>Ga0134125_10000266_pt1 | contig 74656 bp, 29 predicted proteins | sample KB31751_FD_96464 | JGI IMG/M metagenome (GOLD analysis project Ga0134125, IMG submission 96464) | Terrestrial soil microbial communities with excess Nitrogen fertilizer from Kellogg Biological Station, Michigan, USA - KB3-175-1 | ecosystem: Environmental > Terrestrial > Soil > Unclassified ... | reverse complement strand
GTTACCAATTTGCAAGCGGAGACCAGTCCGCCATGCAGCCGACGACCCAGGTGCGCCCCAATGACAAATGAAAAATGACAAACGACAAATGGAAAATCTTCGTCTCTGGATCATCGATCAGATTTTCCATATATCATTTGCCATCTGCCATTTTTCATTTATCAGGGCGGATGCGTTACCAATTTGCAAGTTGAGACCAGCGCCATGCAGCCGACGACCCAGGTGCGCCCCAATGACAAATGAAAAATGACAAACGACAAATGGAAAATCTTCGTCTCTGGATCATCGATCAGATTTTCCATTATCATTTGCCATCTGCCATTTTTCATTTATCAGGCCGGATGCGTTACCAATTTGCAAGTTGAGACCAGTCCGCAATGCAGCCGACGACCCAGCTGGTTCCGCCCCAATGACAAATGAAAAATGATAAATGGCAAATGGAAAATCTTCTGTCCATGGCTCATCAAGCCTATCGGTCCTTACTCCTTAAACCAGTAAGGCGTCTTCTTAGTCCAGGGGTTGTTGGGGAATTTCTTATGCAGCAAATCATACGCTGCTTTTGACCATCTGCCGGTCGCCTTGTCGGTGCACCCATATCGCGTAGTCTTAACCGCCAGATGAAGAGCCTCGGGGCCGCGGGGATCGGTTGGATGTGTCTCAACCCAAGCAATCGTCTGCCTGGCGAGATAGTTTGGAGCCACTCCCAGTGATCGGAGCCGGGCATACTCATTCTTCGCCGCTGTCTTTTGGGCCTCTGTCAAAAACAATGGCGACCCTGTGTCCGCTGCAGCAGTAACAGCGTCGGCCAACGTGTCCTTACTCTCGGACGACGACTGGTCCTCTGAAGACATCACACTCGCGGAGCACCACCAGTTGTCCCGGTAAGTATCTTGCTCATTAAGCGGTGAGTTTCGCCCGATGCCCGAGGTCACTATCGGTTGCATCCCGGGCAGCTTGAGCCAGGCGTAAATGCCCGCGAATTTCATCGCGTCCGGGGCCGTCGACGCGAGGTATTGATCAATGAGCGGTGCTATATCCGGAACCAGTTTCTTCAGCACGGGTGAAACCTCTCGCGCCCGTTTTTGATCGTCTAACAAGACCGCTCTCAACCAGACCGCCTGTGCCACATCACGCTGAAGATGCTCAGGTAATGCCGTTGAATTCACCGCTTGCTGTAGAAGACCCAGCGGTAACTTCTCGTTAAGCAGCCGCGCCCCATCGACATCAAACAGTGTTTTCTTTGCTGTTTCCTTAGGCCGTTCGGCATCTTCGGGATCCGCCGGCATCTCACGTCCGTCTTCGTCCCAGGTGAATCCCGCCGGGAGACGCTGAGCAAACTTGAGCGCTTCGTGGAGATTGCTCGCTAGTCGCATTCGCAAGCTGAGAAAGATATTTAGTGTCGAAGCCGGAAGCCGACTGCGATTTTTGAGTAGCAGATCATCAAGCTTAGCTCGAGCCTCGTCTGCTTTGCCGGATTCAAAGCTGAGACGAAGCCGGTGATACATTGCTGAAGGAAACGCTGCCGAGGTTGGCGAGACTTTATCAGCCGCTGCCATAACAGCACTTAAGTGAGGATTGCCTGACTCCATTTTTGTCAGCACCGCCACCAGCCATGGGATTGATGACGTACCTTGCCAGCGGTCAATGGCGTGGTTGAACGAGGCCGCATCACCCGCTTGAATCGTTGCGATCCAATCGGTCAAATCATCCTTCCTAATCGAATCCGGAACAGGTCTCGCTTCTTCTGATTCATCTGCAGGTAAATAGCTATCCAGCAGTACGGTGTAGTCCCATAAATCCTGTTTCAGATTCTCGTCAGTCTTTGTTTGAAGATTATGCGCGAGCTCGCTAACTCGCTGTTCTGGTCGAAGACGCAAAAGAGTCAGATTCAATAATCGCTTCGCTGACGGATGCAGTGAGGCGAGATTCTTGTCCTTCAAAATCTTTTGAAGAATAGCTTCAGACCCGGCGAGTGAATCGGTTCTCGATTCGGCTGGTCCAAGACTGGCCTTGCGCAGAAGAGTCCGGGCCGAAAGATAAACTGCGGTTTGACGCCAGGGTGAGGAACTGTCTTTCGCAATCGCCTCAAAAGACTTTGTTGCTTGGTCGAAGTTGCCGGCGTAAAAGTAGGCAGCGCCGATTTGGTACGCGCGATCGGCTTTTATGAGCGCGTCAGCGTTAGCCGGAGCCTCCGCGGGTACTCTCGTTCCTTCTGAACAATTGGCAAAGACTTCATCTTGCGCTATCACCCAGTCTTTGATTACCGGATTATCGGCTCCAAATTTCTTTAGTCGCTGCGTCAAGGTTGCGGCTGCTGTTTCAAAAGCATCGCTCTGACAGTTTATGTACGATTCGTATGTATTGGGCGCCTCGCGGCGTCGTGAAATCGCAACGCCTCCAAGTTCAGGAATGCCAGGCACGGCATTTCGAACTTCTAACCACGGCTTTGGCCAGTCTCCGTCGAAGTCAGGTTCGCTGAAGTTGAGTCTCTGCTGCCAGAGTTCCAGCAGCTGTTTTTGCTCAGCCTGAGTAAACGGCGCGCCGTTCAAATTTCGATAGGCTGCGACCAGATACGAGCGGGCAAAGGTTGGTTGCACTATGCCGACTTCACCAGCGGCGTATTTCTCAAGAGGAAATTCAGGATGGATCACAAACGTGAAGACTGCGTCGAGGGCAAAAGGACCGCAGGCAGGCGCAGGCTTAACGGCAAGTAGCACGACCACGAGCAATAGCGCGGTCACGAATGAACGAGTAGTTCGGGGCTTCATCGAGGGAATTCTCCAAGTTGTTATTTAACGACTGGACAAATTGAGTAGTGCTCCAATTTGGAGTGCGGTGACCCGTCACCGCTTTCGCCCGCCGGTGGCTTGACGCAGCGACCAAAGCGCCGACCGGTCGGCGCACTCCAAATAGGTAACGGAAAACCAAGAAACTGAGTTTACACCTTGTCCGGATTTCAGGCATTGCGATTTAGATAGTGCGACCCATTTTGTTATACTGCCGCAAACTGAATGGTCATTCATTTTTCCAAGACCGACTACACGGGCAGGATGCCCGCGCCGCGCGCGGTTATCAAGCGCGGTCTGGAAACTTGATCGGAGCTCAATCTACTTATGGAACGCGAAACTTTAGAGTTCGATGTGGTGTTTGTGGGCGCCGGGCCTGCGAATCTGAGCGGCGCGCTTCACCTGTCGCGCTTAATCAAATCTCATAACGAAGCTGTAGCCAGTGGTGAGAAGCAAGGAAAAGCGCTTGGCGATGTTGAGATCGCGGTGATCGAAAAGGGCGCCGCCGTTGGCTCCCACATCTTGTCAGGCGCCGTGATGGATCCGAAAGGCTTGCGAGAATTGATCCCGGATTTTGTCGAGCAAGGCGCGCCTCTCGAATCTCCAGTCAAGGAAGATCATTTCCTGTATCTGACCAGGAACCACGCTATTCGCTCGCCGATCACTCCACCTCCGCTCAAGAATCATGGTTATTACATTGTCTCTCTCAATCGACTGACTTCGTGGTTGGGAGAAAAGTGTGAAGAGTCTGGCGTCAATATCTTTCCGGAGTTTCCGGGCGCAGATATGCTTTATGACGACAACGACCGCGTCATTGGGGTCCGCACTGGTGACAAAGGAATCGACAAGGAAGGGAAGCGCAAAGCCAACTACGAGCCCGGTGTTGATTTGCATGCGAAGATAACCGTGTTGGGTGAAGGACCACGTGGCTCGCTGGCAAAGCAGCTCATTCAACGGTTGAATTTGAATGAAGGACGTGAGCCTCAGTCATACAGCATCGGGGTCAAGGAACTTTGGGAACTGCCCGATGATCGTTATCCCACTGGACGCGTGACCCATACGCTCGGCTATCCATCGGACGTTCATACCTACGGCGGCGGCTGGATTTATGGAATGCAGAACCGCATCGTGAATATCGGATACGTCACCGGTCTGGATTATCAGGATCCGCTGCTCGACCCGCATGCTGAGTTCCAACGGTTCAAGCAGCATCCTCATGTGGCGAAGTTGCTCGAAGGCGGAAAGATGATCCGTTACGGCGCCAAAACGATTGTTAATGGCGGCTATTTTGCGATGCCGCAGCTCTACGCGGACGGGTTGTTGCTGGTCGGGGATTGTGCCGGCTTCCTTAATTCGCAACGACTGAAAGGAATTCACGCGGCAATCAAGAGTGGGATGTTGGCTGCCGAGGCTATCTTCGAAGCATTAGTTGCAGGCGATTTCTCAGCGCAGCAGTTGAAGAGATACGAAGAGCTGGTGCAGGGAAGCTGGATCATTCCCGAGCTTCGCAAGGTCAGAAATTTTCACGCAGCCTTTCGACACGGTCGTTGGCTGGCTCTGGCGAACACTGGTTTTCAATTCATCACCGGCGGGCGCGCCTGGGGAATATTTGACCGAACGAAAGCAGTGCCTGGACATGAGGAGATGAAAAAGCTATCGGCTTACGGCTATCGCCAAAATGGCGACAGCTTAGCCCAGCGTTACTCGGACCTTCGTTTTGACGGCAAGCTGACTTTCAACAAGTTAACCGATGTCTATCACGCAGCAGTTGGTCATGACGAAGACCAGCCGGCCCACTTGCATGTGCTGGACACGAACATTTGTGTGACGCGATGCGCCGAGGAATATGGAAATCCCTGTCAACGTTTTTGTCCGGCTGCGGTTTATGAAATGGTTGATGCTCCGGCATCGACCGGCGCTGGTGAAAATGGCTCAGCGCAGCGTCGCTTGCAGATAAACTTTTCCAACTGCGTCCACTGCAAGACGTGCGACATCATGGATCCGTACCAGATCATCAATTGGGTCACACCCGAAGGCGGCGGCGGGCCGGATTATAAAGGGATGTAAATTTTGTGAAAGGTTAGGGCTCGATGCCGGTTGACCGTTTAGGTCTTTGATCTTAGGTCTTTGATCTTTGATGTGGCTACGCAGATTGAAGCTCTACTGGCTCAGCAACCTCGCCGAAGTGACGCATCAACCGCGCGTAAAAACGAACTCGACAGTACCATTTTGCGAACGGCGAAACCTGAGGTGGGATGCCGCCTTCAAAGTACCTCAAAGACCCAAGACCTAAGACCAAAGACCTAAGATCAATCAGCTACACGTTTTCGGGGATCGTTCGCGTGTCACCTCTAATCACAAACGGAACCTTCCCACGTAAAACTTCCTCGAGCGCAACTCGGGTGGGCTTGTGCTTTTGAGCATCAATATCAATGCGAGGTTTGGCGCCGCGCTGTAGTTGCTTACTTCGCTTCGCTGCTACGATTATCAAACGATACTTGGAATCAAGTTCAGGCTGTGAGCCGTCTGTTGACTTCTCAATGCTTTCTTTGGGAGTTGACATAATTGCTTCGGGTCCTCTCGTGTCAAATAGTTATCAATAAGGTTTAGGCGGCTGGAAACGTCTCAGCCACCCGACGTACTTCAGCTTCCTGGCGTTTGCGTCGAGCGCGTTCCGCGTAGATAACCGCGGCCAATTGCGCGCTCGCCCTTTCCAGGTCGTCGTTTACGATCACATAGTCAAACGTCAGATATTGCCGCAGCTCGATCGGCGCAGTCCGCAATCTCAGTTCAAGCTCAACCGGCGAATCTGTGCCCCTCGTAACCAATCGCTGCTTCAAAACTTCGAAAGAGGGCGGCACGATGAAGATACTCACCGAGTCCGCAAGCAACTTCCTCACACTTGCAGCACCCTGGACATCAACCTCCAGGATAATGTCGTGACGCTCACTAATCTCTTTGAGTACTTGTGCGCGACTGGTTCCGTAGAGATTGCCGTGCACTCTGGCCCACTCGAGGAATTCATCGGCAGCTACCAGCTCCTCGAATCTGGAAGGGGTCACAAAGAAATAATCTACACCGTCCACCTCTCCTGCGCGAGGGGCGCGTGTAGTAAACGAAACAGAATAACTGACTGCGGGCACACTCTTCAACACGCGGCTGATAAGTGTGCCTTTGCCACCGCCTGATGGCGAGCTGACTACGAACAGCACGCCACGAGACACTTGAGCGGCACTGACTGCGGGTGTTTCTTCGATTTCGTTTAGATCCGGGGGCTTTTCACTCAACATTCTGGACTTGCTCACGCAGCTTTTCGACTTCGGCTTTTATTGCGAGCGCAGCCTCCTTTATCGCAAGGTCGGTTGATTTTGATAGCGTCGTGTTTGCTTCTCGATTCAATTCCTGCAGCAGGAAATCGAGCATCTTGCCGGTGTCCGACGTGGAATCGAGCGCATCTCGAAATTGAGAAATGTGGCTGCGCAGGCGAACCATCTCTTCGCTGACATCGCTTCGATCGGCGAGATAGGCAACCTCCTGCGCAAGCCGCCCCGGATCAATTTCGACGGTTTGGCCACCGCGATTCACCAGCTCAGCGATTTTCCGATTTAAGCGAGTCCGATAATTCTCAACCAGACCTTCGGCGGCTGACTCGATGACCGGCACCAGGGATTCGATCCGATCGAGACGCTCACGCATTTCGGTTCGCAGAGTAGAGCCTTCCTGCTCGCGCATTTTTTCGAGCTCGTCGAGGGCGAGATCGACAGCGCGCTCGACGCCGGCAACCATTCTTTCTTCCAGACCGTCGCGGGCCGGCTGCAGCGCTCCAGGCAGTCGGGCCACGATGTTAATGTCCGGCTCACCCGGCAGTGAGAACTCTTGCTGGATGGTGCGCAGAGCATTCACGTATCCGGCAATCAAAGGCCGATTAAGCTCATATTGAACCTGTGTCGTGCGCTCGAAAGTGACCGCGATATCAACTCTGCCGCGAGACAGTCTGGTATTCACACGTCGTTTGACGGTGGCCTCGAGCGACGTGATTTCGGCGCTGAGCCGCAAATGAACGTCGAGAAAACGATTGTTGACGGTCTTGAGGTCCACAGAGACGGAGAAGTCGTCGCCGACAAAAGAACTCCGCCCATATCCAGTCATTGATTTCATAATTGGTAATCAGTAATCAGCTATCAGTAATCAGCAGGCTCTTTTTGTACTTTGTACTTTGTTCTTGGTAGGCGCTCCGCTCTTCAGTCCCAGAGGGACGAAATGTTTATAGAACCACGCAATGTTTATAGAACCACGCAGTATAGAAACCCTTTTCGCTCCGGAGGAGCGAGATATTCGGTCGGTCGCAGCAGATTACGCTCCTGACGGAGCTAAGGAAGTAACTTTTGCGAACGTGAAATAGACATTTCGTCCCTCCGGGACTGGAAACCGCAGTTCTATTTGTTGCGCGAACTTTAGAGACAGGACACTAACGTCAAGTACAAAGAACCAAGCACAAAGCACAAAATACCAAAAAATCAAAGACCAAAGATCAAAGACCTAAGACCATCTCTTCTTCATCAGCAAACTGCAATTCGTAGAGTTTGCGGTACTGGCCGCCGTGTTCGAGCAACTCAGCATGCGTTCCCATCTCGATAATTCGGCCCGCTTCCATGACCACGATCTTATCAGCACGCCTGATTGTCGAAAGCCGATGAGCGATCACGACTGTTGTCCGGTCGCGAACCAAATTTGCGATCGCCTTCTGTACGAGCCTTTCCGACTCAGCATCGAGCGCTGAAGTGGCTTCGTCGAGAATCAAGACTGGCGCGTCCATCAGAATCGCGCGCGCGATAGCGAGGCGCTGTCTTTGACCACCGGAAAGAAACACACCTCGCTCGCCAACGATCGTCTCGTAGCCTTTGGGCAGTTCATCGATGAACTCGTCAGCAAAGGCTATGCGCGCCGCTTCTGCAATCTCTTTCTCGGTAGCGTTCGGACGACCATAGGAAATGTTGTGACGAACGGTATCATTGAATAGCACGGTTTCCTGGGTGACTAATCCAATCTGGTGACGCAGACTTGAAATCTTTGCTTCACGCAAATCCACGCCATCCCACAAAACCGCGCCTTCAACCGGGTCATGAAAGCGTGGGAGCAATTTCGTAAGCGTGGATTTTCCGCCACCGGATTCGCCCACCAGAGCCACCATAGTTCCGGCTGGAATGTGAAGATCGATATTCCGCAAGACCGGTCTGGCCTCGTCGGAATAGTCAAACGAAACATTCCTAAGCTCGATCTCGCGGGTTAGTGGAGCCAGAGCTACCGCATCAGCTTTCTCGGGAATTCGCTTCTCCTCATCCATTACTTCCCAAACGTGCTGGGCAGCGGCAAGGGCTTGCTCCATCGCGTTGTGAAGACGCGACAACTTGCGCATCGGATCGTAGCTGCGAAACAGGAAGAACAGGAACGTCAGAAACTGCGCTGCGGTCATGTTGCCCGAGACAATCTCGCGCTGGCCGAAGAAAAGTAGAAAGACCACAAACACCACGCCAATCATTTCGATGGTTGGCGGCGCGAAACCCAGGATCCGCGCGGTCCGTAGGTTAGCTCGACGAATGGTTGCTGCAACCGAAGTAAAACGTCCGGCTTCGCGTTCTTCAGCACTGTACGCTTTCACGATGTTGTGATTGGCGAGCGCCTCTTGTGCGGTGTCCGTCAGTTTCTTGTTGCCTTCCAAACTTTCGCGCGCCAGGTTGCGCAACCTGGTGCCAAAGCGCGCTGTCAGAATGCCGATGATCGGAGCGATAGTTAAGGATCCCAACGTCAAACGCCAGCTGTAATAAAAGGAGGCGCCGAGAAACGCGATGAGCGTGAAGCTCTCGCGAAGCATATCTCGTAGCGTTCCGGCGACGGCCGCTTCAATTGCTGCGGCGCTGGAGACGAGACGAGACACGAGATAATTGGTGCGGTGTCGCTCGAAGAACGTTGCGGATTGAGCTAGTAGATGGCGATACAAGTCCTGTCGCAGGCTCAGCACTGCGGACTGTCCAATGCGGGCCATCAAATAAGTCGAGAAGTACTCGGCTATGCCCTTGGCTGCCGTGAACAGCAGCAGGAGCAGCGAGATTGTCTGCCATGCAGCCAAACCACCCTCGGGAATCAAGCGCTGCAGTCCGAACAGAGTGTTGGTTCGATGGCCGGTAGCTTGAAGAGCTTGATCAAAGATAGGAACAATTAAGGCGCCAATCGCACTTTCAAGCAGCGCCACCACAACCATTGAGAGGGTTGCGATGATGAAGGTTCCAGTATAAGGCTTGAGGTACTTTAGAAGTCGGCGAAGGTCGTTCATCTCGTCGCGAAAAGCTTTAGTCCGGTGTCAGCAGGAAGAAGAGAACAGCGGCCGATTAGCAAAATCAGACTATACTTACGCGCACTTATCATCGTCAAGGCAACGGCAAGCGCAGGATTCCGTGACGATTTTTGCATAGTAGTGGGCCACAATCTGAACGAATCCATAAACTTTGAGGTATACTTTTCCCGATCTTAACCAACCTCTTCCAAGCGGGACACTAGATTGGAACAGCCAGCACCGAACAAATACAGCGGCAAGCGCCTCTTGATTGTCGATGATGACGCCGATATGAGGCTGCTGCTTGCAGAGTACTTTCGACGTCTTGGGTTTGATGTGCACGAACGCGACAGCGGCCAGAGCGCACTTGAACCAGCAGCAACCGGAGGCTTTGATTGCCTGATCCTCGATGTCTCCATGCCCGGAATGTCAGGCCTGGAACTGCTCAAGAAGATCAGGGACCGCGGAGTTCATACCGCAGCGCTCTTTTTGACAGCGCACGACGCGCTCTCGGACAAAGTGGCTGGCTTTGAAGCCGGCGCCGACGACTACCTTGCAAAACCCTTCAGTCCGCGTGAGCTCGAATATCGCGTGGAAGCTTTGTTGAGACGTTCAGCAAAGATACAGCCGGTAGTCGAAGGCGAACGCATCGAGGTTGGCGATCTCGTGATCGATAAACGTCGTCACGAAGTTACTCGCAGCGGAAAGCTGATCGAGCTAACACCGCTCGAGTTTCAAATTCTGGAGTTGCTCGCGACCGAGCCCGGCCGGGCTTGGTCTCGAAACGCTTTGCTCGATCATGTGTGGAGCACTGACTACGAAGGCTATCAGCGAAATATCGATCCCCACATAAATCGTCTCCGAAAAAAGCTGGAGAACGACCCGAAAGATCCGCAGTATGTGCTGACCGTTCGCGGCGTCGGCTACAAGCTAAACGAATCACCCTAGGAGATTGCTGATTGCTGACTGCTGATTGCTGATTACTTCTTATGGAACTCTGGTTTGTCTCGGGAATACTTTTTGTCGTTTGGTTTGTTCTCACCGTTTTCTTCCACAAGAGCGGCATGGTCCATGTGCTGCTAATGAGCGCTATCGCAGTCTTTGTCGTTCAGTTCGCCGCTTTTCGCAAAGGTCGCTACCATCGCAAGCTCACCGGAAAACCATAAGATCTATCCACAGATTACGCAGATTCACCGATTAGTTGGTTGACCGCAGTTTCACGCTCGCAGTCAACGTCCAGGCTTCCGTACGAAACGATTAGAGCTTCATTTACGAAAGATGCTCTAGTTGGCCGGGAGTCAAAACAAATCGGCGGAATCTGTGTAATCTGTGGATAGTTTCCCCCTTTTCCTGCTTGACCCTCCTAATCGCTTCGGCAACAATGAACCGTAGAGTGGCATCAGTGATTAATAGAAGTTTGCAATCTCCCCTCGAACTTCTTTGGATAGAAGCCAGTAACTTCAAGGAGTGAGGTTGTCATGAACTTTCGCCGCGTCTTGGTCACTTTAGGGATTGTTTTCGCTTTGAGTTCAGTAGCCGTCGTCGGAACGCTGGCTCAAAGTGATGTGGCACGCCAGACAATTGCGGTAGCTTATCCGCTCGACGAGGAGCTCAGCGTCAAGTTTCGCGGCACGACCGTGCTGCCGAGACTGAAAGGCGACGCCAAAGTAAAACGTTCAGGCAGGCGGGGCACCCGCGTCGAGCTACACGTTGATGACCTGCCGCGCGCATCCGAGCTTGGCGGCGTCTATACGACTTACGTGCTTTGGGCAATTTCACCAGCCGGCGTGGTGGACAATCTCGGCGAAATAAAACGCAGTGGCAGCAGCTTTGTGGATTCCAAGATTGACGTTACGACTCCTCTGCAAACATTTGCGCTGATCGTTACGGCTGAACCTCACTTCCTAATGAAAGTGCCCAGCCGGATGGTGGTCCTGGAAAATCTTCCGCCTCAAAACCCTGGCAGCGCCCAGCTCGAAACAGTCAACGTGAAATACATCGGCAATAGCAGCGACTATTTTCGCACCGCGAGCGTGCCGGACATCGCGGATCGGGACTATCGCGAAACACCAGTTTCATTATTGGGAGCTCGGCAATCAATCAACCTCGCGCGCTTCGCTGGAGGCGATTCGGACGCGCCCGATGAACTGAAACAAGCGGAGGACGAATTGCAGGCTGCCGAGACTGCCTGGCGAACCAAGCAAGCCCCGGCGGACATAGATGTGTTGGCCAGAAAGGCAACCTCGACCGGTGTCCACGCCGAAGAAATGGCGGTCGCTCGCAAAGCTGCTCGAGTTCGGCGCGAAGACATTCGGCGTCGCGACGAGGCCTTGAGATCAGCGGAACAGTCCACTGCGAGCGCAAACCAAAGAATCGAAGAGCTACAAGGCGATCTTGCTCGTGAACAGCGCGCTCGAGAGCTTGCTGAGCGAGACGCTGCTGCTGCCAATGATCGATTGCGCGAGTTGAGACTTGAAGTCGCGCGCTTGCGAGATGAGGTGGCGCAAGTTAGAACCGAAGGCGACGCGGCAAAGGTGAAGCTGGCGCGGTTTGAAGGCGAGCGGCAAGCTGAAGAGCTACGACTTGCGGCCGAACGACGCGAACAAGAAAGACGCGTCGCGGAGGCAAATCTGAAGCAGACCCTGGGCCAATTTGGAACCGTTAAGAATACGCCGCGTGGATTTCAGTTGGTGCTGACAGACTCCATTTGGGCGGGAACGCGCGGCAACAAGTTGACTGCGGCAGCAGCTACAAAGCTGGAGCCGCTGGCTGCGTTACTGGCGAGTAATCCGGACTATCAGATTCAGATCGAGGCTTTCAGTGACAACAAGGGTGACGACATCAGTCTTCAGCAGTTCACTCAGGACCGAGCGCAAGCCCTGGCCGAACGGTTTCAAGCAGCCGGAATCGACGGATCGCGTATTCAGGCCAGCGGTATGGGTTCCTCGAACCCAATTGCTCCGAACACTACCGTTGCTGGTCGAACTCGCAACCGGCGGATCGAGATAACGTTTACCGCGCTAAATGGACGCAATACAGCGAGTAGTCAGTAATTAGCAGTCAGTAATCAGCCAAGCGAGTTCTTTGTACTTGGTTCTTTGTTCTTTGTTGTGGCGTCGAATGTTGGATGCCAAATCTATGGTGGCTGATTAACCAGAAGTGCCGCCAAGAACAAAGTACAAAGAACTAAGTACAAAGAACGACGTCGGAAAGAGTCGAGCACGATTACCAACAACTAAAGTTGTCTTAATGTCCCCACTTGAAGTCCTTCAATTGGTTGGCTACAGCATTGGCGCCGTATTGCCGCTGTGGATGGCCGGCCTTTTAGTCTCGCACCGTCAAAAACTGGCGCAGCTGGAACGAGGTCTTTTTGTCCTCGCGCTTAGCATGGGCGGCTGGCATACCAGCAACCTCATTATCACGCTTCACAACCTGTTCGGTCTGACTTATGACCAGTGGACCACGACGCTGCGCCTCGCCGACACCGTGGCCGTCATCAGCATCACCTTCGCCTATTCATTTCTGTTGCACGTGCATGTACATCTTTGGGCGACCGCCTCCGGACGTCCATTGACCACAGCGGAGAAGATTCGCGTCTATTTCTCCTATCTCCCGACTGTTTTTCTGGTCATAGCGATACCGAAGATTTGGTCTGGCAGTTATGCGCCGATGCTGGTCAAGCTCCACTTCTTTGTGTTGCCGTTCGCATTTTGGGTCGCTTACGTGCTTGGCTTCATCGCCATCACGGAGATTCTGATTGCCCGAAAGACTCCGCACCGGAGCGAACAGCGGATCATGCAAACGCTCGCGGCCTCGTTCCTGGCCGTGGGTCTCGTGATCATCGCAGCGTTGGCGTTTGGCGTTGGCCAAGGGACAAGAGCAGGACTGTACTTGCAGACCATCGGCAATTTAGGCTCGTTGCTGCCATCAGCTTTGTTGGCGTACTACATCTATCGCTATCGCTACCTCGAGCTCGTCATCGAAGAAAGCTTGATAGTCGCGACCTTCGCGGCGGTAGTGCTCACGATTTACCTTTATGGCATTCGCGTAATTGGCGAGTGGGTGCATTCGAGGTTTGGAATACGCACCGGTGTAGTCGAGGCTGTATTGATTTTGGGATTGACACTCGCTGCGGCGCCGTTGCGCAAATGGCTTGAACAACGGTTTCACCGGCTGTTCGAAAGACAGGCGACCCTGTACCGGGAAATAGTGGATCGCATCGGCGCTCACGCCGGGCGGTATCGAGAGCTTCCTGAATTACTGCACTTCGTCGAAGACCGCAGTGCTCAGTCGTTGGGGCTCAGGTCAGTACGAGTCATTGTACGTTCGGACGATTCGAGTGATGGCGCCGATGCCTGGGTTGACCGAATCATTCAGTTCTCAAGAGAACAGGAATGGTCTCCAGTCGAAGACCTCCCGGAACTCTCCAAACACGGATACCGGTTGGCGTTTCCGCTGCTGCGAGAGAACAGAACGGTTGGATTGCTGCTTGTTGATGGGCCAGGCGGCAGCCTCACTCCTGATACGCGTGCCGTGCTGGGAATTCTCGCCGGTCAAGTAGCCACAGCGATCGAAGACTGTCGATTAGTTGAAGAGAACGTCAGACTCGAACGGCAGCTCGCGAATCAGGAGCGTCTGGCGGCTTTGGGACAGATGGCTGCAACTGTCGCGCATGAAATTAAGAACCCGCTGTCCTCGATCAAATCTATCGCCCAGGTTATGAGCGAGGATGATCGTCTAAGCGCTGACTATTCGAGAGATCTGCAATTGATTGTCGGAGAAACCAATCGACTGAGCCAAAGTGTCACGCAGCTGCTCAGCTTTTCTCGGCGTGAAAGTCCCGCCGAAAACCCCTGCAGGATTTCTGAGCTTGTCACTTCCGTTACTGAATTATTGAGAACTGAAGCTGCGGCGCGCGAGATTGACGTTCAGCTTGTGATCCGGACCGAGGATCGAGTTGATGGCGTGGCGGCCTCGGCTGTCCGCGATGCGCTCTCGAATCTGCTGATTAATGCTGTGCAGGCGACTCCTGAGAAAGGGAGAATTCACGTTGCCGTAGATTCAGCTGACAGGCAGGCTACCATCGTTGTCATTGATGGTGGTCCTGGTGTTGCTGCTGAAAATGAAAAACGGATCTGGGAACCGTTCTTCACTACGAAGCAGCGCGGCACTGGTTTGGGTCTGGCAATCGTGCGCAAGCGAATGGAAGAAGCCGGCGGCTCGGCTCGTCTGGTCCAAACTCAAAATGGATCTGGGGCGCGCTTCGAATTGAGTATTCCGATCGATCCAGACGACAAACAGATATGGCTCCGCAAAGAAATAGTCAAGTAGGAGAGTTCATGCTCCAGTCTGAGACTTACTTCTCCGGGAGTTACTTCTCCGGGAGTTACTTCCTTGAGGAGATTAATCAAGCCTGTTCAGCTCAGGGTCGGGAAGGGTGGTTTACCCCCGCCCAATTCTCATCACCATTCAACAACGATGGAAAGTTCTTTAGTTTTCATCTTGTTGAGGGCTAATGAACTTTGGCGGGGGTAAACCACCCTTCCCGACCTTGAGCTGATCAACCCGGTCTTATAGTCAGGTTGATGCGTGGCTTGGGCACCGCACTGTCGGGCGGCAAAGCCGCAGGCGAGCTACAGGTAAAGCGTGGAACCTTTTACAAAGTCTCGCGTGTGTAACAACCGTAACTGGGAGTTGCGTTCAGCTCCTTAACCCTACTTAGCGAGGAGATGTGAAATGAATGTTTTCAGTGTTCGTTGTGGTCGCGGTCTGTTCCTCGTGCTGGTCCTCTTCTGTTTGGCGATGACAGCACCGGCAGTGTTGGCCCAGGATGAGAAACCTGCCGCCGCACCGGAAAAGAAAGACGAAACCAATCTCGAGACGCAGCTCTACATGATTGTTGGAACTAATCAGGACGTGGGCGACGCTCGCATGCCCGCGGCGTTGGATTCGGTTGTCAAAGAGTTGCATGCGTCGCTTCCGTTCAAAAACTATCGCTTAACAGCGACGCTCATCAATCGAGTCAAGTCAGACGGGCGTCTGGACTTGCGCTGGATCGGCGGTCCACTGCTTGAGCCCAATAAGCAAACGGCTGCGACCAATCCGACCTTTAGCGATTTCGTGGTGCGCCAGGTGAAGCTGGTACAGGATGCACAGGGCCGTAATGTGATCCGCATGGAAGGATTCAAGTTTGGCTCGCGCATTCCGATTCAAATGACCCAAGCGGTTGCTGCCAACGGAACGCCGCCGTCATTTAGTTACGAAAACACCGGACTAAACACCGACATCAGCATGCGCGAAGGCGAGCCGGTGATCGTCGGCACGCTCAACGTTGGTCCCTCAGGTGACGCGATTATCCTCGTGGTATCTGCTAAGAGAGCTATGAAGTAGTGCTCCACGTGGGAGCGCAGGCATCCCTGCCTGCCTTAGTTGCCCAGCCGATGTGTTGCCGGGACAAGTAAGGTAGGCAGGGATGCTTGCGTTTGCGGGGACCTAAGGCAGGCAGGGATGCCTGCGCTCCCAGGGTCTGGCACGCGATGCGCTAGTGAATTACCGCGAGATAGCTCTAAACTACGAAGAAGTGAGAAAAGACGCATTGCGATTACTACTTGTCGACGACGAAGAAGCCGCGCGCTACGGCATGCGCCGCGCCCTCAGCACCTTTGGCTACAGCATCACCGAAGCAGACTCAGCCGAAGCAGCCAGGATTCTGGTGAAACAGCTAGAGCCAGACCTTCTGCTTCTCGATGTTAACCTTCCAGGCATGAGCGGTCTGGATTTCTTACGTGAATTGAAGGCTTCGAACGGAACCGGACCTCTGGTGATTATTATTACTGCTCAAGGTTCGGAGCGCATGGCTGTCGACGCCTTGAAAGCTGGTGCGCATGATTATCTCTCCAAGGGATATGACGTTGACGAACTCCGCTTAGTCGTCAAGAACGCCGCTGAGACGCTGGTGCTAAGGCGCGAGAACGTATCTCTTCGGAGGAGGATCGAGCTTGATCGATCTCAACGCGGAGCGTTAATTGGAAACTCCGAAGGAATGAAGCGCGTTCGAAGCATGATTGAGAAGGTGGCTCAGACTGATGCAACCGTGCTTGTACGAGGAGAGTCTGGTACGGGGAAAGAACTGGTTGCACGTGAGCTTCACGAAAGAAACCCCGAGCGCAGGAATGGACCGTTTGTCGCGGTCAATTGTGCTGCGCTTCCTGCAGAATTAATTGAGTCTGAGCTTTTTGGCCACGAAAAAGGGGCTTTTACCGGAGCCGCCGCACGGCGCGAGGGGAAATTTGAACAGGCGGATGGAGGCACGCTCTTCTTGGACGAAATTGGCGATATGAGCGCAAACGTACAAGCAAAACTGCTGCGCGCTTTAGAAGAACGACGCATCGAGCGCTTAGGAGGAAATGAATCAATTCCGGTCGACGTACGAGTCATCAGTGCTACTCACCGACCTTTGGAGATTGAAATAGCAGCCGGTAATTTTCGAGCCGACCTCTTCTACCGACTGCAGGTTGTCACTATCGAGATTCCTCCGCTGCGCGAACGACGCGAGGATATCCCAATGCTTGCAGATAGGTTCGCAAAGGCTGGGGCCGAACATTTTCAACTGCCAATCCGATCGGTAGGACAAACTGCTCTCCAGCGGATCATGAAATATGAGTGGCCGGGCAATGTTCGAGAATTGAAAAATGCGATAGAGCGAGCAGTGATCATGGCGGAAGGCGATGAACTGGCCGCCCACGATCTTCCGGATGAAATCACGACCAGCCTTCCGGCGGCCGCATCGGCGCGGGCCACGGAAAGCGGTGGCCTCGATGTTCCGTTCACAGCCGATTTTCGGGAAGACAGGCGCGAGTTTGAAAGGCGTTACATCTCGAGATGTCTCGAGCACACGAACGGGAATGTGACTCGAGCGGCTGAGATTTTGGACATGCACCGGCAGTCTTTGCAGCACAAACTTCGACAGCTCGGGCTCGGGCGGCGGTATGTTACCGTGGGTGGCGAGGTGCAGGATAAATCCGACACTTGAGAGATTGGCTAACGGTTTCTTTGGATAGCACGCCGAAGGCGTTTAACAAATTTCAGCCTGCGGCAACGCCCCAGGGGCGAGCGCAGAAGAAATCTTCCGAAAGCTGAAAGCGTTCGGCGAATTCGCGTACAGCACTCTTTCGCCAACGCTTTCAGCGTTGAAGATTTCATTTCCTCCTTACCTGGGGCGTTGCCCCAGGCTGCAATTGGCGAACGCCTTCGGCGTATCATTGGCGAACGAAACGCCACACCTTCATAACCCCGAGAGTTGGCCATCTCCGAAATTACCTTTCCAATCAAATTCTAAAATGATTGCTATCGATGGTTCCGAAGCTCGACAAATGGCGAGCGACATCATAAGTCGCGGTGGAATTATCGCGTTTCGGACAGACACTTTGTATGGACTGGGAGTCGATCCAGGAAACGAAGCGGCGGTGCGGGCTTTGGTTGAATTGAAGGGCAGGGAAGCAGGCAAGCCCATCCTTGTGATTGTCTCTGATGCTTCAGAGGTTGATCGCTTCATTGTGGAACGATCGGCGAACTTTGATTTGGTCACGTCAGAATTCTGGCCGGGGCCTCTCACGATCGTCGGCAAAGCAATAGAAGCCTTACCTGTTGATTTAACGGCTGGAACGGGAACCATCGGAGTTCGTCTTCCCAACGATGAAGGCGTTCGTGAACTTGTGCGAGTTTGCGGCGGAGCGTTGACTGCAACGAGCGCCAATGTGTCAGGTGGGCCGCCTGCGCGGAACGCAGAAGACGTTCAGCAACAGTTTCCGTCTGGAGTTGATCTCATTCTTGACGGCGGGGATGTGACGGTAGCTGAGCCGTCTACCGTGCTGGACTTGAGTGGTGAATTGCCTCGATTGATTCGCGAGGGTGCAGTCAGTCGTGAAAAGTTGCGCTCGACCCTATCCACTCTCGCTTGATTACTGCCGCATCTTTGCGAGCTTTGCGCCTTTGCGGGAAACTTTGATTAGTTACCCATTCAAAACTGATTCCCGCAAAGTCGCAAAGCCCGCAAAGAATTACTCAACCTTGATCAGTCGCACGAAGCCCCAGTCACCGCTGGCGTTAACGTTAATGTTGCCCACGTTCTTTTTCGCGATAACCATGTTCGCCTGGTACCAGAGCGGGAACACCGGTGCATCGCGTGTCACAATCTCCTGAATCTTGACGTAAAGTTCGCGAGCCTTTTGCCGATCCCAGGTTTGCACCGCCTCGGCAATCAAAGCATCAAGCGCGGGGTTATTGTACCGGCTGCGATTCCTTGACGGTCGAGTCTCTGAAGGAATTTCCGTACTGGCAAACAGATCTTTGAAGAAAATTGGATCCTGATTTCCGCCAACCCACTGGCCGTAAGTGATTTGAAAATCCCCTCGACGCAACTGATCAAAGAGTGTGTTCAGTTCCGAGGTTTCGATCGTAACCGGAATCCCCACCTGCTTGAGCGAGTTCTGTATCACGCCGGCGTAGTTCTTTCCTGCCGTACTGCTACCGGAAAGTTTGAAGACCAGTGGCTTGGAAAATTGCATCCCGGCTATCAGTTTCTTTGCAGCTTCGGGATCGTAAGAATAAGTTTGGCCAGGAGAGTACGCCCAGGATTTTTCCGGCAAGATCGAATGCGCGATTTTGGCCTGGCCCAACAGCAGGTCTCGAATGATTGATTCCCGATCGATCGCATGACAAATGGCTTGTCGTACTTTCACATCATTTAGCTGCGGGCTGGCGGTGTTGAAGGTCAGCAGATTCAAATTCGATCCTTCAAACTGAACTACCTTCAAGTTTGGATGTTGGCCCAATAAATTGAAGGCATCGGGAGAAAGACTGGTTGGCAGAGGCGCGATGTCCACCCGACCGGCCTGCAGCTCAGCCTGCAACGCATTGGTATCGGGAATCACGCGCACGCGCACCTGCTTGATATTTGCCGGACCCTCCCAGTAATCCTGGAACACCTCAAGATCCAAAACTTGTTGAGCGCTGTCATAGCGCACAAACTTGAAAGGCCCGGTGCCTACCGGATGGGTCTTTTCACTTTCATAACTATCCTTTGGAATGATCGCTACCGGCACCAGATTCGAGAGCAAGCCCACCCACGGCCTGGTCAGCGTGACGACCATCGTTTTCGGATCGGGGGCTTCGACACTCTTGACGTAACTCGTTCGCGCCGCGCCGCTGCCTTCAAAGAAACTCGCCGACTTTGCGAATGTATTTTGAAGAACTGTGTCGAACGTATACTTGGTGTCTGCTGATGTAAGTATGCGACCGTCTTGAAACTTCACGCCGTCACGGATGGTGAACGTAAACGTCAAACCATCATCCGAGCGTTTGATGTCAGAGGCGAGCTCGCCCACGTAGTCGAAGTTTTCGTCTTTCCGCACGAGCGAGTTGAACATCAAGGTGCGCACGCGCTCGCTGGCGGCGTCCACTGAAGGCGAGCCGATGGGATCGATCGTGCGGATGTTATCGCCCAGCGCAATTACAAATACGCCTGTATTTTTGCGGCGGCACCCGAAGGGAAGCAGGAGCGCAACCAGCATCAAGCAAAGAATCAAACTCTTCGACGTCGGATGAGTCGCGGTTCGGGCGCGAAGCGAGAACATTATTTGGAGCCTCCGTAAACATAATTCAGTTTCTGATTGAGCTGAGCGATTTCTTCCGACAGCAGCTTGAATCGATCAAGGTCGAGAGGGAGTGGCGGCTCGACCAGCGACTTGAAAGCCGCGATTCGCCTCAATGAAGAATGCAATCGGTCCTTTCGAATTTCGCCGTCCCTCGCAGCCTTGAGCAGCGCTTGATATCCACGTCGAATCAAATCGGGCTGCGCGCAAATCGCGAGCATATCTTCACCGGCCGTGAAGGCGCGTACTGTTGCCTCCTCAATCTCGCAGTGGCGAGCGATTGCGCCCATCTCAAGATCGTCGGTCATGACGAGATGCCTGTACCCAAGCTCCTGCCGCAATAGCTTCGTCACGATGTCGTAGTTCAACGACGCGGGAACGATCGCGCCGCCTTTCACTTCTTTTTGGATGTCGATATTGGGAAAGCCCCCATGGCTAACCATCACGCAGCGAATGCGGTCATCTTTGCGTTGAAACAACTCGATGTACGGCGCCAGGTCTTGCGCTATCAGATCATCATGATTCAGTCGAACCACAGGCATCTGCTCGTGCGAATCAACTTCGCCAGCGCCGATGCCCGGAAAATGTTTCAAGCAGCCGAGGCATCCCGTGGCCTGCAAGCCTCGCAGATAAACAGTCGTGTAGCCGAGCACTTCGCCTGGCGATCGACCAAACGCTCGCGAATAGAGACCATTCGACAGCAGATCTCTTTCTTCGGTCATAATCTCCATGACCGGCGCGAAGTTCATATTGAACCCGAGCATGCGCAGCACTTCACCCGAAATGCGACCGAGGGTTCTGGACGCCGCCAAATCTCCATGCTCGCGAATCACGCGCGCTGCGGGCATTGGGGTAAAGATCTTCCGCAAACGATCAACCAGTCCGCCTTCCTGATCGACTCCTAACAGCGGTGGCACCCGCGACGACGCGTTGATGTCGTCGAGCAGCTTGCGAACTTGCTGCTGCGCCGCTACGTTGCGGCCAAAAAGAATGACACCGCCAGGATTTACTTCTGATAAGAGCGCGCGTGCGTCTTGATCGAGCTCAGTTCCCTGGAGTCCGATATAGAAAAGTTGTCCGATCTGTTGTTCGAGTGGAAGCGAGAAAAAGGAATCCGATGGCATCAGCTGGTTTCGTTTGGTGGCTCCGTCTGGAATGTCCTGGTTACTTTAGCATAGGGAAACCGGTGTAGCAGGAAAGAATTATCTTAGCGAGTTTCCATAAATCAATTGCCATTTATCAGTTTTGATTTCGGTTACAGCAGCAACCGTTCAGATAAAGTGGTTTTAAGCAGACTAAAAAAGGCGGTTGGAATCAAAGTCCGCGTCCACCTAATGAAAAATGGTAATTGGCAAATCGAGGTATGCTTTCGTTATTGGAATATTAAAGAATACCTATCGCAAGCGGGCTGTTCCGTAGTATAAACGGCAGCATGCCCGAGGTTATCACCGACCAAAACACCATTATTGAGGCGGTGAAGAATCTCGAACTCACTTCTGAACTCTTCGAAGAACAAAACGGAAAACCAAAGTACGACAAAGACCTTGAAGTGATCGTGAAGGGCCGCGATTACGCAAACGGCAAGAAGGTTGGTCCATACGTTCGCCTGATCAATTACGTCGCTGGCGAAGAGATTATGCGCCAGGGTGAATGGGGCGGTAACACTTTTTACATTGGCGTGACCGGGACGCTCGATGTTTTGGTCAAAGACAAAGCCGGTTCGCGCCAGAAAATCAGCGAGCTCCCGCCGAACATTTGCTTCGGTGAGATGTCCGTACTTGCGGGCGTAGAACGCAACGCTACGATTGCGGTACCGGCAGGCGGGAAGGCGACTGTGCTCGAGATCGATCGTCCAGCGCTGCGACTCCTGCGCAAGTTACCCAAGTTCGGTCAGTCCCTCGATTCTACGTACCGCTCACACGGATTTGGACGCGTCCTTCAAGACTTAAGCCAGGCGATTCCGGAATCAGGTCGCGCTGAAGTGCTCGAGAGCTTGCGAGCGCAGGCAAAGTTTGTCGTTCTCGGAAAGCATCACGTTCTCTGTCAGGAAGGTCAGCCAATCGATCGGATAGTCATTATCAAGAGTGGCTGGATACGTCGCGTTAAAGGAATACCCTTCTCGGCGACAGACGGTGGCATCGCGATGGGAGTTGGCGAGAGTATCGGCGTTGATTTTCTTGGCGCGGGAAATTGTTTGGGGCTCGAAGCGGGCGAAAGCGGGGGAATGTGGAAATACAACGCCTCGGTGATGGCCAGAACTGAGGTCTTTGAAATACCGATCGAGAGTTTGCCGCCCGAGCCGCTGCGCAAACAAATGGTCGAAGCCTTCGCCCGTTTTTCTGAAGCTGATACAAATCCCCCAGCGACGATCGAGAGCATTCCTGATTATCGAGTTCTGGCTGCTACTGAAGAAGAGATTTCAACCGGGATTGTCGATGCAGCGAACCTGCTCGTGATGGACATGGATCTTTGTATCCGTTGCGGCAACTGTTCACTCGCCTGTCATAAGGTACATGGACAATCTCGGTTGGTCCGGCGTGGCATACAGATCGTCAGACCTCAAAAAGCGGGCGTAAAGAAAACCCAGCACGTGTTGTCGCCGCAAGTCTGTATGCACTGCAAGGATCCCGAATGCCTCACCGGCTGTCCTACCGGATCGATCTTTCGAGATCAAAGCGGGTATGTCGAGATCAATATTGATACCTGTATCGGATGCTTCGACTGTCCGACGCAATGCCCCTACGACGCCATCACGATGGTACCCCGCACTCCGGAACAGGTAGTTGCGCCTGACTTCCTTACCAGGCTCAAAGGAATGCTGAGCTTGAAGACAGCGCCGTTGCCGCCTGCTCGCGAATCCGACGAAATGGTGGCCATCAAATGCAATCTTTGCGAGAACACACCTCTCAATCCTCCAGGTGCGCGCCGCAAAGCTTATTCATGCGAAGAGAATTGTCCGACCGGCGCTTTGGTACGTGTCGATCCGCTCGAGTACTTCACTGAAACCGGTGACACCCTTGGAATGGTTTTCCGCGACGATAAGCATGCAATCGGACGCAACATTCACAAGAGCGATCCAACTGCGAAGCTTTGGCACATTCTGGGCATTGGGCTGACCGTGCTGTTTTCAATAATTGCCGCCTGGGGCCTCGCGCAAAATGGTTTTTCAGGTCGATTAGCCAACACCTGGCTCACCATGAGATGGCTGACGGGGATCGTGGGCTTGGTCGGCATCGTCGCGGTGATGGCATATCCCGTCCGAAAACAGGTGTACCGTCGCCGCGGTGGAGCGCTTCGTTATTGGCTGCTTGCTCATGTTTATTTTGGCGCACTCGCCGGCATATTGCTGTTCATGCATGCCGGGCTGCACACAGGTGGATTGCTCACTACGCTGCTTTATTTGACTTTTGTTGGAGTGATTCTTTCCGGGCTGGGCGGCGTGGTGGTGTACATCGTGGGGCCGAGAATCCTGACTAGCATTGAAGGCGAGCCGCTGCTGGTCGAAGATCTGACTGCTCGACGAGTCGAGTTGAAAGACCAACTGGCCAAGCTCACCGAGAAGAGCGAAGGCTGGCTTAAAGAAGAGATTGAAGAGAGAGTGACGGCGCGTTTTCTCAGCAAGTCATTTATGTTTCGTCAGCTGTGGCACCGTCGCGAATTGAAGAGCTTGCTGGCTGAAGCTCGTGGTCAGTTCAAAGAGCGAACCACTCGAACTGCTACGGATGCTGAACGCACACTTTTGGTTGAAGCAGTGGAGACGGCGGCTACGTTGAGTCGTGTCGACGCCCTGGTATTTGTCCATCGGCTTTTGCGAGTTTGGATAGCGCCACATGTGATCACGACTTCGTTGATGCTCGCGTTGCTCATCGTGCATATCATCCAGGTGATCTTCTTTGTAGTGCGGTGATTCTCTCATTCTCGCCCGGTTTTAACCGGGCGATCGATTAAGAGAGAAAAGATCCAAAACCGTTTCAACGGTTTAGAGAACAAAGCAAATCGGAAACCGTTAAAACGGTTGTGTAAGTTTCGAGTTTCTTGTGTCACCCGGTTGAAACCGGGGTGTGAATAAGATTCGGTTGATTCCAATCAGCGTTTACTGCTGCCTCTCAGATGCAACAGCAAAACAAATTCATCGTAGTGCGTGAGGATCTGCTGCAGGATCCCGTGACCATCATCTCCGAGGGCCTTTTGATTGGTCGCCTCACTGAATGCGAGCTGCTGCTAAACCACCCTTCCGTGTCTCGAGTGCAGGCCGGTATCAAGCAAATTGAAGGCGAGTACTACGTCTTCAACCTACGACCTTCGAACCCGATCAAGCTGAATGCCCGGCCGATGCTGGACAATCAAGCGCTGGGCGCAGGCGACTTCCTCGAAGCTGGTCCATTTCTGTTGGAGATTGACTTTGCCGACGACGCGGTCATTGTCAAAGTGTCGCTTCAGATTGGACGAAGAGTTCATGACGCGGACGTCAGCAGTCCGGCTCTCGGAACCACGAGGCTCGATGATCTCGACGCGGTGCTTGCAGGGGCTGCGAAGAAGAAGGCTGCGCGACCAGCGCCATTGCCGGGAACCAAGGCGCTCGACATCTTTTGGGACAAGCGAATTCGCGAGGCCGGCAAGATGGTGCGGCCGGCTCCACTTTTTCCTCACGGTCAACGGAAGACGGGCAAAGCTCAATTCAATTGGACACCGACCAGCGATCTTTCAGAACGTTGGCCAGTTTCATTTCTGATTTGGGGCGTGCTTATTGTGGCAGTGTTTTCAATTGGTGGAGCGCTCTTGTACGCAAATGCCTATTCACCAGCTCCGTTATCCAATGCGCACGCGACCAGCAAGTTGATCGTCCAGCCTCCCATCGCAGTTCGAGCGAATGACAACTCCTGCACGAACTGTCATTCATTCGCGGGAAACATGGAGTCGAATTGCGCGGCTTGTCATAAGGCTAGCTGGTTTGAGGCCACGGTTATCCCGCCACACGTTGCTGCCGGTATCGGCTGCACCGCGTGCCATGCCGAACACAAAGGAACTGACTTCAAACCTGGTGAAACAGCCTTGGCTGCTTGCACGCAGTGTCACAGCGATAGCAACAAAACCACTTATAACGGAAAGAAGGTCAGCACTCCGCATAACGGAACATTCGGATATCCAACCGTGAACGGTAAGTGGACCTGGAAGGGTCTCGATAACAGCGAGTGGGCTCTAAGAAACCTAACGGTGACTCGTTTGCCTGCGGAAAGCGAAGAGCAGTGGCGCAGCAAACAGTTTCATGCGCTACATGTGCATCGCGTGAAGTTGGTTGGCAGCCTCGCGGGCAATCCGTCCGGAAGACTATCGTGTTCGAGCTGTCATAAGTCTTTCAATCGGATCGATCGTGATACTCCTCGTCAAACCTGTGCGGGTTGTCACAACGGACGCACCGAAGCTGGAACTGGTCGAGTTCTCATCGCCGCCGACAAACCAAATTGCACATCTTGTCACGTCCAACACATAAAAGATCCGCGCCACTGGAACCCCTCGCTGCTGGCGAAGGCTTTCTAAATTTTTTGTCAGTCTTCCGAGCATGATTTTGATCGCCAAAAGCGCGACTGGGATTCGTTATCGAGGCCGATCACTTGGAGTGTTAGGGTTCGACACTGGACGCTTCACAAACTGGACCACGTTGACGTGGCCGAACAATACAGGCTGACCTTCGAGCTTGAATCCATTTTCGTTCAGGAGCTTGGCCATCTGAGTTTGCCCGGAGACTAGCAGCAACACCTGCGCTCGAGTTCCGATTATGTCTGTAAAACTACGCTGCTTTAGTTGATCGCTGATCCATTTCGAGCGCAGCACTTCAAAGTTTCCGTTTCCGTAATAAGCCAACGCCAGCGGAAGGGAATTAAGTCCTTCGGCAATGACAATTTGATCGGGCGCCGCATTCATTTGCTCATCGACATAGACTGCCATTTCCTGGTGCCGATCGGGTTTCGGCCGCAGCTCACCTCGCGCAGTCAGTAGCGCCGCTGAAAACATGAATCCTATCAGCACCGCCGCCAGAGCTATTCTTGCGCCCTGCTTCTGAATCTTTCCCAGACCTACGCTCATTAAGAGATACAGCGGTGGTCCGGCCATTAACCAGTACCTGGTGATGGTGATAGCGCGCGTGCCAAGCAGTTTGTCTGCCACTATAATTCCGCCGATCGGAACAATCATCCACAACAGAATCAAAAGTAAGATCGGCCGCTCCGCTCGAATCGAGACTGCGCCGTAAATAATCAAAGCGTAAGCAACGATCACGCTCAGCCAGCCAAGCGGTAACTCCGGCGCCGATATCAAGCGCGCTATCTTGGTGACCACTTCAGTCAAAATCAGATTGCTCGTGAGACTGCCGTTGACCCAGGCGATAACCTCAGGCGAGTTTGCTTTTTGCGCGATAGTGATTAGCACCCAGGGAAGGAACGCAGCTCCTATCGCTGCGTGGGCAACAATCCAGCGGCGCGCGTTTTCCTTTCCCATCGGGGTTATCAACCAAACGAACGCGACTTGGGCCGCGAGGCAAAACGAGTACTCGTAATGCGTATAAACTCCAGCTATCGATACGACGGCATATGCGAAATAGAGCCACGTGTTTTGCGAGCGTTTGCGAAGGAGAATCAAGAAGTAAGTCGAACAGATAGCCAGCAGGGCTAATAACGAATACATCCGCGCCTGTTGCGAGAAGTAGATTTGCTCGGGCGTGAGCGCCATCAATAGCGCTGCAACTACTCCACTGAGGCTTCCAAAAAGTTCGTTTCCCAAAAGGAACAGTGCGACAGCGGCGAGAGCGCCGAAGATAACCGCTGGGAACCGCAGTGCAAACGCCGAAGTCCCAAACCATTCCACCCAGTAATGCATGAAATAAAAATAAGCCGGCAAATGCACATTGCGCCTCAGTACAGAGGTGACTGCTGCGAGGCCAAGGTCTTTGTCAGGCTTGATCAGTTGCCGGTAATCAGCCGACGAGGAGCGAATCTGATTTGACGCGGTTTCGCCTTCGCGACTGAGGTAGACGTACTGATGGCCGGTTACGGCGGGAACTGTATAAAGTTCGTCGCATTCCAGCGTTTGGCTGTCGAGTTTGTACAGCCTCACAGCGAGCGACGTCGCGAAAATTACCGCTGCCAATAAGAGAACCGTTCTATTTGAGGAGAAAAGCTTGTCCCGGAGAGTTGAAACGGATTCCACCGCTGCCACATACAGGATTGAGAAATGCGTTGTCAAGGTGAGTGTTTGGTTGGGTATGAGCAAAGGAGTAGTGCGATCGGAATAACTTTAGCCGCAGATTACGCAGATTACACGGATTCGGCGAGACTGATTCGCATCAACTTAACTTTGATTCAACCAACATCTGTGGAATCTGCGTAATCTGCGGCTAAGGTTTGAAAAAGAGGACCCGCATGGCGGAGCACTACCGGCCAAGGCAAAAATGTTGACGTCCCGATGGGTGGGCTGTAGACTGCGAGCCGCAATCCATGAGGTTCGAGCCGGTTTTAGCTTAGCCAGTTAAGACGTGTCCGGCGGCTCCCATGCAAGAGCCTCTGTTCTCGCTTCATAATCTAAGGAGATTTAATGCCCTTCTTCTCACTGCTTCGGAGTCTGTGTGCCTCTCGGCTGCTATCCAGAGGCGTACTTGTCATCAGCCTGGGTGCAATCACCAGTTGGGCGGCGTGGAGCGGGTACACGGCGGACAAACCTCGCGGTGAACAGTCAATCAAAGCATCGCCAGCGTTGAAAAAAACTGAAAAGCGGGCCGAGCTGCATTTGGACAACAAGTACGGTGCCTTGCCGTTAAGTTTCGAGGAGAATCGCGGTCAGGCTAATGCAGAATCCAAATTCATCGCCCGAGGACCGGGCTACAACATCCTCCTTCACCCGGACAAAGCGGTCCTGGCATTCAAGAATCCTGTAAAAGAAGAAGACAACAAAACAAGCTCGCCGGACGATGACCAGTTAGTCGGCGCGCAGCGCCTCCGCGAACATTTGCGACGCGAGAAAACCGCAAGTAGTCAATCGATCGTGACCATGCGTTTGGAGGGCGCAAATGAAAACGCTAGCGCCGTCGAAGGTGTGGATCAGCTTGAAGGTACGGTTAATTATTTTCTCGGCAACGATCCGGCAAAATGGCTGACTGACATTCCCACCTTCGGCAAGGTCGAATACCGCGAAGTTTATCGCGGCGTGGACGCTGTCTTTTATGGCAACGGTCAACAACTTGAATACGACCTCGTCGTAGCGCCCAACATCGATCCATCAATAATCCAACTAAGATTCGACGGCATCGAGAGCGCCAAGATCGATAAGCAGGGCAACCTCAGGCTGCAAACTCCCGGTGGCGAGCTGCGTCAGTTAAAGCCTCAGATTTATCAGAACGTTGATGGCCAGAAGCGACTCGTGAAGGGAGCCTACGTCTTAAGACCGGGAAACAAGATTGGCTTCAAGATTTCGAAATACGATCGAAAGCAACCGCTCGTTATTGATCCCACGCTCAACTTCTTGTCATTTGTGAATTCGAGCAGTGAAGGCTTTGCAATCACTACTGATGCAGCGGGATTTGCCTACATAACTGGATACGCAGCTGACGCGAACCTAAACACTACGCCCGGCGTCGTCCAAGGCTCCTTCGGCGGGTTCATAGATTGCTTTGTCACCAAGCTGAATCAGACGGGCAGCGAGGTTCTGTTTACAACTTACCTCGGAGGCGCTGAGTTTGATGATGGCAATAGCATCGCTGTCGATAATTCCGGAAATGTCTATATAGGCGGAGCAGCGGGCGACGGATTTCCGACTACTGGCGGCACCTATCAGACTGTGTTCGGCGGAGTCTCGGATGGATTTGTCGCCAAGCTCAACCCGACTGGCAGCACTTTATTATTCTCAACATTGATTGGCAGCAGTGGGACTGAGGAAGTTGACACGATTATCCTCGAGGCCGGAACCGGCAATATGTTCGTGTCTGGCCTGACAACTTCAGTAGATCTAAATACCACACCGGGCGTAATCGGACCGTCGAACAAAGGCGGCTATGAATGTTTCGTCGCTAAGTTCAATTCTAACGCGACCAACGTTATGTTCTTGACCTACGTAGGTTCGAGTGGCTTTGACTATCCAATATCGATGGCGCCGGATTCCAATGGCAATATTTATCTCGCAGGTCAGACTTCGGGTTTGGATTTTCCGACGCTGAACGCAGCCTATCCAATACATGCCGGTGCGACTCGAGGGCCATTCAAGAGTATCAATGGCGGTACCAACTGGAGTTCCAGCCGGAGCGGTTTACCGGCTACGTTTGTCTATACCTCCGTCATAAATCCGACGACTCCAAGCATCATCTATCTTGGTACGGATGGAGGTGTGTTCAAAACTACAGACAGCGGAGCCACGTGGAATCCCACGGGACAGCTACCAGTGCCGCGCGTACACCAACTCACTTTGGTCCCGGGGGCGCCAAACATAATTTATGCGGGAACTGAGGCGGGCGTCTTTCGAAGTATCGACAGCGGGGCGACCTGGGTTTCTCGAAACAATGGTCTCGAGACCTCGGGTCAAGTTTCGGATGTTCGCGGAATCGCTATTCATCAATCAGCGCCGAATACGATTTATGCAGCCGCCCTCAACGGCATTTTCAAGTCTACGGACGGCGGCGGCAATTGGGCGCTCATAATTAACGGTCTAACTGTAGGCGCCACCAATTCGCTGACAAACGCCATCGTTGTTGATCCTACTTCCGCCAATACGCTTTACATCGGAAATGGGTCGACAACTCGAGTTTGGAAGACTACAAATGGGGGCGCTAATTGGACGGCCGCGAGCACGGGGCTGATTAACTCACAAGTGAGAGCTTTAGCCATCAACCCCACCACGCCCAGCACCCTGTACGTTGCAAACGGAGCAGGTATTTATAAGACGACCAATGGCGGAACAAATTGGACGGCGGCAAACACCGGCCTCACGCTTCCTCTGAGTGACGCCACCAACATTAGCAACCCGCCTATGACCTTTGTGGCAGTCGACCCGGTCACGCCGACCACGGTCTATGCCGGAGCTGGCTCATTTTTGCAGGCTAACGGCGCTGCTTCGGCTAGCACAGTTTTCAAGAGTACGGATTCAGGCGCGAGCTGGACGGGATTCAGTAGCGGATTTGGTGGCATCAATTCGAGTATCGGCACGATCGTAATCGATCCCAGTAACGCCTCAACGATCTTCGCTAGCACCCTGGGTGATTATGACGCGTTCTTATTGAAGCTGAATCCTTCCGCCACCTCTTCGATTTTCGGCACTTATTTTGGTAGCAATCGAGCCGACTCAGCTACGAGCCTCGCGCTTGATATTAGCGGCAACGCCTACATTGCAGGATCTGCTGGAGGCGCCAACTTTCCAACATCGGCTGGAGCATTCCAAACCGTCCTTAAGGGATCGACTGATATTTTTGGCGCGAAGTTTACTTCTGCGGGCGCACTTCAATACTCGACATTGATCGGTGGAACGGACGCCGAGGGCACGAGCGGTGGAATTGCAGTTGATTCATCCGGGAGCGCTTTCATAACAGGTACCACTTTTGGTCCGGATTTTCCCACGACAGCCGGCGCTTTTCAGAGAACGATTGGTAATCCAGGTACTCGCAACCTCGATGCTGTGATTATCAAACTTAATCCAGCCGGAACTGCCCTGGACTTCGCGAGCTACTTAGGCGGGGATGGCAACGACAACATCAATAACTTTCTTGGCAATCGTATCTCGCTTGATGCTGCCGGCAACGCTTACGTGGTCGGCTCGACTAACAGCACTAACTTTCCCTATTTTGATTGGGCTAACGCCGGCGGAAATGCAACCACTCACACCTTCGTCGCAAAGATAAGCTCAACGGTCCCGTCTTTCAGCATCACCGGAAGAATCACTAACAGCCAGGGCGGCGCAGGTGTGGCCGGCATTTATGTTGATGTCATCAAAACAGGGGGTCGTCGAAGTGGAAATTCAGCCTTAACGGACGCACAGGGTTATTTCGCGGCGATAAATTTGGAGCCAGGGGACTACACCGTAACCCCACAGCGACTTAGTCAGGCTACATTTAACCATTACATTTTTGCGCCAGCATCCAGAAGCTTTCCCGGTCTGAATTCAGATCAGACTGCGAATTTCGTAGCCACGCAAGCGTTCGACATTTCGGGTCAAGTCAGTTATGCGAGCATTGCTGGATTGGGAATATTTGATGTGACGGTGAACCTAACCGGAACCGCATCAGCCACTACCGTTACTGACGTTAACGGTTTTTTCGCTTTTCGTGATGTGACTGCGGGTAATTACACGGTTACCCCCAGCAAAGCTGGGTTTACCTTTAATCCAGTCAACCGTGTCTTCAATGCGCTCAGCGCCGATCAGTTCGCCACCTTTACCACGAGTTCGGGAGCCTACGTGACCGTCAGCGGTAAAGCTATGGACGTTAACAATGTCGGAATCAGTGGCGCGGTGGTGGTGATGCAGATAAGGCCGCAAATCGGATCGAAGCAGCTTGCGGTTCAAACCGACGCTAATGGCAATTATTCGATTTCCAATCTGCAAGCGGGTGGCATTTACAAGTTCCAGGCATTCAAGGAAGTCATTACTTTCGCACCGCAGGAGCAAACTTATTCCAACCTAATCGCGAATCAAACACTGAACTTCGTTGGGACTGGGGCCACCGGACTAATCGGAAAAATTGCTTACCTTAAGGAAAGTGTATCGTCAACAGCGGTGGCAGTCTCCAATGCTGATGGTTCCAATGAAGTGAGTCTCAATACTATCAACAGTCAATGCAGTGGAGATGGAGGGCCTGCCTGGTCACCTGACGGAAGCCGGCTGGTCTTCGACACTTGTAATGCGAACGGTAACAATACCGACCTCTACATCATGAATGCTGACGGGTCGAACGTGACTCCTCTCGTTACGGATCCGGATGTGAGTGAACAATTCGCTAACTGGTCGCCTGACGGCACGCGGCTAACCTATACATTCGGAGAATGTAGCGGTACCGACGTCTTGATTCCAGAAGTGTTCGCGGTAGATTCTTTAGGAAAAATTAAGTCGAATCTGACGAACAATAACTTAATCGATGGAGTCTCAGATTGGTCACCAAGCGGATCTACAATTCTTTTCTCACGTGGTACGACCGGGGAGTGTAGCGGCGTCGACACCGTTTCTGATCTCTATACAATCGACGCGGTTGGCGGTAATGAACAAAGACTAACAAACACCACCGACTCCGAATTGGCAGCGGCTTATTCACCGGATGGCGCCAAAATCGCGGTGGCCCGTTCATCCGAAAACCTTGCGACCGGTGTTTTCAACGATGTTATTTATGTCATGAACTCGGATGGTACGAATCCTGTTCCAATCAGTCCGACGATTATCAGCGCCTCCAAACCCACCTGGTCGCCGGACGGTAAAAAGATCGCCTTCGGAGGCTACATAAACGGCACCAACATACCTTCGCAGATCTATGTCGTTAATATCGACGGCACGGGCCTGGCCCCGGTTACAAACACAACAAATGACTCGAGGATCCTCCCCTCGTGGCAACACTACAGTATCAGCGGTCGAGTAACAGGGAACACCACCGGTGTTCCAATCACCATGACCCTGGCGGGCACCTTGACCCGTGTGGCCTACACCGATGCAGCCGGCAATTACGTTTTCGGAAACTTGACGCCCGGAGGAAATTACACGGTAACGCCGATCAGCACAGCCTTTGGATTCACTCCCGCCAAGATCGACGTGACTAACCTGGTGGGTAATCAAATCGCAAACTTTGCTCTCCAACCTGCGGTAATACCAGCTCCGACACCCCCGCTGGCAGACGACTTCGCTGCAGCCCAACGTGATCCCGCGAAATGGAATCTGGGAACTCAGACGCAACCGCTCGGAGCATTTGATCCGCAAGTCACTGTCACCCAACAAAGCGGTCAATTGTCAGTCACTCCGCTCGCGCAGACAGCGGGACTTCATTACAACGGTTACGTCGCGGTTAATTCATTCGACTTCAATAATGCGAAGGCAACTGTCGAAGTGGTGCAGCCGGCTACAGGGGCTGCTGAGACCATCTTTGCAATTGGTAGCGATTTAGAAAACTTCACGCGCTTTGTGATCAGCGCTGGTGGCACTTCCGCGCCAGGTAAAGGCAGGGGACCGAAACAAGTAGGCCTCCCGCAGCTAGTCTTCCAGGTTCATATTGGCAGTTCGTTGACTCAGATTAGTATTCCTTACGACCCTGTGGCTCATCGTTTCATGCGATTCAGACATGAGCCACCGACAAACTCGATTTTGTTTGAGACCAGTCCGGACAATGTCAACTTCACGGTCCGGCATTCAGTTGTACTGCAGAGATCGGTGTCAGCGATGACGGCTGAGCTCAGTGCGGGCACTTCGACGTCAACTAATCCTGGCACTGCTGTCTTTGACAACTTCAATCTGGTTACTAACACCTTCCAGTTCCAGGTCACCAGCACGACCATTAACGAAAGCGCCAACCGTGCCATCATCACCGTGACTCGAGGCGGCGACATTTCGAGTCCGGCGTCAGTAGACTATTCAACCTTTGACGATACTGCTCGACAGCGGACGCGTTATGTTCCGGCAGTGGGAACGTTGACGTTTGTTGCGGGACAAAGCTCCCGCACCTTCAGCGTTTTGCTGCCGGACAACTCGCTGGTCGAAGGCAGTCAAACGTTGTCGCTGCGTTTGCTGGATTCCTTCGGCGGTGGGCTGAACAGTCCCGGTCGAGCCGTATTGACGGTGGACGACAACGATACTCCGCCGATCACGACGAACCCGCTCGATGAAGCGCAATTCTTTGTACGACAACATTATTACGATTTCCTCAGTCGCAATCCCGACCCGGGCGGGTTGAACTTCTGGACCAACGAGATCACGCAGTGTGGGAGCAATCAAGCGTGCATCAATATCAAGCGTATCGATGTTTCGAACGCATTTTATTTCGAGCTGGAATTTCAGCAGACCGGAAGTTATGTGTACCGGCTTTATCGCGTTGCCTTTGGCAATAACCAACCCTTCCCGAATCCTCGACCTGACGTGAACTTTCCGAACGAAGAGAAGAAGCTGTTGAGCTACACCAGCTTCACGGCTGATCGCGCGCGCGTGATTGGCGGCGCGGGACTGGCGCAGTCGCAGTTGAACCTGGCCACGGCGTTCATCAAGCGGCCGGAGTTTCTTGCCACCTATCCGCTGAGCCTGGATGGCCCAGGCTTTGTGGATGCGGTGCTGGAGAAGCTGCGGACGGACATTGGCGTGGACATGGCGACGCAGCGAGCAGCGCTGCTGAGCCTGTACAACACGGGCGGCCGGGCGGCGGTGCTGTACCGGTTGGCGGACGACAACGTGGGTTCCAATCCCATCAACAATCGCGCCTTCATCGACGCGGAGTACAACCGGGCTTTTGTTGTGACGCAGTATTTTGGGTACCTCCGGCGCAATCCGGACCTCGGGGGCTTTGTCTTTTGGCTCGGCCAGGTAAACAGCGGACCGCTGCGAGATGTGAACAAGCAACACGCGATGGTGTGCTCGTTCGTGACCTCAACCGAGTATCAGGAGCGATTCAGCCTGGCGGTAACGCACAACAACACAGAGTGCGCGCACTGAGTCCAACTCTCGTTCGGAAATAAAAATTGTTTACTGAGGCCAACCGGTCCGTGGCACGGGCATCCCGCCCGTGGACGCGCGAGTTACGTTGGCTGCATTCCTAAATGCTTGTTTTCAAAGGAGCGACTCCCCATGTCTAGAGGTTCGCGACGCCTTCATATTGACCTCCAACGGTTATTACTGATTTTCGTTTTCTGTTTGCTCGGCGCGGTTTCAGTTTCGGCTCAGGACACCGTAACCGGCGCCTTCGAAGGAATCGTCAGTGACAGTCAAAGTGGAGCTCCTCTGAAAGGAGCCGACGTTCAGATTATTAATGAACAGACCGGACTAACTGTCAGCTTAGTGACTGATTATCGCGGCCGTTTTTATCAAGGCTTGCTTTTACCTGGCACTTATCGCGTCCGCGTGGCCATGCCGGGCTACCAGACACGAGAAGTTCTGCAACGCTTGAAGATCACCTACACAGGCGAGGTTGTGCCGGTACCAGTCGCTTTGGATCCGGCTCCGGCTGCCGTTGCGCCAGGCCCCACACCAGCGCCGACGCCGTCTCTTTCAGTCGAGGATACGGACATACGCAGCAGTCTGGTTAGAACTGATGGTCGTCGTGGCGGCTCGTTCAGCGAAGATGAAGTGTTGGCCTTGCCCCTGGGCGGATCGACTTTGACTCGTACGTTTGATTCGTTGGCTCTGTTGTTACCCGGAGTTGCTCCGCCACCGCAGACTTTAGGAAGCGTTGCCGGACCCGGCGTGGGAGCTGGCGTCGGTTCAGCTGGACAATTCAGCGTGAATGGTCTGCGTTCTCGAGCTAACAACTTCACTGTTGACGGCTCGGATAACAACGACGAGGACATTGGCGTCAGACGCCAGGGATTCGTCGCATTAATTCCGCAGCCCATCGAATCGATACAGGAATATCAGGTCATCACGACTCTGGCGCCGGCTCAATTTGGCCGCAACATCGGCGCTCAGGTAAACGCCGTTTCGCGATCCGGCGGTAATCAGACCCACGGCAGCATCTACGGATTTTTCAATGCGAGTCAGCTAAACTCCACGAACTTCTTCGACACCACCAACGGTGCTGACTCAATCCTGGTCAAATCAGCCACGGGTCAGCAGGTCACGATCGATGGTCGTCCGGTCTCGGTAAGGAACCAGAGTAATGGCGAGGATTCATTCACGCTTGGCCAGGGAGGATTCGTGCTCGGCGGGCCCCTGGCAACGGATCGGATGTTCTACTTTTTCTCAGGCGAGGGTCAGGTGATCAATGCAGCGAAGGAGCAGAGCTTTGCGGTGCCGACGGTTGAACAACGCGGAGCCTTTGGCACGGGCGCCTCGGCCATCTTCCGAAATCCGCTCGGTCGGCGCGACGCAAGTGGAAACTTGATCGATCAGGTTTTCGCTTATCCGACCACGGTGCGCGGCGATGCGGTGTTCAATTTCTTCCCGTTTCCAAATAATCCCGGCGGAGTCTACGGAGCAAATACTGTTACCCAAAGCTTACCTGCCAGCGCCCAGGGAAAAGTGCTCTCCGGTAAATTTGATGGTAACTTCAAAATCCGTCAAAGACTTCAAACTGTGACGGCTCGCTACAACTTCACGGATGACCGTCGTGACATACCGTCAGTCGGCGGCGCGCTCTTTTCATCGATCCGGTCCAACGTGCGCACGCAAAACTTTTCGTTTTTCCTCAACAGCAAGGTCAGTGCGCCCGCTTCTTCGAATTATCTCTTTAACCAGGTCCGCCTCTCTTACGGACGCACGCGGCTGGACTTTGAGGAATTGCGCGATCGCAGCTTCATGCGACCAGGCATAAGCCTCCCTAACACGCCTTTCCTTCTCAATGCGCCGCTGTTCATAAATTCGACGTTGCCCAGAAGCATCACGGCCATCGACTTTGCGGCCAACATCGGTCCGGTTCTTTACACGACGGACCCACTGGCGCCGACTACTGAGTCAGCTCTCGGTCCAATAAGTCAGATAAACATCGCCGGCTTCAGCCCAATTGGTGTTGATGTTTTCAACTTTCCCCAGCGTCGCATCAACAATACGTATCAAGTGGCTGATACGGTTACGTACCGCGCTCGCAGCCACAGCTGGACGTTTGGTGTCGACACTCGGCGAACGGAATTGAATAGCGAATTGCCGCGCAACGCCGGTCCGCTGCTGACCTTCAATGGCGCTCCGGAAGTCACACTCACGGAAGCCGGGACCTTTGCTTACTCCAACAGGTTCATCCGACCTGAAACTTTTACCGCAGCGTCCGCGGCCAGCGGCTTTTCGCAAACATTAGCCACGGGTGGCGAATCATCGATCGGGCTGCGCTTTTATCAATGGGATTTCTTTGGCGGCGATGATTGGCGAGTAACTCCGAATCTGTCGCTCTCATTTGGTCTGCGCTACGAATACAACACTCCTCCGAAAGAGGTGAACAATCGTATCGAGCGCACCTTTAGCGATCCGGCGCTCGGTCTGGCGCCAGGGTTGAGACAGTTCATCGGTGGACGCACCCGGATCTTTGAGCCCGACAAGAACAACTTTGCGCCACGGCTTGGGCTGGCTTATTCCCCGGAATTGTTTGGGCGAAACAAGACCACGGTGATTCGCGCGGGCTATGGCTGGTTCTACGATCAAATCCTCGGAGCGGTAGCCAGCCAATCGCGCAATGTTTACCCCACGTTCTTGACGATCGATTTGGCTGGCGGCTTTGCTAACTTGCGCTTCGTGCCGGGCAATAATCAATTTGGCGACTCTTGCCAGCTAGCTAATCGCTGTCCTTTCGATCTGATCAATCCTCAGGTGGCCACGATTTTCGGCACGCGGCTGGTTCTGCCGGGAACATTGAACACGTTGAATCCTGCCATCAGCTTCGCGCAGATCGCAGGCATCGTGAATCTTGTAGGCGGCGGTCCGGTGCCGGCTTTGAGCGGCTTTGGGGTAACGTTGCCGGCTCGCGAGCTCGACATGCCCATGGCCCAGCATTACAGCGTCACCTGGGACCAGCAGCTTGCCAGGAATTTTGTGCTATCGATTGGGTATGTTGGCACTCAGGGACGTCACTTGCTTCGCTTTGCGACGCCGAACCTGGGCCGCAATGCTTTGCTAACGCCGCTCGCGTTCAGCACCTTGCTTGGCGCCGAGCCGAACTTCTTTGGATTAGCGCTGCCGCCGGGGGCGCGCATTACACCATCTGGAAACATTGCGGGTGGACGACCACAGAGTACCGTGGGCGCGGTCACGCAGTTCGAGACGAGCGCCAACTCGCGTTATGACGGCTTGCAGGTGCAGGCTCGCGGCCGACTTCACGCCGGCCTTCAATTCCAAGTGAGTTATACGTTATCGAAAACAACTGACGATGTTTCTGATGTTTTCGATCTCGCCGGAGCTTCAGCGCTGCCTCAGAACGGTTTGAACCTGGCTGCTGAGCGTGGTCCCGCAAACTTCGACGCTAGACACCGCGTCGCGTACAATTTTATTTATGACGTACGGCCATCGCCCAAGAGCAGCCCCTTCGTTCGAGGCTTATTTGGCAACCTCCAATTCGCGGGGACCGGACAGTTTCAAACTGGTCAGCCTTTCACCGTCAATAGCATCTTCGATGTGAACCTTGATGGAAATCTAACTGATCGGTTGAACAACACCAACGGGCTGGAGATCACGGGTGATCGTGCTCAACCTTTGCGACTGACTACCAACAACACGTTTTCGATGCTGGCTCCGGTTGGTCAGGATGGAATAGTGGGACGTAACAGTTTCCGAGCCGGCAACATCCTGGAATTGGATCTTTCGGTGATCAAGTCATTCCACTTCACCGATACCCGCCGGCTCAGTGTGCGAGCTGATTTTTTCAACTTTATTAACCGCGCGAATTTTGGAGTTCCGGTGCGGCTACTGGAAGCGCCCGGCTTCGGTAAGGCTACAGATACGGTCACTCCGGGACGGCGTATTCAGTTTGCTTTGAAGTATTCGTTCTAATCCCAAATACACAGGTTGAATTCAATGTCATTCTTAAAGGCATATCCCAAGGGCCGCGGCGCCCTGCTCATACTTGCTCCGGTCGTGTTCTTGACCGCGCTTTTTCTTATCGCGAATCAACTCAATCTGATCACTCGTACTCGAGCGGCAAACTTCGTTGTTACCAACACAAATGACAGCGGTGCTGGTTCACTGCGCCAGGCAATTCTGGATGCTAACGGCAGCGCTGGCGCAGACACGATTACCTTCAACATCGGGTCGGGCTTTCAAAGCATAACCATAACCAGCGCTCTACCGGGTATCAACCAAACTGTGGACATCGATGCGAGTACCCAACCGGGTTTCTCAGGGAGCCCGCTTATCGAGTTGAATGGTCTTAGCGCCGGGAGCACGGCGGGTCTCACGATCAACGCCAGCAATTGTCACGTCAAGGGATTAATCATCAACCGATTTGGAGGCGCTGGAATACTGATTGGCGCCGGCAGCGGTACTGTGGTTGAAGGGAATTACATCGGGACTAATGCTTCCGGAAGCGCGGCCAGTTCTAATACTGGTGACGGCATTTTCATCCTGGGCGGGGCCAACAACAATACTGTTGGCGGAACTACTGCAGCGTCACGGAATGTCATTTCTGGAAACGCAGGAAACGGCATCAGTCTGAGAGATCCGGGCACGAATAACAATTCAATCCAGGGAAATTACATTGGCACGAATTTCAACGCCAATGGCGCAGTGCCTAACGGCCAGGCGGGAATTGTCTTCGGCAACAGTGCTGGTAATTGCATCGTCGGCGGACTTACAGCGGGAGCTCGAAACGTCATCTCCGGTAATGCGCAAAACGGCATTGTCATCGGTGTCTTCGGCTCCGGCGCAGCGACCGGAATAACCATTCAGGGTAATTACATCGGCGCCGACGCGAACGGCTCGACCGCACTCCCAAATAACGCGTCGGGTGTGGACATCGAAAATGTTCCAGGGATAACGGTAGGAGGAACGGCAGCCGGCGCGCGCAATGTAATCTCGGGTAACGGTGGCGAGAATGTGACGTTGAACGGTGCGAACACAGCAAACAATACCGTGCTTGGAAATTATATCGGCTTGAATGCAGCGGGAACTGCTTTCCTGGGAGGTTCAGGCGTTGGTCTTCACGGCGGCGCCAACAACAACGTTATCGGGGGAAACAGTGCTGCTGCCCGTAACGTGATCTCCGGAAACATCACGGGTCATGGTGTTGCGATGGGAGGAGGCAATCCCGGAAATCTCGCGACTGATAACCGCATTCAAGGTAACTACATCGGGTTGAATGCGGCCGGTACTGCGGTAGTTGCAAATCTTTTTAGCGGTGTGATTCTGAGTGGGACCGGTACCGCTAATAATTTGATCGGAGGCACCACGCCTGGGACTGGCAACGTGATTGCAGGAAACGGACACCAGGCAGTTGCGATCCTGGATAACGTAACGACCACGACCGTACAGGGCAATTTCATGGGCACTGACGCGACTGGAAATGCCGCGCTGGGAGGCGAAGGCGTTTTCATAGGGGCGGGCGCCTCAAACAATTTGATCGGAGGCAACACACCGTCAGCTCGCAATGTGATCTCTGGTAATAGCGGCTTTTCCGCTTTGCAGATTAGTGAGTTTCAAGCTAGTGGCGCCACAGGAAATCGTGTTCAAGGAAACTACATTGGACTGGGTGCATCCGGGGTGGCACTGCCAAATGCAAATGGAATTCAGATTGGCTTAGTTTCCGGAAACACGATTGGCGGGACCGGTCCTGGCGAGGGCAATGTTATTGCCAACAATACTGGGTTTGGCGTGAGACTTCTGGCTGGAGGCGCGAACAATGCTGTTCTGAGTAACAGTATCTATTCAAACGGTAATCGAGGAATTGAGGTTCAGAACGGCGCGAACGGCAACCCGACAGCGCCGTCGCTGACTTCAGCGTCAAGCGTAGGAGGATTTACTTCGATTCAAGGATTGCTCTCCAGCAATCCCAGCACTGCCTTCACGATTCAGTTTTTTGCTAACGATGCATGTGATTTTTCCGGCTTCGGTGAAGGACAAATCTTTCTCGGGTCAATAGCCGCAAATACAGATGCAGGCGGGACGGCAAACTACAGCGCAACGTTTCCGGCTAGTCTAACAACCAGTCAGGTAATCACTGCTACCGCAACTGATTCTTTTAACAATACATCGCAGTACTCAGCTTGCCGGGCCATTGGCACGTCCGGATTCAGCTTGACGGGCAGGGTACTGGACAATGCTGGTAATGCAATTGGTGGCGTGACCGTCACGCTGAATGGTTCGACCAACACGACCACGGACAGTAGTGGCAATTATTCTTTCGGCAGTCTCCCGGCGGGCGGTAATTACACTGTCACTCCTGCGAGTTCTCTTTACTCCTTTAGCCCGGTTAATCAAACCTTCAACAACCTGAACGCTAACCGAATCGCCAACTTTGTAGGCACGCTGTCGTCAGTAATTATCTCCGGCAAGGTGACCGATACTAATAACAGCGGCCTGAGCAATGTCACCATTACGTTGACGAAGAACGGAGTTGTGGCTGGTACAGTGCAGACTGATGGTTTGGGAAATTACATCTTCACTGGCCAGGCTGCGGGCGCGAATTATGTGGTGACTCCCACGGGAACGTTTGTTCCTGCGGTTCAGACATTTGCTAATCTGACGGTGAATGTCGTAGCAAACTTCACTTTATCACCTGACGTTCCTCCACAGTGCGCTACGACTGCGTTTAGCCGTACAGACTTTGCTGTAGCTCAGGCCCCACAATCGGTTGTTGTAGGCGATTTCAATAGAGACGGAAAAAGCGATCTGGCCGTCGCAAACGCCGGGTCAGCCAACGTCTCGATTCTATTGGGTAACGGTAGTGGTGGTTTTGGTGCGGCTACCAATTTTGCCACCGCGCCCTTTCCATACTCTGTTACAACCGCCGACTTCAATGGTGATGGCGCTCTTGATTTGGCTACAGCCAACCAGAGCACGAACAACGTTTCCATCCTGTTGGGTAATGGCGCCGGCAGCTTTGGTGCGTCAACGACCTTTAGTGCAGGTTCAAGTCCGCGCTCAATCACCGCAGGCGACTTCAATCTGGACGGCAAGGTTGATTTAGCGACGTCGAATTTCAACGGTAACAATGTGTCGATCTTGTTGGGCGCCGGCACGGGTACTTTCGGACCGCCCAGCAATTTCGCTACCGATGCATCTCCCCTCTTCATAGCTGCGGGCGACTTCAATATCGATGGCAAATTGGATCTCGTGGTGACGGGTGACTCGTCTAGCAATGCGTCTGTCTTGCTGGGAACCGGTACCGGAAGCTTTGGCTCCGCTACTAATTTTCCGGTTGGCACCAATCCAGAATCGATCACGGTGGGTGATTTTAACGGCGACAACAAGCCTGATCTGGCAACCGCAAATTTCAATGGCAATAACGTATCGGTCCTACTTGGCACTGGGACTGGCAGCTTCGGCGCCGCCACCAATTTTGCCGTAGGCTCCAATCCGGAGTCCGTGGTTAGTGGAGATTTTAACGGCGACGGGAAACTCGATCTGGCGGTTGCTAATGAGATTTCCGGCAGCGTTTCGATCCTGCTTGGCTTTGGCACCGGACGTTTCAGTGCAGCCACTAACTTCACAGTTGGGTCTGCCCCTTTTGCAGCGGCAGTCGGTGACTTCAACAGCGATGCCAAGCTGGATCTGGCCGTTGTGAATTCCATCTCCGCAACCGTATCAATACTGCTGGCAAACGGCTCGAGTTGTAATGCGCAATCAAGTTTGTCGATCTCGGGCCGTGTCGCTAACGCCACCAACAACGCCTTGGCAGACATCACTGCCACCTTATCAGGACCGATTACTCGGGTAACGCAAACTGATGCAAATGGGAATTATTCTTTTGGAAATCTGATACCGGGTGGCAATTATACGGTTACCCTGCAAAGCAGTTATTTCGTTTTTGCACCATCGCGCGCGGACTTTTTCAATCTTAGCAGTAGCTTTGTGACGAACTTTGTCGCCGCGCCGCTGGCGGTGCCGGTCCCGACACCGACACCGAACGACGATTTCGGAAGCAATAATCGCGATGCCAGCAAGTGGACCATCGGCGCGCAGACCTCTTCCACGACCGCGTTCGATCCGCAGGTCTCGATTACGCAGGTGAACGGGCAACTGATCATTACTCCTTTGACGCAATCGACTGGAATGCATTACGCGGGTTATGTGTCTGCGAACTCGTTCGACTTGCGCAATGGTTCAGCTCGTGTCGAAGTCAGTCAGGCTGCAACCGGCGGCGCTGACACCATTTTTGCAGTAGGCGCCGATGTCGACAACTTCTTTAGGTTCCTGGTCCACACACCCGGTCCACCTACTGGTCTGGCTCCCCGAGCCAAAGGCCGCGATGGTATCGAAAAGCCTCTCGACACCACCGTGTCTCAGCTCGTCTTTCAGGTGAATGTCAGCGGCCAGTTAACCTCGCTCGCCATCAACTACGATCCGGTGCTGCATCGCTTCATGCGTTTTCGTCACTTGCTGCCGAACTCGCTGGTCTTTGAGACTAGTCCGGACAACGTCGACTTCACAGTGCAGCACACCGTCGTGTTGCAGCGGAGTGTGTCAGCATTAACCGCGGAGCTCAGCGCTGGAACAACCAATCCTGCAAATCCAGGCTCAACTCGATTCGATAACTTCGGATTAGTGACGAGCACCTTCCAGTTCAGCGCCGCGAGTTATGGAGTCGGCGAAAGCGATGGCTCGTTCCTGGTGACAGTCACGCGAGCGGGAAGTCTGAACGATCCAGCCACCGTGGATTTTGCGACAGCCGATGGCACCGCGCGTCAGAAGACGAAATACACAGCCGCGGCAGGCACGCTGACTTTCGCCGTGGGCGTCGCCAGCCGCACTTTCAGAGTGCTGCTGGTCGACAACATGCTCGCGGAAGGCGAGCAAGCATTGAATCTATTGCTGACGAATCCCGCTGGCGCAGGATTGAACACGCCGGGCAGGGCGGTGCTTACCATCGGCGACAATGACACAACGTTGGCAACCGGAAATCCGCTGGACGATGCTCGTTACTTTGTTACGCAACACTACTTTGATTTCCTCAGTCGGTTGCCGGATCAAAGCGGGCTCGATTTTTGGACCGGTCAAATCACTCAGTGTGGCGCGGATGTGAACTGCCTGCGCACCCAACGGATCACAGTGAGCAATGCTTTCTTCTACGAACAGGAATATCAGCAGACAGGTTCCTACGTGGTTCGTCTTTACCGCGTCGCCTACGGCAATAACCAGCCGGTGCCCAACACTGATAACAACGCACAATTCCCGAACGAGAATAAGAAGCTGGTGAACTACTCGGCTTTTTCGCCTGACCGGGCGCGCGTGCGAGGTGGGCCATCGTTGGCGCAAACACAGCTGGACCTGGCAAATGCGTTTGTGCAGCGGCCGCAGTTCCTGGCGAAGTATCCAGCGAGTCTCGACGGCGCAGCTTATGTAGATGCGGTGCTCGCGAACATCAACGCTGACTTGGGCGTCAATTTGAGCTCGCAACGGACGGCCCTGCTTGATTTGTTCAGTCAGGGTGGACGCGGAGCAGTTGTGTATCGCCTGGCGGACGACAACGTGCAAACCAATCCGATCAATAACCGAGCCTTAATCGATGCGGAGTACAACCGGGCGTTTGTATTGACGCAGTACTTTGGTTACCTGAGACGCAATCCCGACATTGGGGGATTTATTTTCTGGCTGGGGCAAGTAAACAGCGCGCCGCTGCGAGCTCTCGAGAAGCAGCGAGCAATGGTCTGCTCGTTCATCACGTCAGCTGAATACCAGCAACGATTCAGCCCGGTCGCGACGCACAACAACACGGAGTGTCAGTAACGCTGTTCCTTTGGAATGCGATGACCTGTCATCGCTTTCGCCCCGCGGCGGCTCGACGTCGCGGGTTTGATAATAGGCAACCTGCTGCGACAGGTCGCAGCAACGAAAGCGCCGACAGGTCGGCGCACTCCAAATTAGAGCACTATCAGAAATCGTTGAGCATTGACCTAATCGTCGTAAGCGGGATAGATTGTCTTCCGCTCATGAACGGAATCACTTCCGCCTGCGACGAGCGTCGTATTGCCTCGCGAAACCACGTGGTACAAGCTCGATCAATGAACTATGACCCCTTCCCGCCACGAGCGGACCGTTAGGATACGCCTGGTTCGGTTTCTCGTTTTAATCGTCCTAACGTTGATTGCTTTGCTCACTGCTGGTCCTGCGCTCCCGACCGTGCTCACCGCTGGTATTCTCGGTTCGCCTGCCGGACGTAACCTTGACCCCTGGTCATTGGGCAACTATCCCAATACGGCCGTACAGCTGAGTGGGAACACGACTGTCACCCCTGACGCCGCGCCCACCCTCGCCGCCAGCATCAGTGTCTCCACCTCGACAAATTTCAAAGGCAGGCTTGAGGGTGAGCCGATAACTGGTGTCGTGCGCGTCACTGATGCTCATCCGGCCGGCACGTATATTGTGACTGTGACTGCCTTCGACGGTGGACCCTCAATCAAGACATTCACGCTGACGGTAGCCACGCCCGCGACGTGCAACCCGGTCACCTTCGCGGCGGCGACAACCTTCAACCTTGGATTTGGGGCCACTGCTTACGGAGTATCGGTTGGCGATTTCAACGGCGACGGCAATCAAGACCTCGTTACAGCCGAGGAGTTGCGGAACCGCATCTCGGTCTCGTTGGGAAACGGGATGGGCGGTTTCGGCGTTCCCACTAGATTCAACGTTGGCAGTAGGCCTCTTTCAGCAGCGGTAGGCGATTTCAACGGTGACGGCAAGCAAGACCTCGCGGTGGCCAACCATAGCTCCAATAACGTGTCGGTCTTGTTGGGCAATGGCGCGGGCAGTTTCGGCGCCGTCACCAACTTCGGCGCCGGCACTCAAGCTGCCTCAGTGGCGGTGGGCGATTTTAACGGGGACAGCAGGCAGGACCTGGCCGTTGCCAACGATGGCTCAAACAACGTGTCAATCTTGATGGGAGATGGAGCGGGCAGTTTCAGTGCCGCTACCAACTTCGCCGTTGGCAATGGTTCCGGCTCAGTAGCGATAGGCGATTTCAACAACGACGGCAAGCAGGACCTCAGCACGGCCAATTTTTTCGCCGCCAACGTATCGGTCTTGTTGGGCGACGGAGCGGGCAGTTTCGGCGCCGCTACTAACTTCAGCACCAGCTCCGGTACAAACTCGATCGCGGTAGGCGATTTCAACGGTGATGGCAAGCAAGACCTCGCCACTTCCAATTCCGGCACAACCAACGTGTCGGTCCTGTTGGGAAACGGCGTGGGCGGTTTCGGTGCAGCCAATAACTTCGGCACTAACACCCAATCTTTTTCAATAGCGATAGGCGATTTCAACGGCGATGGCAAGCAGGACCTTGCTGTCCCCAGCCAATTATCTAACAACGTGTCGATCTTCCTGGGGGATGGCGCGGGTGGCTTCGGCGCGGCTACAAACTTTCCGTCGTTGGCTACTACTACTAAGACCGTGGTGGTGGGCGATTTCAACGGCGATGGTAAGCAAGACCTCGCCATGACCAACCAGGGCTCAGATGACGTTTCGGTCTTATTGCGGCAATGCCCGCCGAATTCCATCAGCGGACGCGTCGTGGACGATTCGGGCAACGCTCTCAGCGGCGTGGTGGTTACGTTGAGTGGCAGCGCCTCGAGCAACACGACGACAAACGCCGGTGGCAATTACTCGTTTGCGAGTGTTGCGGCTAACGGCAACTACACGGTCACTCCTTCAAGCAGTAGTTGTTCCTTTTCTCCGGTGAATCAGACGTTCAGCAACCTGAGCATAGATCGAGTTGCGAACTTTGTAGGGACGAAAACTATTGTCAATCTTACCGGCAAGGTGATTGACGCGGGCAATAATCCCATCAACAACGTCACTCTGGCGCTGACCAGGAACAGCGTTGCGGCCGGCACGGCGCAAACAAATGGCAGCGGCGATTACACCTTCGGCAATCTGACGGCCGGTGCGAACTACGTGGTTACGCCGATCGGAACTTTCACGCCCTCGAGTCAGACTTTTAATAATTTAACGACCAACGCCACCGCAAATTTCAAGGCGGCGCAGAGCATTCCTTCACAGTGCAACACGGCGAGCTTTGCACCGGCGAGCACTTTTGTTGCAGGTACTAAACCTGAATCCGTCGCAGTGGGGGACTTCAATGGCGACGGCAAACTTGATCTGGCAGCGGCGAATGTGGATTCCGCTAACATTTCGATCTTTCTCGGCACAGGCACGGGCAGCTTCAGTGGCGCTACCAACTTCTCGGTTGGGACGTCTCCCTTTTCCGTCGCAGTAGGCGACTTCAATCGCGATGGTAAGCTTGATCTGGCGGCGCCCAATATAGATTCCAATAATGTCTCCATCCTGCTCGGTACGGGGACGGGCGGCTTCAGTGCTGCGACCAACTTCATTGCTGGTTCAGGTCCCAAATCGGTCGCAGTAGGAGACTTCAATGGCGATGACAAACTCGACCTGGCAGTGGCAAATAACTTTCCCGGTTCGAATAACGTCTCGATCTTGCTGGGTTCTGGTACAGGTAGCTTCAGCGCCCCCACCAACTTCGCTGTACCTGGAGACTTTCCTCAGGACGTCGCAGCGGGTGACTTCAACGGCGATGGCAAGCTCGATCTGGTAGTGCCGAGTGATAACGTCTCGATCTTGTTAGGTACTGGAACCGGCAGCTTCAGTGCGGCAACCACCTTTGTGAGTTGTTGCCCTCAATCCGTCGCAGTGGGCGACTTCAACGGCGACGGGAAGCTTGATCTGGCAACGCCGAATGGCGATCCCAATGACGTCTCGATCTTTCTCGGCACAGGCACGGGTAGCTTCAGTGCTCCAACCAACTTCGCTGCTGGCACCGAGCCCCTTTCCGTCGCAGTGGGCGACTTCAACGGCGACGGCAAGCTTGATCTTGCAACAGCGAGTCGTGCCTCCAATGACGTTTCAATCTTGCTAGGCACAGGTACGGGCAGCTTCGGTGTCGCAACCAACTTCGCCGCCGGGATTGCACGTGAAGCAGCTCGTGCCGTCGCAGTGGGCGACTTCAACGGCGACGGAAAGTTAGATCTGGCCGAGACAGATTTCATATCCCATAACGTCTCAATCTTGTTGAACAATGGGGCCAGTTGTAACACGCAAACTTCACTATCAATCTCCGGTCAAATCGCAGATGCCGCAAATAGGCCATTGCCCGACGTCACGGTGACGCTGTCCGGTCCGATCACGCGGGTGATGCAGACGGATGTTAACGGGAACTATGCCTTCGCTAATCTCGCACCGGGCGGGAACTATGCGGTGACGGTGCAGAGCAACTACTTCGTCTTTGGGCCATCACGCGCAGATTTTTTCAATTTAGGAAGCAGCCAGGTCGCAAACTTTCAAGCTGCTCCATTGGCTGTACCGTCACCAACTCCGAGCCCGAATGATGATTTCACGAATACGTCGCGCGATGCGAGTAAGTGGACGATTGGCGCGCAGACGTCTTCAACCACTGCCTTTGATCCACAGGTGACGACCGCGCAGACGAATGGTCAATTGGTGGTGACACCGCTGACGCAGGCGAGCGGGATGCACTTCGCTGGTTATGTGTCGGCGAACTCGTTTGATTTAAGAAATGGTTCCACGCAAGTAGAAGTCGTCAAAGCCGGGACGGGAGGAGTCGATACGATCTTCGCAGTGGGCGCCGATGTCGATAACTTCTATCGCTTCATGGTGCACACGCCGGGCACGGCTACGATACTGGCGCCGCGAGCGCGCGGCCGTGACGGCATCGAGCGGCCGCTTGACGCCACCACAGCGCAGCTCGTGTTTCAGGTCAACGTGGGTGGGCAGTTAACTTCGCTGGCGATCAACTACGATCCGATACAGCATCGCTTCATGCGCTTCCGTCATGTGCCGGCGATGAACTCGATAGTCTTTGAGACGAGTCCGGACAACGTCATGTTCACGGTGCAGCACACGGTAGTGTTGCAGCGCAGCGTGGCGGCGCTGACTGCGGAACTCAGCGCCGGCACCACCAATCCTGCCAATCCGGGCCAGACAGTGTTCGATAACTTTGGGCTGGTGACGAGCACCTTCCAGTTCAGCGCCGCGAGTTACTCGATTGGAGAAGGAGACGGCTCAATTCTGGTGACGGTGACGCGTGCAGGCAGTTTGACGGACGCGGCTACAGTGGACTTCGCAACGGCGGATGGCACGGCACGGCAGAAGTCTAAATACACGAACGCGGCTGGGACATTGACGTTTGCGTCTGGAGTCGCGAGCCGCACCTTCCGCGTGTTGCTGGTAGACAATCAACTGGCAGAAGGGGAGCAGTCACTGAATTTGTTGCTGACAAATCCGAGTGGAGCCGGCTTGAACACGCCGGGCCGAGCAGTGCTGACGATCAGTGATAATGACACGACGTTAGCGACAGGGAATCCACTCGATGATGCGCAGTACTTCGTGACGCAGCATTACTACGACTTTCTCAATCGCGTTCCTGACCAGGGCGGTTTGGATTTCTGGAAAGGTCAGATCACACAGTGTGGGACGGACGTGCAGTGTTTGCGCACGCAGCGCATCACAGTGAGCAACGCGTTCTTCTATGAGCAGGAGTATCAGCAAACCGGTTCTTATGTCGTGCGTTTATACCGAGCGGCGTATGGCAACAACCAGCCGATTTCGAACAACGACAACAATCCGAACTTCCCGAACGAGAACAAGAAGCTGGTGAACTACTCAGTGTTCTCGACCGATCGAGCTCGAGTACGCGGCGGGCCATCGCTGGCGCAAACGCAACTTGATCTTGCCAACGCGTTCGTGTTGCGTTCGCAGTTCCTGGCGAAGTATCCGAGCACGCTCAATGGGCCAGCCTATGTAGACGCGTTGATCGCAAACATTCATACCGACATCGGCGTTGACTTGAGCTCGCAGCGGCAGGCGCTAATCGATCTGTTCAATCAGGGCGGACGCGGCGCCGTGTTGTATCGGATCGCCGACGACAACACGCAAACGAATCCCATCAACAACCGCGGGTTCATCGATGCTGAATACAACCGGGCGTTTGTGCTGACGCAGTACTTTGGTTACCTGCGGCGGAATCCCGACATCGGTGGCTACCTATTCTGGCTGGGGCAAGTGAACAGCGCGCCGTTGCGAGCGCTGGAGAAGCAGCGCGCGATGGTGTGCTCGTTCATCACCTCGCTCGAATATCAGCAACGCTTCAGCCCCGTTGCGACGCACAACAACACTGAATGCCAGTAATTATTTTGACGCATCTAAGCGCTGGAACCAATGCGCCAAGAAAAAGTAGGTAAAGCATAAATGGTGAACTGAAGCCTTAGCCGATACCACAGGCTGGCCCTGTGGTGTTTCATGTTCACAGCTACAAAAAACAGGCTGATCCATCGGTTCGCAAGAGGCCACGGGCTGGCCCCGTGGTGTTTCACGTTGCCGCCTGCCATCAGCATGAAGCGTGAACGCTCCACGGGACAAGCCCGTGGCATCACAAAAAGCTCGGCCCGCCTCTGTTAGCGACCAACGTGAGTGGCCACGGCGCCAGGCCGTGGTCTCAGTTTTAGCGACTACCTACTTTTTCTTGTCGCACTATGCTGAACTTAGTTATTGACTTTCAATTTGCGCTCAATTAAGTTCCACACCTCTAGTTACAGAGGATTCCCAATCGTGTTCTCCAGGAACGCGTGTCCGCTGTCCAGGAATTAAGCCGTACATTTGAATATTGGGAACGCACGTAACGAGCCCAGGTATTAGGTCATCGTGTGCTTGCGAATAATGGATCAAATCGGCGCTGATGTGGTCGAGCATCATCGCTCCTGAATGCGCGCTAGCATTTAGTTTGTTAACAAAGCAAACAACATCCAGAGCAGCATCCTCGATTCTCAGCTGCGCTGTTGTGAAACAGTTTGCTTCTTCCTCTCATTTCTAAGGTGGAACCCTTTGTTGGAGCGGTTCGTCGAGATGTACCTGTTCTCAAGGTAAAACTCAGCGGTGCTGCAACTGACTTTCCAGAATTGGCCGGGGAGGCTCCCATGTCTGTTGCAACAAACTTCTTCGCATCACTTGACCATCCTAATACGCACCGACATTTGTCACGATTAGGTGGGCTGATCATCCTTCTTGTGATCATCCTTTCCGGTACTAAGCCGGCAAATGGACAAACCTTAAAGGCGGATTATCAGTTTCAGAACACGCGCAATAGTTCAGTGGGAGCCTCGTCCCTCACGGACACGGGCAGCAATACTTTTCAAACCGACACAGTCGATGGTGCTTCAAGAACGGTGTTGAGCTTCCCGTTCAATAATGGTTTGCGGCTGTCGTCAGCGACGGGACAGATTCCGAGCAACAGCTATACGATCGTGATGTTGTTCAAGGTGAGCAGCGTAGCGGGTTTTGTTCGGCTGGTTGATTTCAAAAACCGCGCGAGTGATAACGGCTTGTACATTGATAATGGCCATCTTGAGAGCTGTACGACCTGCACCAACTTCTCCGGGAACACTTATGTCCAGGTCGTTTACACGAGAAACAGCTCCGGTACTTTCGCGGGGTATTTGAACGGGGTATTGCAGGGGCAGGGGCCGGATGTCGGGAACGATCTGGTGATCGACGGCAGCAATATTCTTAATTTCTTCCAGGACGATCTTATAGCCGGCAACGAAGCTTCGGCGGGAAGCGTGGCTCGCATCCGTCTCTACGATGCGCCGATGTCGGCTGGACAGGTAGCGGCGCTCGATCGATTACCGGGACCGTTGAACTTCGTAGTGACGAATACGAATGATAGCGGCGCTGGATCGCTCAGGCAGGCAATCACGAGCGCAAACACCCAAGCGGGAAGTGACAACATCACTTTTAACATTCCCGGTTCTGGAGTGCAGACAATCACACCATTGTCGGCGCTCCCGACAATCACCAGTCCGGTCGTCATTGACGGTTCAACTCAGCCGGGCTTCGCTGGAACTCCGATTATCCAACTGAACGGAACAAGCGCCGGGGCCTCAAACGGTCTCACCATCAGTGCCGGAAACAGTACTGTGCGTGGTCTCGTGATTAATCGATTTGCTCTAAATGGTATAGAACTTCTGACTGGAGGAACGAATACTATTCAGGGTAACTTCGTTGGCACTGACCCCTCCGGAACCATTGACTTGGGGAACATCCAAAGTGGCGTCCGTCTAAACACGAGCGGCAACATAATCGGCGGCACCACAGCCGCGGAGCGAAATCTGCTGTCTGGTAACAACACCAATGGCGCGCTTATCACCGGAGGCGGTTCGGCAAACAATATTATTCGCGGTAACTATATTGGAACCGACATAACGGGAAGCATTTCGGTTCCAAATGGATTTGCCGGCGTTAATATTTTTGGTCCCGCCGTAACCAATACTGTCGGAGGCACAGCGGCGGGTACTCGCAACGTTATCTCAGGCAACGTCGGCCCTGGTGTTCTAATTCAAGTTAATACTGCCAGCGGCAATACTGTACAAGGCAACTATATCGGTGTCGCCGCAGATGGGGTTACGCCACTGCGTAACACCGGGACCAACGGCAACGGAGTCTACATTTTCAACGCACCGAATAACACCATCGGCGGCACAACGGTCGCAGCGCGAAATATTATTTCCGGAAATGAGCAGTCAGGCGTTTTGATCCAAAACCCGAGCTCGACAGGAAATCTGGTCCAGGGAAATTATGTCGGCACTGATGTTAATGGAACAGCGAGCGTGCCGAACAAGGGTACTGCCGGTGTACTTATCAGATCCGGCGCTAACAACAACACAATTGGGGGTCTCGGGGCCGGAAGTGGGAATCGCATTCAATTCAATACGAACAATGGCTTACGAATTCAAGATGCGAACGGCAATCGCAATGCGGTTCTCGGTAACGTAATTTCGAACAATGGTCGACTCGGGATACTTAATTTGACTGGAGGCAACAACAATCTTGAATTCAATATGAACAACGGTGCTTTAGCTTCGAGCACTGGAAGCAACACCACGGTTCAGGGACTCTTCCTCGGTGGCAATGCGAGCACTACTTACAACTTTCAGTTCTTTTCGAACGCGGGCTGCGATCCGTCAGGTTACGGTGAAGGTCAGACTCTGATTGGCTCAGCCAACATAGCGACGAACGGAAGTGGCGTTGCCACGATAAATCAAGTGATCGGAGTAGGCGTTCCCGCGGGAGAGTTTGTCACCATGACCGCGACCGATCCGCTAAACAATACCTCCCGCTTCTCGCGTTGTTTGCAAGTGAATAGCACCATTTTCATTGCTGGCACTGTCAAGACCGGTGGCAATGTCCCTGTTAACGGCGCGCGCGTTAACGTCACCGGTGCACAAACGAATTTTGTAACCACTGATGTGAATGGCAATTACGCTTTTAGGCTGACAGCCGGAACTTACACTGTAACGCCAGCGAAAATTAATCTTCTCTTCACCCCCCAAAGCGCGACCGTGAGCGCGGACGCAATCTTAGACTTCACGACGACTCAAACGCCGAGCCCATCCGGAAAACTTGTCTTCGTAAGCTCACGTGATCTCAACGAGGAGATCTACTCAATGAACCCGGACGGGTCCGGTCAGACGAGGCTAACCAACGAAGTCAACTTCGATCGAGATCCCACCTGGTCCCCTAACGGCTCCAAAATAGCCTGGGAGACGTTTCGGACCGGAGACTTGGAAATCTTTTCGATGAACGCGGATGGGACGGCTCAAACTAATTTGACAAATCATCCCGCGAATGAAGACAGCGCTTCATGGTCGCCGGATGGAACGAAGATCGCTTTCGTGAGCGATCGAGATGGCAATTCGGAAATCTATGTGATGAATGCGGACGGCAGCAATCAAATACGACTGACCAATAATTCGTTTCTCGAGGAAACTCCAGCCTGGTCGCCCGACGGCAGTAAACTTGCCTTTTATACAAATCGTGATGGCAACACCGAGATCTATGTGATGAATGCCGACGGCAGCAATCAAGTTCGGTTAACCAATACTACCGCTGAGAATCAGACGCCGGCATGGTCACCCGATGGATCTAAGATTGTATTTAGTAGTACTCGCGACGGCGGCAATGTCGAGATTTATTCGATGAACGCCGATGGCAGTAATCAGACTCGACTCACTAATGACTCCGGTGTTGACGCTGGTCCTTCGTATTCGCCCGATGGAAGCCAAATAACTTTTTACGCTAGCCGAGATCCTCAGGGTGATAGTGAGATCTTCGTCATGGGCGCAGACGGCCGAACACCCACTAACATCTCGAACGTGCCCTTCGTAAGTGATTCACAACCCACTTGGCAATCACCAGCAGCAATACCTGCCACCTTCGGCATTTCTGGCCGAGTGGTAGACGTCCTCGGCAATGGAGTACCAAACATCTTTGTTGGTCTGACGGGTCCCGGCACGTTCGGCGCCTTTACTGATGGAGGAGGGTTCTACTCCTTCGCGAATCTGACAGCCGGCGGAAATTACGTTGTGACGCCGGCAAGCTCGGCGTACTCTTTCAGCCCGGCGAACTTCACCTTCAATAACCTGAATGTGAATCGCATCGGCAATTTTGTGGCGACGCAGACGGCTGTGAACATTAGCGGCACAATCGTCGATGCGGCTGACGTCCCTCTAAGCAATGTCACCGTCATGCTTACGAAGAATGGAACTTTGCAGGCGCCCACACAAACAGACGTGCTCGGAAATTACTCGTTCGCTAATCTCACCGCAGGCGCGAGCTACGTGGTGACAGCCGCGGGAAGCTTTACTCCCTCGAATCAGAGCCTGGCCAATCTGACTGCAAATGCGACCGCCAATTTCAAGGCGGCGGCAACCGTTCCATCGCAATGCAATACTGCGAGCTTCGGCCGGACTGATTTTCCAGCCGGAACAGCGACCACGGGCGTGGTGAGCGGAGACTTCAATGGCGATGGCAAGATGGACCTTGCCGCATCAAACTTCACCTCCAACAACGTCTCCATTCTTCTGGCAACCGGTCCCGGCACGTTCGCGAGTGCTGTCAATTTTGCTGCTGGAGTCAATGCGATCGGGCCGGCCACCGCAGATTTCAATGGTGATGGCAAACTGGATTTGGTGGTCGGTAATTTTAATGCTGCCAGTGTTTCAGTCTTGTTAGGTACAGGCTCCGGAAGCTTCGGGGCGCCAACTGCTTTCGGTGTCGGAACCCAGCCTCGCTCAGTAGCCGTAGGGGACCTCAATAACGACGGGAAGATTGACTTAATCGCCTCTAATCAAGGCTCCGACAACATCTCTGTCCTATTGGGTATGGGGACTGGCAGCTTTGGATTATTTAATAACTTTTCGGTTGGAACAACGCCCCTCTACGTGGCGGTGGGAAATTTTAATAATGACCAATTCGCTGATCTCGTAGTTGCAAACGCAGGCACTGATGATGTCTCGATACTAATCGGCGCCGGCAATGGATCCTTCGCGCCTGCAACCAACTTTCCTGCAGGCAACAGTCCGTTCGCAATTGGTGTAGGTGATTTCAACGTCGACGGACGAGCTGACTTGGCAGTAGCAAGTAATGACAATCCAGGTGGAGGCGCCACGATTGCCATCCTGCTGGCAACAGGCCCCGGAGTCTTCGGCCCGCCAACGAACATCACGGTCGGGACGAATCCTTCTTACATTGCCACGAGCGACTTTAATGGTGACGGCAAGTTGGATCTCGCGGTGGCACACGCAGTATCGAACAACGTCATAATTTTGCTCGGCACCGGAACCGGCACCTTTGCCCCCGGGATTAGCCTGCCAGTGAACAATTCTCCTCGTTCTATTGCATTAGGAGATTTCAACAACGATGGCAAGGTTGATTTAGCTGCTTCTAATCAGAGTTCAAGTGACGTCTCGGTTTTGCTCAACACCAGTGCCACTTGCAATACCCAAACTTCGTTGTCTATCACCGGCAAAGTTACTGACGCCAGAAACGCAGCGCTACCGGACGTTACCGTGACTTTGTCAGGGCCGATTACTGCGGTAACCCAGACAGACGCACTTGGGAATTACGCGTTCACGAACCTGGCCCCGGGAGGGAATTACTCGGTGACGTTACAAAGTTCGTACTACGTCTTTGCGCCATCGCGCGCCGACTTCTTTAATCTAAGCACGAGTCAGATCGCGAATTTCATAGCTGCGCCGTTGGCGGTGCCGTTACCAACTCCAACTCCAAATGACGATTTCTCAGGCTCGAGCCGGGACGCTTCGAAGTGGAGTCTTGGCGCCCAGACTTCGCCGACCGTAGCTTTTGATCCTCAGGTGACCACCGCGCAGGTTAATAGCCAATTGGTGATTACCCCGCTGACTCAAGCCACCGGGATGCACTACGCAGGCTATGTGTCAGCCAACTCATTCGATATGCGCAACGGCAACGCGCGCGTTCAGGTTGTGAGAGCCGCAGCCGGCGGCGCTGATACCATCTTCGCAATCGGTAGCGATAGCGCGAACTTCTACCGGTTCATGGTCCATACAGCAGGCGCTCCGACCAGCCTGGCGCCGTTTGTAACCGGACCAAACGGAATTGAAGGGCCGCTCGACAACACTACGTCGCAGCTGATCTTTCAGGTCAATCTTGGTGGCCAGCTGACTTCGCTGAGCATTAATTACGATCCATTGCAGCACCAATACATGCGCTTCCGGCATGTGCCGCCGACAAACTCGATTGTGTTTGAAACCAGTCCGGACGATGTTAACTACACCATTCAGCACACCGTCGTGTTGCAAAGGAGTGTTTCAGCCTTAACCGCAGAGCTGAGTGCTGGCACTTCAAGTCCAACGAATCCCGGTTCAGCGGCCTTCGCCAGGTACTCGCTGGTAACCAGCACTTTCCAGTTCAGTGCTCCTGGTTATTCGATCAACGAAGGTGACGGCTCGATTCTGGTGACGGTAACCCGTGCCGGTAATTTGACTGACGCAGCCACAGTTGACTTCGCTACGTCTGATGGCACAGCGCGGCAAAAGACTAAATACACAAATTCAGCCGGCACACTTACATTCGCGGCCGGAGTATCCAGTCGTACGTTCCGAGTATTGCTGGTTGATAACCAATTAGCTGATGGTGAGCAGTCGCTGAATCTGTTGCTCAGCAATCCGACTGTGTCGGGTTTGAATTCGCCCGGCAGGGCAGTGCTGACCATCAGTGACAACGACACGACGCTGGCGACCGAGAATCCGCTCGATGATGCGCAGTACTTCGTGACGCAGCATTATTACGACTTTCTGAATCGCGTCCCCGATCAAGGTGGCTTGGATTTCTGGAAGGGACAAATCACCCAGTGCGGCACCGACGTGCAGTGTTTGCGCACGCAACGCATCACGGTGAGCAACGCGTTCTTCTATGAACAGGAGTATCAGCAGACTGGCTCCTACGTGGTTCGACTGTATCGAGCTGCGTATGGCAACAATCAACCTATCTCGAACAACGACAACAATCCCAACTTCCCGAACGAGAATAAGAAGCTGGTGAATTACTCAGTGTTCTCGACCGACCGAGCTCGAGTACGCGGCGGACCATCGCTGGCGCAAACGCAGTTGGACCTCGCCAACGCCTTCGTGCTGCGCTCGCAGTTCCTGGTGAAGTATCCGAACACGCTTGATGGGCCAGCCTATGTAGACGCTTTGATCGCAACTATCAACACTGACATCGGCGTTGACCTGAGCTCGCAGCGGTAGGCGCTGATTGACTTATTCAATCAAAGCGGCCGAGGCGCGGTGTTGTATCGGATCGCAGACGACAACACGCAAACGAATCCCATCAGCAATCGCGCGTTCATCGACGCGGAATACAACCGCGCGTTTGTGCTGACACAGTACTTCGGTTATCTGCGGCGCAATCCCGACATTGGAGGCTACCTGTTCTGGCTGGGGCAGGTAAACAGCGCCCCACTGCGAGCGCTCGAGAAGCAGCGCGCCATGGTATGCTCGTTCATCACATCACTCGAATATCAGCAACGCTTCAGCCCAGTAGCGACACACAACAATACTGAATGCCAATAGACCCGATGCTCCCGCTAAATGCCACCCAGCTTCGGACGGTCAGAAGGGCCGCCCTTCTGATGCTGGTCGTGGCACTACCTGCCTGGATCGCGATGTCGCATGTCAACGCCAGTAGGCTCTGGGGATGGAGCGATGCCGCCAACGAGGTTACTGACCTCAGGCTCACAAATGTCGACAACGTCGATCCTGTGGCCATGGGAGGAAACCTTATTTACACGGTAGCGTTCGCCAACAATGGGCCAGATGTCGCTACCGGCGTGGTGGTAACTGACACTCTTTCTCCTTCGGTCACATTCGTTTCAGCCTCGCCCGGTTCTTGTACTCAACAGTCCAACGTCGTCACTTGTCCAATGGGCAATCTAAGTTCAGGGGCCACTGGGACCATTACCATCACAGTGAACGCAAACATCTCGGGTGTAATTAGTTCCACAGCCACAATCAGCGGTAATCAAATAGATTCTGACGGCGCCAACAATTCGGCGGTCGAACAAACCAGGGTAACGGGACCGGCCGGCCCTGCAGTTGTTAGTGTCCAGGACTTCAATCCGCCCGGTGTAACAAATCCTCTCGGCGGTAACTTTGATGCAGCCGTCCTCGAGAGTGCCGGGTTAGTTTACGTCGCCACTACCGGAGCAGCCGGAAATGAAATTGGCGTCATTCACGAGTCGTCTAATACCTTGATGAAGGCCATACCACTTCAGGATTCAGGGACGATTCACTTTGCGCGGGTGAATCAAACGGCCGGCATCGCTTACTTTCTTCAGACCTCGACGCCAACGAAGATCATCGTGGTGGATGGCCGTTCTTCGAGCACTACCTTCAATACAGTAGTAGCCGCATTGCCCATTGCCGGTCAGACCATCGTTTCATTTGATGTTGATGAAACTCGCAGTCTCTTGTATGTAACCAGCACGCTCACAACGAATGCAAATTCATCAAAGATAACCATCATCGATGCTAACCCGGTGTCGGCAACATTCAATCAGACCGTCGCGGAAGTAGCGTTTACGGCTGGCGCAAGTGCCGGTGCGGTCGCGGTCAACCCCGTTACAAACAAAATCTATTGCGCGGCCTCCGGGACTCAGCCTGGTGTTTATGTTCTGGATGGAGTTTCGCGGACTCTTACGCGCATTAACAGTACCGTGACTTCTCGAGCGGTCATCGTTAATACGTCAAACAATATGATCTACGCAGGCACTTCCCAACTGAATGCGATTGATGGGAATAATGACACCCTGCTTACAGCTATCAACTTGCCCCTTCCGATCAGTGGCACGAACGAAGCGATAGTGATCAACCGCAACAACGGGCGCGTGGGAATGAGGGCAACCAACACTGTTCTGGTTGTCGATGGCCAGCGCGGCAGTCCAACATTCAACACGGTGGTCGGCCAGGTAGCAGTCAGTGACCTGAGTACGGGAATTGTTTTTGACGAGGCTTCGAATCGGATTGTAGTTGTCTCGCAGACAGGGTCTAAAACTACGATTATCGACGCCGCTAACAACTCAGTCGTGGCAATAATTCCGTCGGCTGAGTTGCCTTCAGGGCTGGCCATCGATAACCAAACGCACAAAGCCTTTGCTGCGAATCAATTTGATTTCGTACAGAAAATCGACATCGCCACTGCGTCCCTCGAGGCAACGATTCAAACTCTGACGCAGCTCTTTCCGGGCGCCGTGAATTCCGCTAACCACCTTTACTATTTCGGGCGGAACCAGGTTAACGCTCAAATCCTGCAAATGAATAAGGACGGACAGGTTTCAGCGATAACAGGTCTTCCCCACAACAACGGCCGATTTGTTTATTACGTTACTAACGAGGTCACGAATCGAATCTATGCTGAAAACATCGGCAGCAATTTAGCTGGGGACAGGTTTTCGCTGCCCGGCTTCCTGTCGGTCATTGACGGTGGTACCAACAACGTCATCGCGAACGTGCCCATCGGTAATCAGCCTTTCGGAATCGGCATCAATCAGTTAACTAACAAAATCTTTGTGGTCAACGCGGGCTTTGGCACTCCCTCACCTCCGAGCGTGATGGTAGTTGATGGTGGAACTAACGCTGTCACTACGGCGGATACCAGCGCGTTTTCCGCCAATACGCAGTTCGTTGGCGATGTCGTCGCTAGCGAAAGTGGAAACAAAGTCTACTTTTTTGCCGGACAGACTTTGGCTGTCCTAAACGGCGCCACCAACGTCGTCACGTCGATGGGGTTTACTGGAGTCTCCGATTATGCCGTTAATAACCAACTGAATCGCTTATACGTCCTCTACACGGACGGCTCAGGCGCACACGTGGCGGTAGTTGACTGTTCTACGAACGCGACCATAACAACCTTGAACTTCGGCACGAGTAACAATCCGCTCTCGAATATGGCGGTGAACAAAGTGACTGGCCGAGTGTTTGTCAGCATCAACGGGCTCGTTCAAGTAATTAATGGCAACACGAATGTTGTTGAAGCGACGATTCCCGCCTCCGGTTTCGCGGTGATGGGCTTGAATGAGCTTTCCAATCATGTCTATGTGGTCAGTTCCACGAACAAGCAGTTGTCGATTATTGATGGCAATAGCTTCACAGTCCTTTCCACACTTGCGCTTCCGTTCGGGCCGCAGCAGGTAAACGTTGATTCAGCTACCGGGCGGATTTTCCTGGCCAATTTTGGTTACGTCGATGCAGCTGCGGTGATGGTTGTCGCCGACGCTACGCATTCGATAACAGGTACGGTTCGAGATAATTCCGGCAACCCGCTGAGCGGAGTCACCGTCAACCTCTCAGGCAGTCTCACCAATAGTACGACTACAAATGCCTCGGGGAACTATTCCTTCACCGATTTGGGAGAGGGTGGCGCCTACACAGTTGGACCATCAAACAGCAGCTACGCTTTTAGTCCGGTGAGCCAGACGTTCAATAACCTGAACGCCAATCGAATCGCCAATTTCGTTGGCAGTCAAACTCTCGTCAGCATTTCCGGAACAGTGAGGGACGCCAACAACCAGCCGCAGTCGAACGTAACGCTTGCACTCACAAAGAACGGTGTTGCTTCCGGTAGCGTACAGACGAATGCGTCAGGAAACTACGCCTTTAACAATCTGAACGTTGGCGCGAATTACACAGTCACGCCCGCCGGGAGCTTTGTGCCGTCGAGTCAGACTCTTAACAACCTCACTGCCAACGCTGTCCTTAATTTCCAAAGTGCGCCAGGTATTGCTCCCCAATGCGACACTACGAGTTTTACCTCTGGAGGCAACTTTTCGGCAGGTACACTCCCAAATTCCGTCACGGTGAGCGACTTCAACGGCGATGGTAAGTTTGACCTGGCAGTAGGCGATTCCAACAACAACGTATTGATTTCGCTGGGCACTGGCACAGGCAGCTTTGGGCCTTTCAGCCCCTTCGCTGTAACTGGTCCTGCCAATTCCGTCGCCGTCGGCGATTTCAATGGCGATAACAAGATCGATCTGGCTGTAGCTGCCAGTGGCATCTCTGTGCTCCTGGGGACAGGCACTGGAAGCTTCGGGGCCGCAACCAACTTCGCTACGGGGAACGCACACAATGCCGTCGTCGTGGGAGACTTTAATTCGGATGATAAGCTTGACCTGGCAATGACGAATCAGGGTTCCAACAGCGTTTCTCTCATCTTGGGCACAGGCACCGGGAGTTTCAGTGTCGCAACTAATTTCACCGTCGGCTCACAGCCCCAAGCCATAGCTTTGGGCGACTTCAATGGAGACGGCAAACTGGATCTGGTAGTTACCAATGTTCTCTCCAATACGGTCTCGGTCTTGCTTGGCACAGGCACAGGCAGCTTCAATGCTGCCGTTAACTTTGCGACCGGTAATAGACCTGCTTCAGTAGTAGTTGCCGACTTTAATGGTGATGCCAAGCTGGATTTAGCGGTGGCAAATAATAGCAGCAGTGCCAATAGCATCTCGATCTTGTTAGGGATAGGTAATGGGAGTTTTGCCGGCGCGACCAACTTCTTCGCAGGAACTGCACCTGCCTCGATTGCAGCCGGTGATTTCAATAAGGATGGCAAACTTGATCTGGCTGTCGGGGCAGCAGGTGGGCCAGTTCTGTTGGGCACAGGTACTGGAGTCTTCACCGCACCAGTGAACCCCCCACCAATCTCAATACCGATTTGGGTTGCAGTCGCGGATTTTAACAATGATGCCAAGCTTGATGTCGTGCGAGTGGATCACAATTCATCCAGCGCCGGAATTTTCCTAAACAGTGGCGCCAGTTGTAATACACAGGATTCCCTGACAATTTCAGGACGCGTATCAACTGCAATAAACGTTGGCCTTGCCGAGGTAACCGTGACGCTGTCTGGTCCAATCACCCGAGTAACGCCGACTGATGCTAACGGGAATTACTCGTTTCCGAATTTAGTGCCTGGCGGCAGTTACACAGTCACCGTGCAAAGCAGTTACTTCGTGTTTGCGCCTTCGCGCACAGATTTCTTCAATCTAAGTAGTAGTCAAGTGGCGAACTTTGTGGCGGCGCCGCTCGCAGTGCCTTCGCCGACGCCAACTCCGAACGACGACTTCGGCAATGCCGCGCGCGACGCGAGTCGATGGACCATTGGCGCGCAGACATCGGCAACGACTGCATTCGATCCGCAGGTGGGTACAGCCCAGGTAAGTGGACAACTCGTGATCACCCCGCTGACGCAGGCGAGTGGGATGCACTTCGCTGGATACGTTTCGGCGAACTCGTTCGATCTCCGCAATGGCTCCACGCAAGTAGAAGTCGTCAAAGCCGGGACGGGAGGAGTCGATACGATCTTCGCAGTGGGCGCCGATGTCGATAACTTCTATCGCTTCATGGTGCACACGCCGGGCACGGCTACGACACTCGCGCCGCGAGCGCGTGGGCGTGACGGCATCGAGCGTCCGCTTGACGCCACCACGGCGCAGCTCGTGTTTCAGGTGAGCGTAGGTGGGCAGTTAACTTCGCTGGCGATCAATTATGATCCAGTGCAGCATCGTTTCATGCGATTCAGGCACGTGCCGCCGATGAACTCGATTGTGTTTGAGACCAGCCCGGACAACGTCGTCTTTACGATCCAGCATTCGGTCGTGCTGCAGCGAAGCGTATCAGCGTTGACTGCGGAACTCAGCGCCGGTACCACCAATCCTGCAAATCCGGGGCAGACGGTGTTCGATAACTTTGGGCTGGTGACGAGCACCTTCCAGTTCAGCGCCGCGAGTTACTCGATTGGAGAAGGAGATGGCTCAATCCTGGTGACAGTGACGCGCGCAGGCAGTTTGGCGGATGCGGCTACAGTGGACTTCGCAACGGCGGATGGCACCGCCCGGCAGAAGTCTAAATACACGAACGCTGCCGGTACTTTGACGTTTGCGTCAGGAGTAGCAAGCCGCACCTTCCGGGTGTTGCTGGTCGACAATCAACTGGCGGAAGGCGAACAGTCACTGAACCTGTTGCTGACAAATCCGAGTGGAGCCGGACTGAACACGCCGGGCCGAGCAGTGCTCACCATCAGTGACAACGACACTACTTTGGCGACGGGGAATCCACTCGATGATGCACAGTACTTCGTGACGCAGCATTACTACGACTTCCTCAATCGCGTTCCCGATCAAGGTGGTCTGGATTTCTGGAAGGGACAAATCACCCAGTGCGGGACGGACGTGCAGTGTTTGCGCACGCAACGCATCACGGTGAGCAACGCGTTCTTCTACGAGCAGGAGTATCAGCAAACTGGTTCATACGTCGTGCGTTTATACCGAGCGGCGTATGGCAACAACCAGCCGATCTCGAACAACGACAACAATCCCAACTTCCCGAACGAGAACAAGAAGTTGGTGAACTACTCCGTGTTCTCAACCGACCGAGCGCGAGTACGCGGCGGGCCGTCATTAGCACAAACACAGCTTGATCTCGCCAATGCCTTCGTGTTGCGTTCGCAGTTCCTGGCGAAGTATCCGAGCACGCTCAATGGGCCAGTCTATGTAGACGCGCTGATCGCAAATATCAATACTGATATCGCCGTTGACTTGAGCTCGCAGCGGCAGGCGCTGATCGACTTATTCAATCAAAGCGGACGCGGGGCGGTGTTGTATCGCATTGCAGACGACAACACGCAAACGAATCCCATCAACAATCGAGCCTTCATCGACGCTGAATACAACCGCGCGTTTGTCCTGACGCAGTACTTTGGTTACCTGAGGCGCAATCCCGACATTGGCGGCTACCTATTCTGGCTGGGGCAAGTGAACAGCGCGCCGTTGCGAGCGCTGGAGAAGCAGCGCGCGATGGTATGCTCGTTCATCACCTCGCTCGAATACCAGCAACGCTTCAGCCCAGTCGCAACACACAACAACACGGAGTGTCAGTAATTTCACTTGCTTTTCAGGGACTGTTCGGATAGAGAAGCTCCTACTTTTGGTCGAGTCAAAGACGCAAGGGTCGAAACTCCACCGGGTCGATTCGTTCGAGCCTTCCATAAGCTCGCAACTGCAATCACTCACTACGAGGTTGTAATAGGAGAACAATGAAGTTCACCGCTTCTTTTTCCAGAAGTCTGATAATTTCCACGGTAATTCTATTTGCAATCATCTTCACGCAATCTGCTAAGACTTACCGCAGTTTGTCGTTGAAAGAAACGAGCGCTGCAAAGACAGGCCCCGGACAAACACAGCAGCCGTTAAGAGCGCCTGCCGCCGCAGGATTATTAACAATCAGCGAGTTCCGTTTGCGGGGGCCCAATTCCGGGGCGGCTGCAACCGACGAGTTCATAGAACTGTACAACGACTCTAACTCTCCACTAACGATTAGTTCCAGTGACGGATCGAGCGGCTACTCCGTTGCAGCATCGGATGGCGTGGTCCGCTTCGTTATTCCCAACGGAACGGTCATTCCCGCTCGAGGACATTTTCTAGGTGTCAACTCGGCCGGTTACAGCTTAAGTAATTATCCTGCCGGTAGCGGCACGACGGCCACGGGTGATGCTACATACACAACTAACATCGCGGACAACGCGGGTATTGCTCTTTTCACCACCTCAAACCCCGCCAACTTTGCACTTGGTACACGTTTGGACGCAGTGGGCTCCACAAACGAGGCGAACACGCTTTACCGCGAAGGCGCCGGTTATGTGCCGCTGAGTCCTTTCAGCATTGACTGCACACTCTACCGCGATCTTCGCGGAGGCGGACCACCGAAAGACACTGACAACAACGCTGCGGACTTTCTACTTGCAGATACAAACGGAACTTCTACAGGCGGACAGCAGCGACTTGGTGCTCCAGGACCCGAGAACTTGAGCAGTCCAATTCTCAACTCGGCTACTTTGCCCGTTGGGCTTTTGGATACAGGTGTAAGCCAGACCGCCGCGCCTAATCAGGTGCGCGATATGACTGTGGATCCACCTAATAATGCGACCTTCGGCACCGTTTCTTACAGACGTACCTTTACCAATCTCACTGGTCAACCGCTAACGCGTTTGCGCTTTCGCTTAACCAACGTAAATACATTTCCGGCGGCGAGTGGAACCGCTGACATGCGAGCCCGAACTTCGAGCGACATCAATGTCTCGGTATCGGGAGGGGGCTCGGTCCTGGTGCGCGGCACGACACTCGAGCAACCGCCCTCTCAGCCGAATGGCGGGGGATTTAATAGCTCGCTGTCAGTGCCATCGGTCACCGGCGCGACACCGCTCGCGCCCGGCGCGAATATCAACGTTCAGTTCGTTTTTGGTATACAGCAGGATGGAAATTTCTTAGTCGAGACTGATCTGGTTACTTTAGCCAACCCGAACATCCTGACGGTTACGAATACAAACGACAGCGGAGCAGGCTCACTAAGACAAGCGATTGTGGATTCCAACAATACGTCTGGAGTACAGACGATCGCCTTCAATATCCCCGGCCCGGGTGTCCAGACCATCACTCCCGGAACATCGTTACCAGTCATCAACTCTCCAATAATCATCGACGGCTACACTCAGCCGGGGAGTCAGGCGAATAATTCGCTGACCACAGACAATGCGGTCTTGTTAATCGAGATTAATGGTATCAATACTGGATTCTCCCAGTCTGGTTTGTCGATCTCAGCGGGCAGCAGCACTGTGCGCGGTCTGGTTATTAATCGTTTTCAGCGGGGGCAAATCGAGCTTTCTAATAACGGTGGCAATATCATCTCGGGCAATTTTCTCTCGTGCAACGCCGCCGGAAACGCCCCGCTTGCGAATAGTAGTACAGGCGTTATCGTCGCGAGCGCAAACAACACCATTGGTGGTCTGACCCCCCAGGATCGAAATGTCATTTCCGGTAGCAGCTCAAACGGAATGACAATTTCGAACTTCGGCCCAGGTATCAACAACAACAAGATTCAAGGCAATTTTGTTGGTCTGAATGTTAACGGCGTTTCAGCGCTGCCCAATTCAGGACAGGGAATATTCATATTCACCGCAAACAATATTGTCGGCGGCACTCAGCCTGGCGCCGGCAATGTGATTTCCGGCAACGGTCAGGGCGGCGTATCCATTGATGGCTCTGCCGCCTCAGGTAACACTGTCCAAGGGAACTTGATAGGCACTAACGCGCAAGGTACTGCGGCCCTGGGCAATGGCTTGGGAGGAGTTCGTCTCACCGAATGTTCTAACAATGTGATTGGTGGCGCCACGGCTGCCGCGCGCAATGTAATCTCAGGAAACGGAGGAGCCTTTCCGTTCGCACAGGGGATCTTCATTGGTTTGGTGACCGCGGTTAGACCAACCGGAAATGTTGTTCAGGGCAATTACATTGGCACTGATGTAACTGGCACGCAGGCAATTCCAAACTCGGGCACCGGGATTCAACTTCAGGGCGCTGCGACTACGACGATCGGCGGCTCGACAGCCGGAGCAGGGAATTTGATCGCCTTCAACAACGGTCGGGGCATAGCCTTAAATTTTGACAATGCTTCGACGCAAAACTTGATTTCGTCTAATCAGATTTTCGCAAATAGCCAACTTGGAATTGACCTGGGCGCGGACGGAGTTACTGCCAATGATGCCAACGACACCGACACCGGAGCTAACAATAGACAGAACTTCCCGCTGCTCACCCTGGCCACTTCGTCAGGTCCGAACACCGTCGTGCTGGGCAGCTTGAACTCATCGGCAAATACAACTTTCACGATTGAATTCTTTTCAAACCCAGCTTGTGATTCTTCAGGAAATGGGGAAGGCCAGGTGTTCCTTGGTTCTACTCCAGTCACGACTGATGGCAGCGGCAACGCCACGATTAATAAGAGTCTATCCGCCGCCACGACACCCGGTCACGTAGTTACAGCTACGGCTACTGATAACCTCGGTAATACTTCAGAGTTTTCTGCTTGTCGTGCAGTCGTCACGCTAAACATTACCGGGCGAATCGTCGATACTTCCGGCAATCCCCTTAACGGTGTAACGGTAAACCTAACCGGAAGTGCAACGCTCAACACAACGACCGACGTGAGTGGCAACTACTCATTCGGCAATCTTGGTGGCGGCGGCACTTACACTGCGACGCCTGCTGCGAGTGACCAATCATTTAGTCCAGCCAGCTTCACTTTTGCCAACCTGGACACTAATCGCATTGCGAATTTCGTCGGGACTCAGACGCTCGCGACAATTACTGGCACGGTTACGGACAGCAATAGTGCGCCGTTGAGTAATGTCACCATCTCGCTCACGAAGAACGGAACCCCGTTGAGCTCAACGCAAACCAACGGTCTGGGAAATTACAGCTTCATTAATCTTGAGGCCGGCGCCAATTACGTTGTCACTCCGACGGGGAGCTTCAATCCAGCCAGTCAGACTTTGAATAACTTGACGGCGAATGCGGTGATTAATTTCACCGCCGCGCCAGGTATTCCACCACAGTGCGCCACCGCTAGCTTCGGAGGTGCAGCCAATCTGACTGTCGGTACAAATCCAAGATCGATCGCGGTCGCGGATTTCAACGGAGATTCAAAATTGGATCTCGCAGTTGCCAACTCCAGCCCGACTGGAACTGATATCTCCGTCTTGATTGGCAACGGAGTGGGCGGCTTTGGAGCGGCCACCAGCTTTGTAGTTGGAACTCAGCCGATGTCAGTCGCTGCGGCAGATATTAGTGGCGATGGAAAAATAGACTTACTGGTTGCGAACCGAGGCACGAATAATATGTCGGTACTGCTGGGGAACGGCGTTGGAGGTTTCGCTGCACCGACAAATTTCGCCACCGGAAGTGGGCCTTCATTCGTCGTAGTGGTTGATGTTAATAGCGATGGGAAGCTGGACGCCGTGGTGGCGAACAACTCCGCCAGCGATCTCTCGGTACTTTTGGGAAACGGCACGGGAGGTTTTGCCGCACCAACCAGTTTCGCCGCGGGCGCAAATCCTGGCTCAATTGCTCTGAGCGATTTCAATGGCGACGGAAAAGTGGACGCTGCCGTTACAAACTTTACTGCTGGGACAGTATCAATATTGCTTGGAAATGGGACTGGCGGCTTTGGTGCGCCGTCGAGCGTGACGATCGGAGCAAATCCTGGAACCTTGGCCGTCGGCGACTTCAACACGGACGGAAGAGCTGATTTGGCCGTACCGAATTTCAGCTCGCTGAATATTTCTGTGTTGCTGGGAAATGGGGCTGGCGGTTTTGGGCCTGCGACGAACTTCGCTGCCGGCACAACTCCCGCAGCGGTCGCGGTTGGCGATATTAACGGCGATGGCAAGCTGGACTTGGTTGCGGCGAATGAAGGTAGCAACAATTTATCCGTGCTGCTTGGTACCGGGGCAGGAAGCTTTGTTGCCGCTGCCAACTTTCCTGTGACCTTTCCTATCGGCGTGGTGATTTCAGACTTCAACAACGATGGCAAGTCGGATTTGGCGTCGGCGAACTTTACTACGGCAACAGTCTCAGTGCTCCTGAATAATGGTTCGATCTGTAATACCCAGACTTCAATATCGATTTCCGGACGAGTGGCGAATGCAGCTAACCAGGCGTTGCCGGATGTGGTGGTTACCTTGTCCGGACCAATCTCGCGTGTCACGCAAGCTGACGCCAGCGGTAACTACTCATTTCCCAACCTGGTGCCTGGTGGCAACTACACGGTCACAGTGCAGAGCAGTTACTTTACGTTTGCGCCTTCACGAGCAGACTTTTTCAATTTAAGTAGCAGTCAGATAGCCAACTTCAGTGCGGCGCCACTTGCGGTGCCTTCGCCAACGCCCACGCCGAGCGACGACTTCGGCAACAGCGCGCGCGATGCCAGCAAGTGGACCATCGGTGCTCAAACGTCTTCGACTATTGCCTTTGATCCGCAGGTGACGACGGTGCAGACGAGCGGTCAACTGGTGGTGACGCCGTTGACGCAAGCGAGCGGGATGCACTTCGCCGGTTATGTTTCAGCCAACTCGTTCGATCTGCGCAATGGCTCGGCAAAGGTCGAAGTTGTGAAGGCAGGCACCGGTGGCGCGGACACCATCTTTGCGGTGGGCACAGACGTGGATAACTTCTATCGTTTCATGGTGCACACGCCGGGGACGCCTACCACACTCGCGCCTCGTGCTCGTGGGCGCGACGGCATCGAGCGGCCGCTTGACGCCACCACGGCGCAGCTCGTGTTCCAGGTGAGCGTGGGTGGACAGCTGACCTCGTTAACGATCAACTATGATCCGATACAGCATCGCTTCATGCGCTTCCGGCATGCGCCGGCGATGAACTCGATAGTGTTTGAGACGAGTCCGGACAACATCGACTTCACGGTCCAACATACTGTACTGCTGCAGCGAAGCGTGGCTGCACTGACAGCAGAACTCAGCGCCGGCACTACGAACCCTGCTAATCCCGGACAGACTGTGTTTGATAACTTTGGCTTGGTAACGAGCACTTTCCAGTTCAGCGCCCCAACCTACTCAATCAATGAAGGTGACGGCTCGATCCTGGTGACGGTGACGCGCTCGGGCAGTTTGACGGACGCCGCTACAGTGGACTTCGCAACGGCGGATGGCACCGCGCGCCAGAAGTCTAAATACACCAACGCTGCCGGTACTTTGACGTTTGCGTCGGGTATCGCGAGCCGCACCTTCCGCGTGTTGCTGGTAGACAATCAACTGGCAGAAGGCGAGCAGTCACTGAACCTGTTGCTGACAAATCCGAGTGGAGCCGGCTTGAACACACCGGGCCGTGCCGTGCTCACCATCAGTGACAACGACACCACTTTGGCGACTGGCAATCCACTTGATGACGCGCAGTACTTCGTGACGCAGCATTACTACGATTTCCTCAATCGCGTTCCTGACCAGGGCGGTCTGGACTTCTGGAAAGGTCAAATCACGCAATGCGGCACGGATGTTCAGTGTCTGCGCACGCAGCGCATCACGGTGAGCAACGCGTTCTTCTATGAACAGGAGTATCAGCAGACTGGCTCCTACGTGGTTCGTCTCTATCGAGCTGCGTATGGCAACAATCAACCTATCTCGAATAACGACAACAATCCCAACTTCCCGAACGAAAACAAGAAGCTCGTGAACTACTCCGTGTTCTCGACTGACCGAGCTCGAGTACGCGGCGGACCATCACTAGCACAAACGCAGTTGGACCTCGCCAACGCCTTCGTGCTGCGGTTGCAGTTCCTGGCGAAGTACCCCAGCACACTTGACGGGCCGGCCTATGTAGACGCACTGATCGCTAACATCAACACCGACATCGGCGTTGCCTTGAGCTCGCAGCGCCAGGCGCTAATCGATCTATTCAATCAGAGCGGACGCGGCGCCGTGTTGTATCGGATCGCAGACGACAACACGCAAACAAATCCCATCAACAATCGAGCCTTCATCGATGCGGAATACAACCGCGCGTTTGTGCTGACGCAGTACTTTGGTTATCTGCGGCGCAATCCCGACATCGGCGGATATCTATTCTGGCTGGGGCAAGTGAACAGCGCGCCGTTGCGAGCGCTCGAGAAGCAGCGCGCGATGGTGTGCTCATTCATCACGTCGCTCGAATACCAGCAACGCTTCAGCCCAGTCGCAACACACAACAACACCGAGTGCCAGTAGAGTCTAGTTTTCTTGGCCGCCTCATTTTTTGACAGGAGTAAGCATGAAACCTCATCGAGCAAACCTCACGAACCAACTTTTGTCTTTATTAAGACTCGCCCTAGTTGCGCTCGCTGGAATGATGATCGCAAGCAGCGCCAGCTCGCAAACGTTTTCGAATTCGACCTCAATCACCGTGCCAGCAACCGGAACTGGCGCCACCACTGGATCGCCAGCTACTCCTTACCCATCCAACATCACGGTTTCCGGTATCGCAAACCCGATCACGAAAGTAACCGTCACCCTTAAGACCATAAGCCATACCTTCCCAAGCGATCTGGACGTTCTTCTCGTTGGACCGACGGGCGTGAAGTTATTACTGATGTCTGACGTAATCGGCGGGAGTGACATGACCGGTCTTACCTACACTTTTGACGACGATGCAGCCGCCCTGATTCCGAATTCGGGCGTGCCACCAGCATCCGGCTCGTTCAAGCCGACTAACTACAGCACTGGTGATCTCTTCCCGGCGCCGGCGCCGGCTGGTCCCTATTTGTCACCTGGTCCGGGCGGTACTGATACGTTGGCGTCCGCTTTTAACGGCTTAAATCCCAATGGTTCGTGGAGCCTCTTTGTCGTGGATGATGCGGGTACCGATACCGGTATTTTTGCCGGCGGTTGGGAATTGACCATTACAGCAGGGCCGGTCGCTTTCAGCGTTACCAACACCAATGACAGCGGACCTGGTTCGCTGAGGCAAGCCATCCTTGACACTAATTCTAATCCGGGGACTGACACGATTACATTTAATATCGGCGGTTCGGGAGTGCACACGATTATTCCGCTTACACAGCTTCCAGCTATCACGAACCCGGTCATCATTAATGGCTACAGTCAGCCGGGATCTTCTGCGAACACCCTCGCCACCGGGAACAATGCTGTGTTGTTGATTGAGTTAGACGGATCCAATGCAGGTGCAACTCCCGCTGGTCTGATGATTAACGCTTCCAATTGCACGATTCAGGGTCTGGTTATTAACCGATTCGACACCGGAATTGAGATTTCCGGTTCCAACAGCACCAACAATCATGTTGAAGGTAACCGAATCGGGACCGATCCTGCCGGTAATAGCGCTCTGCCAAATTTTGCGTTCGGCGTGATCATCAACTCTGCGTCGGGCAACACAATCGGAGGCGCCACTCCAGCCGCTCGAAACCTCATTTCGGGAAATGCCACAGGACTTTCAATCCAGCAAAACGGAGCCAACAACAATCTGGTGTTGGGGAATTACATCGGGACCGATGCCGGAGGCGCAGCTGATTTGGGTAACACATGTTCGGGCATGTTTATTTTCAACGCATCGAATAACACCATCGGTGGAACTGCTGCGGGAGCGGGGAATGTAATTTCCGGTAACAACTGCGTGGGTGTCCGAATTGGCAGCAACGCCAGCTTTCCTGCCACCGGAAATCAGATTCAAGGCAATTTCATCGGTACGAATGCGGCCGGCACTTCACCTGTAGCCAACGCAGCCGGTATTGATATTCTCGACCCAAGCACCAGTAACAACTTAATCGGAGGGACTGCTGGCGGCGCAGCCAATGTCATCGCTTTTAATAACAGTACCGGCGTCTCAATTACTACTGCGACCGGCAATGGGATCTTGTCGAACTCCATTGTCTCAAACGGAAATGTGGGCATCAGGCTCGTCGCGAACGGCAACAACAATCAGGCGGCGCCAGTCTTGACGTCGGTTACTACTTCAAGCAACAACACCACAATCAAAGGCACGCTAGCGAGTGAGAGCAACAAGACTTACACACTTCAGTTTTTTGCCAATGATGCTTGTGACTCGTCTGGCAGCGGCGAGGGTCAGATCTTTCTTGGAGGAAGCACGACAACCACTGATGCGAATGGTAACGCAGTCTTCACCGCGTCTGTCGGTACTGGGATATCGCTTTCCCAGCTCGTAACTGCCACGGCAACTGATCCCGCGAATAACACGTCGCCATTTTCGATTTGTCGCGCGCTAAGCCTTTTTAACATTACCGGTCGCGTCGCTGATGTTAGCGGGCAATAACGTTGCCGGAGTGACGATCGGATTGACCGGCACTACCAACACCTCGACTACAACTGATGCTCAAGGAAATTATTCGTTTCCGAATCTTCCTGGTGGTGGAAATTATCTAGTAACTCCAGCGGGCACGGGCTTTTCCTTCAGTCCGGTCAATTTCAGTTTCATCAATCTAGACGTAAATAGGATTGCAAACTTTGTAGCGACGCAAACGCAAGTCAATATCACCGGTACAGTTGTGGATGCCAATGACGCGGCGTTGAACAATGTTACGGTGGCGCTGACAAAGAATGGGGCGTCTGCAGGCACTACCCAGACTAATGTTCTGGGAAATTATAGCTTCCTCAATCTTGAGGCTGGCGCGAGCTATGCAGTTACACCGGTGGGGACATTCGCTCCACAAGCGGTTACTCTCAATAACCTTACAACAAACGCGACAGCAAACTTTAAGTCGTCGCCTTCAATTCCACCTCAATGCAACACCGGAAGTTTTGGGACAGCAACCAACTTCCTGCCCGCAACATTCCCTTACACCGTAGTAACCGGTGACTTCAACAACGACGCCAAACTTGATCTTGCAGTCACAAACCAGGGTAGTAATAACGTCTCAATTTTACTTGGCGCGGGAAATGGTACGTTTGGGACGGCAACCAACTTTGTTGTAGGGACTCTTCCAAATGGCCTGGCGACCGGTGATTTCGATGGTAACGGCAATCTCGACCTGGTAGTTGCTAACAGAAACTCCAATAACATTTCGATCTTGCTAGGCACAGGTACAGGTACTTTCGGAGCCGCTACCAACTTCGCGGTGGGCACGGTTCCCATCTCGGTCGCCGTAGCTGACTTCAATAATGATGGCAAGGCTGATGTCGCGGTAGCCAACCAGACAGCTAATAACATCTCTGTCCTGCTCGGCGCCGGTACCGGGAGTCTCGGCGCCGCAACCACATTCGCGGTAGGTTCTTTCCCATTTGCTGTTGCCGCGGGCGACTTGAATGGTGACGGCAAAGTTGACCTGGTCGCCGCGAATTTTGGCTCGAACAACGTGTCGATCTTGCTGGGCACCGGGACGGGCAGTTTCGGCGCCGCCACCAACTTCGCCGCCGGCTCAGGTCCAAATTATGTTGCCATCAGCGATCTAAACAGCGATGGGAAGATCGATCTGGCGGTGGCGGATTTTAGCTCGGCAAGCTTGTCGATCCTGGTGGGTAACGGAACTGGCGGCTTTGGCGCGCCGACCTCGTTTGGAGTTGGAACCAATCCTCAAACAATCTCAGTAGGTGACTTCAACGGCGATACCAAGCTTGATCTGGCGGTAGCTAATCGAAATTCAAATAACGTTTCCATCTTGCTGGGGTTAGGCACGGGCAACTTCCTTGCAGCCGCCAACTTTGCCGTCGGCGCCGCTCCGCTCTCAGCCGCGATCGGAGATTTCAATGGTGATGGAAAGACAGACTTAGTGTCTGCGAATAGCAGCTCAAATGATTTGTCAGTGCTGTTGAATGACGGCCAATCGTGCAATACGCAAGCCTCTCTTTCAATCTCGGGGCGGACTTCCAATGCAGCCAACAATGCGCTGGCGGAAGTGACCGTCACTCTTTCGGGGCCAATTTCGCGTGTCGCGCAAACGGATGCTAGCGGCAATTATTCATTTCTGAATCTCGTTCCCGGCGGTAACTACTCGGTGACAGTCCAAAGTAACTACTTTACTTTTGCGCCGTCGCGAGCCGACTTCTTCAATTTGAGTAGTAGCCAGGTTGCGAACTTCGTGGCAGCGCCGCTGGCGGTACCATCACCAACGCCGACGCCGAACGACGACTTCGGCAACAGCGCGCGCGATGCCAGTAAGTGGACTATTGGCGTGCAGACATCTGCTACTACGGCGTTCGATCCGCAGGTGATCACGGCGCAGACGAACGGCCAGTTGGTGGTGACGCCGTTGACGCAAGCGAAGGGGATGCACTTCGCGGGTTACGTCTCGGCGAACTCGTTCGATATGCGCAATGGCTCGGCAAAGGTTGAAGTTGTGAAGGCAGGCACCGGTGGCGTTGACACCATCTTTGCGGTGGGCACCGATGTGGATAACTTCTATCGCTTCATGGTGCAC
>Ga0134125_10000265_pt1 | contig 75161 bp, 67 predicted proteins | sample KB31751_FD_96464 | JGI IMG/M metagenome (GOLD analysis project Ga0134125, IMG submission 96464) | Terrestrial soil microbial communities with excess Nitrogen fertilizer from Kellogg Biological Station, Michigan, USA - KB3-175-1 | ecosystem: Environmental > Terrestrial > Soil > Unclassified ... | reverse complement strand
GCGCGTTCACCGGTGCGGACCGTGATCGCGTGGGCGTTTTCGAAGCCGCCAACCGCGGCACCGTGTTTCTTGACGAGATCGGGGATATCGAGTTCGGTTTTCAAGCCAAGCTGCTGCGCTTTCTGCAGGAGCGCGAGATTCGTCCGGTCGGGGCCTCGCGCGAGAAGAAAGTGGATGTTCGGGTAGTGGTGGCGACGAATCGCGACCTGCAGAAGATGGTGGAAGACGACAAGTTTCGCGAAGATCTCTGGCATCGCCTTAACGTCGTCCGGGTGAAGATGCCGGCGCTGCGCGAGCGGCGCAACGATGTCCCGCTGCTCACTCAGTTCTTCCTGAGCAAATACAATGCGCGTTACAACCGGAACGCCAGGCTGACCCAATCCGGGCTGAAGACGATGAAGGATTTCACGTGGCCGGGAAATGTTCGTCAGCTTCAGCACCTGATTGAGCGGCTGTCGATTCTCGCACCGAACGAGCGCATCGATGCGGAGGCGGTGCAGGATGCGATTGAGGCGATGGAGCCGGCGGGCGCCGCCGGCGAAACGCTGGCCGAAACGGAAGCCGATCAGATCCGCCGCGTGCTCGCGGCAACGGGCGGCAACAAGAGCCGAGCTGCCGCGATTCTCGGCATCGAGCGCAAAACGCTTTACCGCAAGCTCGAACGGATGAAGTTGTAATGCAGCGCTTCGCCACAGGCGCCGTCACCGACGTGTTCTCACCCGATATCGCGGTCGCGGCCGCAAAGATGCGCGAGTTCGGAATGCGTGGGGCCGAACTGCGAACGGTCGGCGGTGACCATGTTCTCGACGCGAACCACGACAAAGTGGAAGCGGCACTGAAGACTCTGCTGGCGCACGACCTCGAGGTGGTCGCGATTGTGTCCCCGCTGATGAAGTGCCCGCTGGACGAATTCGAGGAGCAGTCGGCGCTCGTCGACCGCGCGTTTGACATTGCCGCCATGACAGGCGCGAAGATCGTCCGCGTTTTCTCCGGGGTGCGTGCGTCCGGGTTGCCTGCGGATGCGCGGGCGAAGTGCTTTGAGCGCGTCGTCGATTTGCTCCAGGAACTCGCGGACAAAGCCGCGCGCCGCAGCCTGATTATCGGTCTCGAAAACGATCGAGCGTGCAACATCGCGACCGCGCAGGAGACTGCCGGTATCCTCGCGGCGATCGATCATACCAACCTGCAGGTCATCTGGGATCCGGCGGCGGCGTACATATCCGGCGAGAAGCCCTTTCCCACCGGATACCAGATGCTCGATGTCACGCGCATCGCGCTGGTTCATGCCAAGGACTGCACGTTGGAAGGCCATAAGCCCGTGTGGGAGCCGATCGGGGAGGGCGATATCGATTGGCAGGGTCAGATCGATGCGCTGGCGGATGACCATTACGCGGGGCCCATCCACCTGGAGACTTACTGGCCGGGGGCGGAAGAGTGCGCGCGGAATCTGAAAAGGCTGGTGGAGGCATCCGCGCTTTAGTTGTGCGGGCTGTGCCGCTAAAATAGTGTCTTCCCTATGATTTCCCGTGCAGAAGCCATCGAGATGTTCCAGTCTGACGACCTCATCGGACTCGGCATGGCCGCCGACGCCGAGCGCCGCCGCCATCATCCCGACGGCATCGTCTCCTACATCATCGATCGCAACATCAACTACACCAACTTCTGCACGGAGTACTGCAGCTTCTGCGCCTTCTACCGTCCGATGGGCAGCAAGGAAGGATACATCCTGCCGAGGGAAGTGATCTTTGAGAAGATCCAGGAAACCATCGATCTGGGCGGCACCGGCATTCTCTTCCAGGGCGGGCTGCATCCCGATCTCAAAATCGAGTGGTACGAAGACCTGCTGCGGTCGATTAAGGCGAAGTTCAACATCTGGTGCCATTGTTTCTCCGCGCCGGAGATCACCAACATCGCGGAAGTCAGCGGCATCTCGCTGCGCGACACCATCGCCCGCCTGCGCGACGCCGGACTCGACTCCATCCCCGGCGGCGGCGCGGAGATTCTCGACGACGCCGTGCGGCATCGTATCAGCCGGCTGAAGTGCGGCACGCAAGAATGGATCGACGTGCACCGCACCGCGCACGCGCTCGGCATGCGCACCACCGCCACCATGATGTTCGGCTGCGGCGAGACCGTCGAGCAGCGGATGAATCACTTCGACATCGTCCGCCAGATTCAGGAAGACACCGGCGGGTTTACGGCGTTCATCCCGTGGGCATTTCAGCGCGAGCTCACCTCGCTCGGCCGCTTCATCAAAGAAGAAGCGACGTCGGTGGAATATCTGAAGACGCTGGCGATTTCGCGGATTTATCTCGACAACATCGAGAACATCCAATCGTCCTGGGTGACCCCGGGGCTCAAGGTCTGCCAACTCGGGCTGCGCTTCGGCGGCAATGACGTCGGCAGCATCATGATCGAAGAGAATGTCGTCTCCGCGGCGGGCACCCATCATCAGGCGACCGAAGAAGAACTGCGGCGCATGATCCGCGATGCGGGCTTCGTGCCGAAGCAGCGCGATACGCTCTATCGGACCTACTTCCTGAACTGACCCGTCGTCAGCTCGTTCAGCAGCGCGTCGGCTTTGTAGAGTTTCTTCAGCGCTTCGGTCATAGCGGCCGTGTGGACGGCCACGCACCGATTGGTGGTGATGTCGTAGACATAGTCGCCGACCAGCGATTCGATATTACCGTCGAACACCAGTCCGACGATCTCACCGTTCCGATTGATCACGGGCGACCCGGAATTGCCGCCGATGATGTCATTGGTCGTCACAAAGTCGAACTTCGCCGAGAGATCGAGTTTCGATTTACCCTCCGCCCAGCGCGCCGGAAGGTTGAACGGCGGCTTGAGGTCGAAGCCATAAGCGCGGTCATAAAGACCGTAGAGTGTGGTTGCGGAGGGCGCTTTCGTTCCGTTCATCGGATAGCCTTTGACTTGCCCATACGACAGGCGGAGCGTGAACGTCGCATCGGGGTAAGTCGCCTTTCCGTACACCGCGAACCGTGCCTTGCCGATCTGCTCTCCCGCGCGCTGCATGACGCTCTGAACGTTGTCCTGCGACCACTTGATGTACTCGCGGCGCATCGGGTCGAGTTTGCGCGCAAGCACAATCATCGGATCGGTCGATGCCGCCACGGCGGCTTCGCCGCCTTCGACCAGTTGCTTCCGTAACGCCGGATCTGCCAGTTTCGTTCCGTTGACCAGAGCGGAAGCGACATCGGCCGGCGATTTGCCGTCCAGCACAGCCTTTATGAACGGATCGTTGCTGCCATCCGCCTTTTCCAGATCGAGCTGCAATGCGCCGGTGATCCGCGCGATCTCCATCTGCTTGTAGATCGGGGCCGGTGAGAACAATTCGAAGCGCAGCGAGTCGAGCTGCGCGTCGTGATATCCGGGCAGCCGCTCGCCATCTGGCTTCCTGACTTCGGCCACGTACTGCACGATCGACATCGCGAGGCTCGCCAGCTCCGAGTCGAGCCCGTGGAAGTATTGATCGTTGGTGCGGGTCTCCGCCTTCTTTTCGGCCTGCGCGATCGCATCCCATGCGCCGCGCGCGGCCTCGGCCGCCGGATTGGACGCGAGCTTTGCCCGGAAGTCGGACTCCTGCTTTTCCTTCGCGGTCATGATTTCCGGGTCTTTCAAGCCCTTCAGCATTCCGTCTGTCGCTTTGACCGCATTCTCCAGCTCGAAGATGCGGCTGCCCGCCTCGCGCGCCTGGTCTGGTCCCTTAGCTGCGTACTCCTGCAGCACCGAAATGCGGCGGCGATAAATCGTGAGCCGCGAGGGCAAATCGACGTCGCGCTCGTGCATGAGCTGCGCGACCGTGTCGAGGCGCTGCGTCGATCCGGGATGTCCGGACACAAACACGAGTTCCTCATCGGCCGCGCCTTTCGGATTCCATTTCAGATAATCCTTCGTGTCGATTGCCTTGCCGTTCTCATACACGCGGAAGAGCGCCATGTCGAGGTCATATCGCGGGTAAGTAAAATTGTCCGGATCGCCACCGAAGAACGCCGTCTGCTGTTCCGGCGCAAAGACCAGCCGCACATCGGTGTACTTCTTGTAGCGATAGAGCCAGTATTCGCCGCCCTGGTAGAGAGAGATGACATCGGACCGCAGCCCGGTCTTTTGCTGGCTTTCGCGTTCAATCGCTGCTATCGCGGCGCGACGCGCGGCGAACTCCTGCTCGGGCGTCCGCTCCTTAAGCGCGGCCTGGACTCGCGCGGTGACATCCTCCATCGACATCAGGACGTTGACCTCGAGGTCAGGCGATTTCATCTCCTGCGCGGGTGTTGGGGCGTAGAATCCGTTCTCGATGTAGTTGTGGTCGGCGGTCGAGTTCTTCTGCAGTTGGCCGCGCGCCACGTGGTGATTCGTCAGCAGCAGGCCGTGCGGACTCACGAATGATCCTGAGCCGCCATCGTTCAACCGGACGCTCGACAGGCGGACGTGGTCCAGCCAGGACTTGTCGGGCGTGAAATTGTACTTATCTTTCAGCTCTTTCAGGGGAGGATTGTCGAACGTCCACATGCCCTCCTCGGCCGCCGCGGGCAGCGCGCAGAGGACCAGAATCGCGGCCAGGGGCCGAAAAGACCCGGGTTGCAGCATGATGAGAGACTCCAACCCAATGGTAAATCCCCACGAACATTCCGGCGCGGGCGTCGTACAGTGTTGTATGGCCGTTTCGCACAGAACCGCGCTGGCGGTTCTCCCGCGCCTCAAAACACCTGGAAAGAGCCAGAACACATGAGACTGACTGGAGCCATCATTCTGCCAGCGATCGCGGGCGCGGTTTTGCTTCAATCGTCGGCGGGGCAATCATCCGCGCCGGCGCAGCATCCGGAATTCGAAGTGGCCTCGATCCGCGTGTCGGCGGATTCCGGCGCCAACAAAGTGAACCCTGGGCTTCACCTGGACGGCTCGCAGGTCCGCTGCGTCGCCTGGACGCTGCGCGATTACGTTGGTATGGCGTATCGGAAGAAGGCCACGCTTATCTTCGGACCGGACTGGACCGGCGCGGACCGCTTCGACGTCTCCGCCACGTTCCCGGCCGGAAGCAAAGAGAGCCAGTTTCCCGAAATGTTCCAGACCCTGCTCGCGGACCGGTTCCAGTTGAAATTCCACCGGGAAAAACGTGAGTTCCCGGTCTACGCGCTGCTTCAGAGTAAACCGTCGCCGCGTTTGAAAGAGTCGCCGGCCGACAACACCGAAAGCGACGAGCCCAAAGGAACCGTGAATGTGGCGGCCACGGGATCCGCCGCGGGCGTGGGCGTGAATCTCGGGAATGGCTCGTCCTACTCGCTGGCGAACAACAGATTCGACGCGAAGAAGCTGAATATGGACAATTTCGCCGGCAATCTCGAACGCTTCGCGGACCGCCAGATCATCGACATGACCGGCCTGAAGGGCAAGTACGATTTCACAATCGATCTGACGCCGGAGGACTATCGTGCGATGCTCATCCGCGCCGCGCTCTCGGCGGGAATGCAGCTTCCGGAACAAGCTCATCGGCTCCTGGAAGGCAACTCCAGCGCCGCGCTCGGGGACGCGCTCCGGCAGATCGGTTTGCGTCTCGAAGAACGGAAAATGCCGATCGATGTTATCGTGATCGACAGCGCGCTCAAAACGCCGACTCAAAACTGAACGGAGATAATCAAGATGCCGAAAGCGATCTGGGAAGGAGCCGTCATCGCGGACAGCGACCAGTGCGTGGTGGTCGAAGGCAACCAATACTTCCCGATTGAGTCGGTCCGAAAGGAATTCCTGCAACCCGTCGACAAGACGACCATCTGCGGATGGAAAGGAACAGCGAATTACTACGACGTCGTGGTCGGCGGCAAGCGTAATCCCGGCGCGGCGTGGTATTACGCCGATCCACTGCCTGCGGCCAGCGAAATCAGAGGCCGGGTGGCCTTCTGGAAGGGCGTCACCGTCACATAACGCGATGATCGCGAGAACGGCCGCCGCTCTGGTCTGCGGTTTGTTGACCATATCCGGGGTCGCCCAGCTTACCGGCCCGGGTGATACGGGCCCGGGTGACGCAGGCGAAATCGACGGCTGCGACTCGCACCGGAATTCCCGGTATTCGCGGGATAAAAACCCGGCGATTACACAGCATCCTTCAAAACGTGACGGTTTAGCGACGCCCGAAACAGGGCGGTGATGGTTGCAATCCAATCATATGCCGCTGGCGAAGGCGGTTTCACTGTGCTGCGGCCGAAATGCGTGACCGTGATCGATTGCTACAGGGATGTTTCAGGCCGCGGTGGTGGGTGTTGAATAGTACGCCGTTTGCCCAAATTAACTATTCGGCGGAGGGCCGGCGCCTTGGTATTCTGGAGCATTCCGAAAATCGCGGCGTTGGCCGGGAAAGAAACGGCTGGGCGCGCCGTGACACTTATAGAGTTGCGGCTGTCCATTGACAAAGCCGGCGGAGGGATCCTTGACTGACGAGTTAAAACGCCACTACGACGTGATCATCGTCGGAGCCGGTCTGGCCGGTTTGTCGCTGGCCGCGCAGTTGCTGAAGTATACGAAGCAGCCGAATATCCTGCTGCTCGACAAGTGGGAGGATCCTCCGCGTCCGACCCAGAAGGTCGGCGAATCCCTGGTGCAGGTATCAGGCTACTACTTCTCAAAGATCCTCGATCTCGAGGATTACCTGATGATCAACCATTACCTGAAATACAACCTGCGCTTCTACTGGCAGACGGGCACGGGTGATGACTTCTGGGAAGACGTCTCGTCTTCGTCAATCCGGATCATCTCGAATATTCCCAACTACCAGCTCGACCGGAACAAGCTGGAACAACACCTGATGTGGCGCAACAAGCAGGATGCGCGCTTCCAGTTCGTGGGCGGCGTGCGCGACATCAACGTGGATCTCTCGGAGAACGACGATCCGCACACGGTTTCCTTCAACAAGGGCACGACGAAGTGCACGTGGATCGTGGATACGTCCGGCCGCAGTTCCGTGCTGAAGAGGAAGCTGGAGCTCCAGAAGGAAAGCCCCATCAAGCATGGCGCCACCTGGTGCTGGGTGGAGGGCCTCGTGAACTATGAAAAGTTTACGGACCACACGTGGACCGAGATCCTGAAGGATCCGGCGCGCCAGAAGACCGGCCACTTCCCCTACGTCAATGCAACGAGCCATTTCTGCGGCAAAGGGCGGTGGTTCTGGGTGATCCCGCTGCATAACATCACCAGCCTCGGCCTGGTGTTTGAGCACGATTCGGTGAATCCGGAAGAAGTTTCGAGCGCGAAGAAGATGATCGAATGGGTCTGCAAAGACTGGCCCATGTTCGCGCGCGATCTGCCGAACCGGAAGGTGGTCGATGAGGGCCGCTATATTTCCTACGCGCACGATTGCAAGCAGACCATCAGCGCGCATCGCTGGGCGCTCGCGGGCGAGGCAGGGCGGTTTACGGACCCGCTCTACAGCCCCGGCAGCGATCTCATCGCGATCTATAACACGCTGATCGTGGATGCCATCGAGACCACGGATAAAGCCGCACTCGAAGAGAAGGTCGTGATGGCCGAGCAGATCGAGCGCGCGATGTACGAGGCGTATGTGCCGACGTACGCGCTCAGCTATAACGCGCTGGGCGATCAGGAATGTTTCACCATGAAGTACGCGTGGGAGCTGGCCGTTTACTTCGGCTTCTACGTGATGCCATTTCTGAACCAGTTGTTCACAAACCGGCAGTTCATGCAGACGTTCCTGCGGCGCTTTGCGATCTTCGGGCCCATCAACAAGAACGTGCAGCAGTTCATCAGCGACTTCTACAAGTGGAAGTATGCGAACGGCGTGAAGCCGCTGCAGGATCCGCATCACATCGAGTACTACAGTCTGACGCCCCTGAAGGAATCGGAAACGCTGTTTTACGAAGTCGGCATCACGGTGGCACAGGCCGAGGACCAGATCGAGAAGCACGTCGAGCGCATGCGCGAATTCGCGCGATATATCTACGCGCATGTGTATGCGGTGATGCTGGGGGATAAGAAGGTCCTGTTGAATGACGCGTTCGTGAAGAGTTTGAAGCTGCGCGACGTGAAGTTCGATCCGGAAAAAATGCGCCAGGACTACGCGCCATTCGCCGGGTGCGAGGACGTGTACGAGTGGAAGCTGAATCCATTCGCGCTGGAGCCGTTTATCAATGCGCGGGTGGAGGCGCTGTCGGCGGCCGTGTCCGGAGATTAAAACTTTGCCCCGCGTGTAGCCCGCGTGGTTTTCAACTCAGAGAGCGCCGAGCGCCGCAGAGAAAAGGCCGCAGAGAAAAGAAGGTGCACGACGCAGCCACCGGACAAACATCGCATTTTGGATTGGTTCGCTTGCAGATCTGCTCGCCATGTTTCTTGATGAGCAGATAAGCACGGCTGCGCGCGGCGAAGGATTCTGACGATTCCGCGTCGATGATTTCCTGACCTTCGCGATAGTTCCGGCTGTAGTTTTGCCGCTCCTGTCCGCGCCGGATGCGAACGATCACTTGTGCGGTGTTCGACGGGACGGCAGCAATCGGCGTGAGACCGCCGAAGAGGAGGATCCGGTCCGCGCCGGGGTCGGCGACGTTGGGAAACTTCTTCAGCTCCGCCCGAGCTTTGCTGAGCGGCATGGATCGGAGTGTGCGGGTCAGGTCACCCGCAAACTTTGTTTGCACGCGTTCGGCGACTTGCTTGAGACGCTGCGCCCTGACTTCGGGGAACATCCCGCCGGGCTTGAGAACGGCAGTAAGCTTTGATGCCGGCGAGGCGAGGATGTCTTTGGGATCGACGCCGATGCCGGCGTGCAGCGACGCCCATCCTTTGGCGCAGGCGACGTCGCTTGCGGGATAACCACAGTGCCACCAGACAAGGAAGAGATACGGATCGGCAGGCCAGGTTGGCTGCTGCGGGCCGTGGAACGCTTCGAGTGCATCAAGGATTTCGGCGAGGGACATCATGGGCGATTACTATAGAAAGCGATGTCCCGACAGACGGTGAGCGCGTTATTGCTGGTAGTCGCGATTGTGTTGCTCGTGCTGGCAATCGTGACGATTGTGCCGGCGCCGCACGCGCGGATGACGAGCGATTTGGGGTACCCGACGTACTGCACCTTCGCGCCCTGGAGCACGTTGACACTCTTGTTCTTCGGGGCACTGGCCTGGGTGATCCGGAAGCATCTGAAGTCGCTGCCGGAGTGAGCGCTCACGCCATCTGCCATTTGGTGCGGGTGTAGGCGAGGCGAAAGCCTTCGCGCTCCGCATTGCGCTGGCTGGCGCTGCCAGGCTCAGCGCCCATCATGGCGATGTCGCATCCGCGTTCGCGCGCCATGCGCAGGCGGGCGTCAAAAAGCGCGCGCTGCGCGCCGAGGCGGCGGGCTTCCGGAATGGTCGACGCTCCGGCGAGAAACGCGACACCCTCGTCGCAGCGAAGAACAGCGGTGGCGATCGGCTTGCCATCCAGAAATGCAAAGAAACTGAGAGAGCCCTCGCAGACCGCCACCACGCGTCCCAAAACCTTCAGGAACCCGGCGAAGGCGGGCATGTTCCAACCAAGCACGGACGTTTCGGAATAGAGCTCCTCTTCGCCGGGCTCGACCAGACGAATGCTCAAGTCACGATTCGCCTCACGCCCGCCGGGATCGTCGGTGAGCGGCTTGTAAAGGATGCTCGAGTACTCGACCGGATGGTAGCCGCGCAGGCTCAGCATCCCCGCAGTAGAAACACCTCCCAGCGGACTCACTTCGTGTGTCACCGGCGCTTTACGGTCGTGGAAGAAAGCCTCGAGGCGGTCAAGATCGGATTCAGCCGGCTCGGCGAACAAGCCGAGTCCAAAACTCTGCGTGGCCGGAGATGCTGGACCATCGAACATGGCCCACGCCCCACCGGCTTCAATCCAGCAGGCTCCCGTTTCCGGGGAGACGCGCTGGCGGGCTTCAACGAAGCGGGCGCCACAGAGCGATTCGGCACGTTCGAGGCGACGTGAGAGCTCGAGTCCGGAGAAGAACATGAAACAACGGATCGATCATAGCGCGGATTCCGGGTGGGCGGCGGTAACGGATTTGGCTGCCGAGACACTAGTTCATTCACACTAGTGCGTAGCTTCAACGGCTGCGGCTAACATGGCTTATTCCCTATGCCTTCCCGCTTTGCCGATTTTCTCAAGATACCCGTGGGCATGGTTGAGGTGGGCCTGGCGGCGCTCGATGCGGGCGCGAAGACGATTCGCCAGAGTCTGGATGCGGTGGCCGGCCCAATGGCGCGGCGCTCGGAGGAGCATGCGCCGCCGGTGTATGGTCCGCAGGACCTGGATGCGGCCGTCGCCGATTTCATCAACCAATGCCTGCGCATCGGCTGGGTGTCCATCCCCGAAGGCCTGCCGCTGAAACTCATCGCCGGGGACGTCATGAACTCGGCAAAGCGAGCGTTCGGATATCTCGATTTCTCGAACCCCCGCACGCTGGCTTCCCTCTCGCTCGAACTGCCGTTTTCCGCGACGGGTATCGCGACGGAGACGTTCCTCCGGATGGCGGCGATTTACTCCGCGGTTGGGCCCAGGCGCATGCCAACGTTCGTGCTCGATGCGGCTGAAGTCTACATCGACACCGCGGTGTTCATCCGGCTCGAGTACAAGACGATCATGGACCGCTACAAAGAGCGGCTCGCCGAACAGCCGGAGGATTCGAGAACGCGCCTCGAACTGGGACGCATGTACGTGAAGTGCGGGCTCTACGACGACGCGGTGCGGGAGTTGGAGCGGGCGGCGGAGGATTCGGAAATGCACGCGCGGGCGAAGCATGAGTGTTCGCTGGCGCATCTGCGTGCAGCGCGGTTCAAGGATGCCATCGAGACGGGCGTGGCCGCGATGTCGTCGGATCCGTCGAATGAGCGTGCGCGCGCGTGCATGTGGCTGGCGTCGCGGTCGACCGGCGGGTATCCGGAAAATGTTCCCGACGCGTTCCGCATGGAATTGAAGGCCGGGTATGAGCCGGCGCGCGTCAAGTTCGAAAACATCGCCGCGAAAATCGGTATGGACAAGATCTGCGCGGGCCGCGGCACGGCGATCTTCGACTACAACAACGACGGGCTGCTGGATATCGTCGTCACCGCAGCGCACGCAGGCTGCACGCTTTATCGAAACAACGGCGATGGCACGTTCACCGATGTCACGGTCGGCTCCGGCCTCGACCAGTGCATCAACGGTTTTGTGGTGATCGCCGGCGATTACGACAACGACGGCTATCAGGATCTTTTCTTCACGCGCCTCGGCTTTTATTACGGCGACTGTTCGCTCTATCACAACAACGGCGACGGCACCTTCACGAATGTCACGGAAGCAGCCGGGGTGCAGAGCTGGGGCCCGTCGTATACGGCGTCGTGGGTCGATTACGACTGTGATGGGCATCTCGACCTGTTCATCGTCTACAACCTCGGCGGCATGTTCGACCGCAAATGCCAGAACCGGCTGCTACACAACAACGGCGACGGCACGTTTACGGATGTGACCGCGGAATCCGGGCTGACCCATGGGTTCACGACGATCGGGTCCTGCTGGGGCGATTACAACAACGACGGATATCCGGACCTGTTCCTGTCGAGCGGCATCGGGCGCCCGCAGTTGTTCCGCAACAACGGCAACGGCACGTTCACGGATGTCAGCATCGAGGCCGGCCTGACCGATTACGTGATCGGCACGACGTGCGCGTTCATCGATTACAACAACGACGGGCTGCTGGACATCGTGCAGTACAGTTGGTCGGATCACGAAGACGTGATCCACACGATGAAGACGGGGCACGGTCCGGCCGATGGCGCGCCGCTGCTGATTTATCACAACAACGGCGACGGCACGTTCACGGCGAAGACGCGCGAACTCGGGCTCGACGGCTGCTGGGGCACGATGAGCGGCAGCTTCGGCGACGTGAACAACGATGGATATATCGATCTGCTGCTGGGAAACGGGAGTCCGCGGATGGAGCGGCTGGAGCCGTTTGTCCTGCTGGAAAATAATCAGGGCACGTTCAGCAACACGACGTTTGCGGCGGGACTGCCGTTTTCCGGCAAGAGCCATGGGACGAATTGCGGGGACTTGTTCGGCGACGGGCGCATGTCGATTCTAATCGCGGCGGGCGGCGCGTATCCGGGAGATTTGCTGCAGACCGCGGTGCACTGTCCAAAGGAGCTGCCGGGAAATTACTTGAATGTCCGGCTACGCGGCGTTGAGAGTAATCGCGATGGCAATGGGGCGCGGATCACTTTGTTTGAAGGCGGACGGAAGCAGATTCGCGAAGTGACGAACGGGTCGAGCTTCGGGTGTGTGCCGGCTGAACAGCATTTCGGGCTGGGTAAAGCGACCAGGATAGATGCGATCGAGATTCGATGGCCGAGCGGGCAGCGCCAGAGAATCGACGCTCCGCCGGTGAATGAGACGATTCGGGTCACCGAGGGCGTGGCTCAGTGGGAATTCGTCTACACGGCCCGAACGATGACGGCCGCCGATTAGCAAAGGCCGGCGGCAAGACCGCCAGCGCCACATGCTTCAGCGGGCGCGATTCTACGCAGGATTTCCGGTCAGCGTCTTCTGCCAGGCGGCGAAGACCTTCGAGCTTCCTTCCATCAGCGCCTGATGGACGCGCGAGTGCTGGGTCGACATCTGCAGGTCCATAAAGTCGTGGAAAGGCTGCGACTTGTAAAGCCCAAGCGTCGCGAACTCCAGGAAGTCGGATGTGCCGTAGAGCGGGTCGGGAATCAGTTTTCCGAAATCAAAGACCTTCTTCGTGCGGGCGCCGGCGACGAAATCCATGTCGCAGCGGACTTCGTTGTTGTCGCGCAGCAGGAATGAGAATGTTTTGACCGCCCAGTTGAATTTGCCGGGGCCGAATCCGAAGTAGTTCGGAATGGGCGCGTAGTCAATGAAGGGGTATCCGATGGCGACTTCGAGCTTGTAGCCGGGCTTCGGATTCTCCACAATGTGGACGAAGTCCGGGTGCTGCACAACGGCCACCGCTTCGCTGAGAATCTTCTTGACCGGCCCGAGGTAAACCACAAAATCGTGCAAGTAGATCGTGAAGAGCGACCAGCGGTACCTGGGACCGATGTCGTTGTAGTCCTGCGCTTCGGTTAGCTGGTCGTCGGGATAGCGGCCGTAGCGCCCGTCGGCGGTGCAGTAAATCATCTGCTTGAGGGTGAAGCCGCCGGGATCGCCGTCGTCATAGGTCCACTTCGAAGTGTTGAGGAAACGGCGCAGCACATAATCCTTCAGCACCTGTTCGGGGTTGGGGGCCGTGATTTTTCCGAACTCGACTTCCTGGCGGGCGCCGAGCGCGGGCAGCGTCTGACCGCTGATCGAGACTTCCGCGAGGTATCCCCACGCACGGTTCGTCAGATTGTAATCGCGATTCAGATTGAGGGGATGTTCTTCGATGACACGTTTGGGGTCGCGGGTCCAGCGCTCGAGCTGCAGTCCGTCAACGATCGCCGCGTCGGCCTTTTCCACGAGGGAGCGTTCGAAAGGGGAGAAGTCCTTCGGCATTGCGAGGAGTCCTGCGGGTTGGGGTGTCGCCATTGTGCAGTCACTTTAGCGTTTCGCCGGGGGAGAAGTCAATGTTAACGCCCTGCAGAAATCGCATGAATCTTCCGATAGACGCGATGTATGCCTGGCGAGGTGGAGTCGCTCGAAATCGAGATGCGCGATCCGGGGCTTCCGATGCGTCCGCGTCCCCCATTGCGGCGGAGAGAGGCGGAGCTGGACCCACTGCGGCCGACGAGATCGGGCCGCAGTTTGAAGCACCGGGCGGCCGCGGAGCGAACGGACAATCCAATCGAGCGGCGGCAGGAAAGACAACAGACGGCAGCGATCGAGGCACTCAAGGCCCGAGTCGAAAAGCAGACCGCGCTCGAATCACAGTGGAAGACTACGCGCGACGAGTTGGAGGCGCAGAAACAGGCGCGGACGACCGAAGCCGCCCGTGTTGCGGCACAAATCGCGTTGTTGGAAAGCGAGGTACATGCGGCGTCCTTCAACGCCGCCCGCACGATAGAGGCCGTTTCGCGTCAGCGGAACCGGTGGCGAACAACCGCAATCGTCGCGATGATGGTCGCGCTGAGCAGTCTTTGCTTTGTGTTGTCGCCATTAGGTGGAGCGCGGCCGATGGTTGTGCGTCAAGTCGGTTTGCCTGAACTGCCCGCAAAGCCCAAGGTTGTGCATATCTCCCTGCCGGAGGACCCGCATGCGGCACTAACGACCGCTCTCGATCGGCTGAACGGCGCGTTCGAGACCGCGCCCGACCGCATACCCGAGCAGGCGCTGAGGAAGGTCGCAGGCAGAGATGGGTGCGCGATCATCTGGACGAACGGTCTGCCATCTGTGGTTTTCGCGCCGTTAGGGTCGAACTCTATCGCAAAGACGCTGGCGCATTGCGCGGAAGCGGTCGAGGGTTTGCGGTAAGCCGCGGCCCGATCCAGGTTAGTTTGCGACTATTTTGTGGGCGCCGTGCGGCAGAAGCACCGCGCAGGGAGCGCCATTCACGCAATCGACAGTGAGGCGCGCCCCGTCGACTTGCAGCCTGCTGGGCTTGCGGTCGAAACGCGCGATGGCGCGGCTGTCGCTCTCATACTCGAACACAAGTTTGCCGGATTCGGCTGATGCCGAGAGAAGTTTCGCGTTGAGATCGACGAGAGTGAGCAGGTCCCGCGTTGGGGCAGGTTCTACCACATGACCGCCGGGGGGAAGATGCAGTGCCGAGCCTGACAACACCGGCCATGTTTTGCCGTCGACGCGCGCGCCCGCAGATGTCCAGGTGAGTTCGATATCCTGCGGCGAATCGATGGAGATTCTTCCATGTTCGTTTGCGTAGTGCGTCACCACGGCTGAAGCGGACGCAAGAAGCGGCAGATCCGGCTTGAGCAGACTGTTCTCGAAATAGAGCGCGACGCGCGGGAAAGCAGTCGCCGCCGTGTGGACGAGTTCGAAGAGCTCGGTGCCGGTTTGTTGTTTCGTCGGATAGACGTCCTGATAGCGGTCGACGATGTTGATGTCGATTGCGAGACGATCGGTGTGTGCAGTGAGCGGCCGATAGCGTTTCGCGATTTCCGGATAGCGCTGGGGGCCAAGGTTCCAGACTGTCGCAGGGTCCTCGATGAGGAACGAGAACGCGTGCGTGTCGAGCAGGGGCAGAACGCGCGCGGCGTCGGCGCCGATGGAATCTTTCATGCCGGTGTCGAAACGGTCGTCGACGTGTGTGAGGACGATGTCGAGGTCCGGACGGAAGTGGCGGAAGGATTCGACGGTGGCGAGCCAGTCTTGTTGCATACGGCGGGCGAGGTCTGCGCGGAAATCGAGGAAGGCCCGCAGAGCGGAGCTGTCACCGCGGCGTGAGGACCAGAGCTCGATGGGATCCCAGCCGGACTGGGCGCGGAATTCGCGGCGGACGTCGTCATTCATGGGAGTGAAGCGGGCTGGTTCAGCGGCGCCTTCGAGGGATTCGAAGTAGAGCTCGGCGAGGTTGACTCCATCCCAGTCGAAGCGCTCGATCATCTGTTTCAGTCCGGCGCGGATGGCGGCGGCGCACTCGGGATTCTGCAGGTTCATGAGTTTGCGCCAGTCGAGCTGGGCATCCTGCAGGATGGCGGTCTTCTCGCGCCAGGCGGGATGATCGTTCCAGAATTTTTCGCTGACGTGCGGCAGCTCGATCCACGCGTAGACGAGGATTCCGTGGCGATGGCAGGCTTCGACAAGGTTCTTCAGGTATTCGTCGCGATCGTGATCGGATTCGTAAAAGTGCCACGATGCTACATGGATCGCGGCAATGCCGGCTTTGCGCCAGCGGGCGGCAAGGTAATCGGGATCGGCGCGGCTGCGATACGAGTAATCGAAGAAAGCCCAGAGGCGTGAGGTGTGGTACGAGGGTCCGAAGCCGAGGTCGAGAAGCGCTTGCATGAGATATGGAAAGCGCTCGTAACCGTTGGGTCCGGGGCTCGCGGCGACCCACAAAATGGAGCCTTTGCCGGAGTGGACGCCAGCGACCAGCGGAGCGTTGGTCCAGCGGTCTTTGGCGAAGACGTTTGCGCCGGCCGGGATCTGATACCGCGGAATCTGGATGGCCTGATTCCAAATGATCGGGAGCTTCGGATTGTGGACATCGATTAAATGCACGACGGAAAGAATTTCGGATTCCGGGCGGAAACCGAGGCTGGCGGCAAGAGGCGAAGAACCCTCCAGAATGATGGCGGCGCGGCGGTCGAGGCGGGTTTGCCATTCAGGAGATCGAGGTGTGCCCGGGGGGGCCACGAAAATATCGGAATCTTCGGACGTGCCGGGAAAGTGCCCGGCGGCGGAGAGGATGGAGCTCCAGGAGCCCGCCGGCGCAGCTGGCACGAAGAACGTTCCTGCAAACCCGGGCGCGACCGCGAGCAGCAGGATGAGCAGGCTATTTCGTGAATGCATACCAGATGCCCGCGCGAAAATCGACAAAATTAGGGCGGCGCGGATTGCCTTCATTCCGCAGATACACACCGCGTACGACTCCGAGCGTGACTGCCATCGATGGCGGTGCGCCAGGCGGGTGGAAGCGGAAGCCAGGCCCCGTTTCGGCGAAGTTGGCCCAGTATTGCTTCTTCGCGTCAAAGGTGAGGTTGTTGGCCCAGAAGGTCTGGACTTTGAAGCCGCCGATGGATGAGGTGTAGCCGGCGCGATTCTGCGAGTAGTTGAGGAGATCGTTGTTGAAGCGGCTGACGAAAACACTGTCGGCGAGAGTTTCGACAAACCATCCGCTGCGTTCGGAAGCGATGGACGTGCCCACCGTCCTTGCGAAGGAAACGCCGCCGCGGTAGTCAGCGGTGCGGTACCCGCCAAGATAGCTGACCATCGTGCCGGCCTCAAACCACGCCATCGTGCCGCGCCAGGAGCGAGTCGCGACCCCGGCTCCGAGAATAAAGGCACTCTCCGAAAGAGCCTGAGAGTAGAGGCCGCTGGTCTCCCGCCGGGTATCGCCGACGAATCGCAGCGAGACGTAGGGCCGAACCGGCGACTTCTTCAGATTCAGCTCCGTCTTGACTTGGCCGTAGCCGAAGAGGTCACTCCAGCGTGAGGAGAACAACGGGTAGATCCAAAGCGTGGTCCGAACGCGCGCGACTCCCGGACGCAGGTTGTTGTAAGCCCGGCTGCCTTCGGATGAGATGGCATGGTCGCTGCTGCGGCGCGCAATATCGAACCAGTGGATCGCGCTGGCGTCGTCGTGCAGAAGATTGTTGGTCCAGCCGAGCTTGAGAGCGATGGACGCGTCGTCGGGGTTCTGTTCGAGGGCGGCGACGTAGTAACGTTTGGCGTCCTTGAAAAAGCCGGCTTCGTAGCTGCGTGCACCCAGAACGCGCGCGTCGGTATTGGCCTCGTCCGGCCGGCGCTCTTCGAGCCGCGGCGGCAATCCCAGCGCCATGCGCGCGCGATTCGCGGTCGCCTGGTCGGCGTGAGTCATGGCGTCGCGAAGAAGCGGCGTAGCCAGCGCGGTCTGATTGTCGGTCTGGTAAAGCAACGCCAGCTGGACCGCCGACATGTAATCGTCAGGCGCGCGCTCGACAATGTCTTTGAATTCGATTTCCGCCTGATTCTTTTCCGACATCGCCAGCAGCAGGTAAGCGAGCTCGCGATGCAGCGCGCCGTTACCGGGGTCGAGCTCAAGAGCTTTGCGGAATTCATAGACATACGGATAGCGGCCGGGCAGTTGTTCCTTTGCCAGCTCGGCGGCGCGCGTCTCACCACCGCGGGAAGCCGCGAGGAGAGCGGCCATCGCTCCTTCAGGATTGTTGCGGGCTTTCTCCGCGCGGGCGAGCTCGAGCAGGATCGACTTGCGCTCGGGCAGCATCTGGAAGGCACGCTTGTAGCTGTCACCGGCAAGATCGAGTTCGTCGCGCTGCTCGGCAAGTTGGGCGAGCTCGTAGAGTCCGCTGAATGTCGGAGGCGAAGTGGCGAGGGCTTGCTGCCAGCGCGCGATCCCGGCTGCAAGCGGGGCATCTATATTCTGGAAGGCTGACGCGGCCGTGGCGCGCAGGCCGGGGTCGGGCGAAGTGCGGATGCGGTCGAAAATCCGGCGCGCTTCGGCCTTGCGGGCGGGCGCATTGTCGGTGGCCTCATAACAAAGGAAGGCGTATTCCAGGGCGAGGTGGAGATCGGCCGGGTCGAGGCGCATGGCCTCGCCAAACCGGTCACGCGCCGCTTCACTGTCGCCGGTTTTCAGAAGAGTATAGGCGAGGTTTTTGCGGATGTCGGCGCGTTCCGGAGCAAGAGTCGCCGCCTTTTCGAAGAAGGCGATCGCGGCGTCATAATCGTGGGCGCGGAGGGCGTCGAAGGCCTTCGTCAGAGTCGCGTAAGCGGGGTCTGGGGCTGCTTTCCCTTGCGTCTCCTGGGCATGCACGGCGGCTGCGACCAGGAGGAGTACTGCGAGGCGGATCCGGATATCTCCTCGGTGGGTTGGTGGAGATATCCGGAAAAATTCTCACGTTTATTTTAGCTGCGCTCAACTCAAGTTGAGGAAACCCAGATTGTTCGTCGAAAAGTTCTTGACGTAGCCGAAGATGCCGTTCACGTTGCCCGGATCCACTCCGAACCACTGCGCGAGCGTGGCGGCATACTGATCGACGGACGTCGTCGGCACTAGTGTTCCGCGCGAGTTGGCGTCGTCATTTCCGTTGAGCACAAGCGAGGGGAATGTGCCGTAGAGTTTGCCGCCGTAGAGCGGTCCGCCGGCGGCTGAGCCGGTTCCGATGATCAAGTGATGGCTGCCCCAGGCGTGGTCGGTCCCCGCATTGCCGTTGGGCTGCAGGGTGCGGCCAAATTCCGACGCGGTGAAAGTGACGACGTTCTTGTCCTGTCCGAGTTCCTGCGATAGCGCGGTGTAGAATGCGCCCACGGCCTGGCTGAGCTGCTGGAGCAGCGGATCCTGTTGCGAAAGTTGCGACCCGTGCGTGTCGAAGCCTCCGAGCTGGCAGAAGAAGACTTGGCGGCGCACGCCGAGGGACGGCTGAATCTTGATGATTTGGGCAACCGTCTTGAGCTGCTGGCCGATCAGCGAGCCGGGGAACGTGCTCGTGAGATTAACGGATTTGAGAGCATTGGTCAGCGTCGTGGAGAATCCGATGCCACGGCTGAACGTCGCATTGGCCGCCTGCACGAGCTTGAGTCCGTTATCGAACGTCAGAAGCTGCTGAACTCCGTTGAGGCGGGATTGCGTCGTGGCTCCCTGCAGCAGCGATGCGCCGCCGACAGGAACTGTTGCCGCGAAGGTCTGGCTTCCGGTGCAGAAAAGTCCGCAGCCGCTCGTGGCCGTGATCGGCGTGAAGTTTGCGTTCGCGTTGAAGGCAGATTGCAGGTTATCTTCGACGCGCCCGCCCCAGCCCGTCGGCGAACTGCCGTTCGGGATGGCGCTCTGCCATTGATTGGTCTGGTCGGAATGCGAGAAGAGCTGCGCGGGAAGCAGCGCGGGGTTGTTGGTCTGGAAGATCTGGCGGGTGGTTGGCTGCACCAGCATTCCGACATTGGCAAGGATGGCCGCGTTGCCTGCATTATAGAGGCCGGCGATTTCCGGCATAAGCGGGTGAAGCCCATAAACATCGCTGCCGTTCTGGACGGCCTGCAGAGCGGCCTGCGGCTGTGCGAGACCGCCGCGAGCGCCCGCGTATGTGCTGTAGAGTTGCTGCTGCCCGGTGGTCTGGCAGAAAGCATTGATCGGGATCACCATATTGTGTCCATCGTTGCCGCCCGCGAGAAAGATACACACCAGCGCCTGGTAAGGCGCACTGGTCGAGGCGAGGGCATTCATCTGGCCGAATTTGGCGAAGGCGCCGAGGGCGCCGGCCGAGGTCACGGCCGCTTTCATGAAGTCGCGTCTGGATCTGATCAACATCTGAAATTTCCTCCGGTGTGTTCCTCTTCGTTAGTGCCAGACGTTGTAGTAACTCGACGTCAAGGTCAGATAGATGGCGGTTTGCACCTGGCGCAGCGCGCCGTTTTGCGCGTCTGTGGTGACTGCCGTCGTGATGTACTGCTTCATCGTGGCCGGCATCGTGCCGTGCGTGAGCGTGACGTCGATCGCATTGACGAGGGCCATCGGGTTACTCGCCAGCGGCAGAAACGGGCTGAGATCGATGACAGTGCCGGGTCCGTAACTCGCGATGGGGTTTGAATACTGGTTGAAGAGCGTGGCGACCAGATTCTCGCGCAGGATGGCGGCGTTCGCATTGTAGATCTGAAACTCCGGCCCTTTCATTCCGCCGGTGCCCGCGACGGTGTAGCCGGGCGAGTAGTAGTTGAACACACTCGCGGGGTTGTAGATGTCCTGGCCGAGCGAAGCGAGCGTTGAGGCGTAAAAATTGGCGGGCGTCATTGTCCCGGTGAAAGCGCGGACGAGCGCCGGAAGGAAGAGCGCCGGTTCCTGCAGATGACCATCCGTTGGCTGATCGCTTCCGCCTTCATCATTGGCGCGAGCCTCCGCATCCAGAAGGATCGCGCTGATCACGATCGGCATATCGCCGTGGCTTTGCGTGAATGCCTGCGCGACCCGCCCGACATACGCCGGCGTCGGATTGCTCTTCACGAGATGCTGGATCAACTGCTTCGAGATAAACGGCGCCACGTTGGGGTGGTTTGCGATGTTGTCGAGCGCCGCGCTGAGGTCGGCGGCGGTGGAAAGTCCGGCAGGCGCGACGTAGCCGCTGAGCAACGTCTTCGATCCGAAATCGTGCATGGCGTCGTAGTTGACCATCGGCCCGAACTCGGTAATGTAAGCGCCCCATAGGGGTGATCCGCCCGGGTGGGGAGCGTAGGTCCAGCCGGTGAAGACGCGGGCGAGCTCGGAGACATTGGGCTGATAGTACGCCGCGAGCGGCCCATTGGCGCCGGTCTGCACCGTGCCGTCCTGATTCAGCAGCACGTCACCCATGCTGAAGAGCTGCATCACTTCCCGGGCATAGTTCTCGTTCGCCGCGGTGCCCGCCGCCGGATTGGCTTTAGCGTTGTTCGCCATGTCGAGATACTGGCCCATCGCGGGGCTGAGCGTAACGTCACCGAGAAGCTTGCGGTAGTTGGTGAACGCGTCCGCCATCAGCATTTGTTCGTAGGGAATGACGTCGCCGTTCCAGATGAGCCTGGTGACCGAGACCACGAAGATTTGGCTGAGCGCGAAAGCGACCTTCTGGCGAAGCTGATCTGCGTTGGTGACGGCATTGGCAAGGAAGGTCGCGGGGACACCACCCTGGCTTCCGCTGACGCTGTTGTAATTCGAGATCACCGGCATGGCAAGCTGCTCGTTGATCCACGCCTGAAAACCGACGGCCTGCACATGGGCGGCCTCGGTGGGAGTCGGGCCGAATGCGGCCTGTTCGAGGAAGCGTCGTGCAGCGGAAACTGAAACCTGCGGGCTTTGGACGCCGATCGGAACCGGGAATGCCTGGGAGACCACCGGCCCGTTGGCGACTGTGAGGTTCGCGGAGTTCGCCGGTCCGGCGAATCCGGAGACGGTGATCATTCCTGCATTGTTATAGACGGTGGTAAGCGTGATGCCGCCTAGTTGGGCAACAGAAATTGGCGTGAAGCCGGCCCCGTTGACGGTGCTCGTGAACACACCGAGAGGAAGCGGTGACATGCCCAGCGACGTGATCGTGGGCGGTACGTTGCTGACGAGTGTCACGGCCGCGCTGCTCTGTCCGCTGGCATTCTTCGCCGTGACGGTATCGGCTCCGGACGCGGGCATGCCGGCCGGGGCGGTGTAGATGCCTGTGCTGGTGACAGTGCCGGAAACCGCCGTCCAACTCGTCGCGCCCGCGGCGTTGAACTGTTGGGTGCCGTTCAGCGCAAGAGTGATTTTATTGGGCGCGATTACGGGAGCGGATGTACCGCCTCCCGATCCCCCGCCGCTTCCGCCTGTTCCGCCACCGCTGGCCTTACCGGCCACCGGCACTGTGATCATGTTGCCGAAAACGGAGCCGGCGTTCTTCACTGTGACTGTTGTGCTGGTGGCGGGCCCTTGATAGATCGACGTTGTCAGTTGGTTCGGGCTCACGAAGGTCGAGCTGTATTGCACGCCGCCGATCCAGATCAAGGCGCCCTTTGCGAACCCGGAGCCATTGATCTGCACGGTGACGGCGCCGACCGGAATCGGGTTGGGCGAAACACTTGTGACCGCCGGCCCCGCGGGCAGAATGTAAATGTAAGTGGACGCATTGATCCGCGGACTCGCGCTGAGCGCGGCGGTGATCTGGACCGCGTTGGCGGGGACTGTCGTGGGCGCGGTGTAAAGGCCCGTCGAGCCGATGGTGCCGACAGTGGCGTTGCCGCCTGCTTTGCCGCCCGCCATCCAGGTGATGTCGCCTTTCATGTCCCCGGTGAGACCCGAGACCATGGCGGTGAACTGCTGAGTGCCGGCGGGACCGGCCGTGAGATATCCAGCAGGCCCGATGGTGATGGTTTGAGCGCTGGCGATCCCTGCAAGCGCGATAGTCACGCTGGCCAACACGGCAAGCCGCCGTGCAACGTTATTCATGAAAATTCCTCCGATCGAGACGCCTCTCAGACCCCGGTGTTTTTTGAGCGGAGCGTCCTTAACTGCCTAAGTGCTACGGGAGCTTCGAACGTTACCAGCCGGTCGAAATAAACCGGCGTAAGCCGTAGAGCGTCACCCATTCAATAGATAATGCGCGAAAAATGAACGAAATTGGTAGCGAAAATAGTTTTTCAAATCAATTGAGAACGCGTTGTTTGTTAACCCAGGTCAACATTGCATCCCGCTGTTTGGGGCCCGTTTCGGGGAACTTCAGACCGCTCGCGGAGAGCTGGCTCGGAGATGCCTGGTTGATGGCAAGGAACTGCGTTACCGCCACTTTGTATTCGCGATCCGGATCGACTGGATAGCGCGACGTGATGGCGGGAGGAAGCTCGCTGCCTTTGAACTTTCCGGTGACAATGTGATCGTCGAACGGAAGCATGTTCCAGATGTGACGCGCGAGCAATTGCCCCTGCGGGAGTGTGTCGCGGATGTCGCCAGTGGTGATGTAAGCAAAGTCCGCGCCCGTGGCTTCGGCCATGGCCTTCTCGATGAGCGGGCGCAGTTCGGCTTTGGAAAACGCATGCTTCGCTTCTCCGATCGGAACGTCGACGATGCGCGAGACCTTCGCTTCCCACTTCGCGACTTCCTTCGCGACGTCCGGCGCCGGCGTGATGGTGCGCGAGTCGATGGGGATGCGCTTCCATTCGGCCGACGCGATCTCGTGTTTGGTGAAGTTGTACTTCACGTCGAGACGGCCGAGCTCTACTCCGTAGGCCTTGAGCTCGACAGCGTAGCGGTGGCCTTCCTGCTGCAGCGCGGGGAATCCATCGTGGCCGTGCCCGATGATGGCGATCGAAACTTCAGGAGCCTTTTTCAGGAGCTCCCTGGCTTCGGTGAGATTGACGTGTCCGAGAGCGACGATCAGGTCGGCCCGGTCCTCTACTTCGGCTGCGACCTTGTGAATCGTGTCGTAGATGGACTTCACTTCGTATGGGCCGACTTGCGCAGCGGTCGAGTAGTTGCCGGTGAGGTCGCTCATCACGAGTCCGATGATGGCCACGCGAATACCGCCAACGTTGCGGATGATGTAGCCGCGTCCGGTCAGGTAACGTCCGTCGGCGCTCTGGGCATTCGCGGAAAGGAGCGGGAAATGTGCGATGCGGGCAAAGCCCTGGATCGCCTTCCAGCCGTAGTCGAACTCGTGGTTGCCGAGCGTTCCGGCGTCGAAGCCCATGAGGTTCGCGATCCGGTAAAGGGGGTCGCCATGGAAGATCGTCGAGACCGGGCTCCCTTGCACGAGATCGCCGGCGTTGAGGAATATGCAGGTGTTACATCCGGCGCGCTGGCGGCGCACTTCGGCGGCGAGGTAAGCGAGACCGCCGCGGCCATCCGCCGTCGGGGTGAGCTGAGCATGAATATCGTTGCTGTGGAGGATGGTGAGCGAGCGGATGTCGCTCTGCGCCGATGCGCCGAAGGCGATTGCGCAGAAGACAAAGGAGACGATGACGCGCTTCACAGGTCCGTTACGATTATCGCAGGGCTTTGTGAAATGCCTGTGAATACGGGGTTTATGCAGGCGCCGTCGCTATAATCGTTGCAGTGCCGAGAGTTACTTTTCTTCCAGCGGGCGAGACATTCGAATTCGAAAAGGGCAAGCTGCCCTACAAGGGGCACGGAAAGCCGGAATCGCTGCTCGACATCGCGATGAATAACGGCTTCCACCTCGAGCATGCCTGCGGGGGGAGCTGCGCGTGCACGACTTGTCATGTGGTGGTGAAAGAGGGCGACGCCAACCTGTCTGAGATGGATGACGACGAACTCGACCGCGTGGAACAGGCCGCGGATTATCAATTGCGCTCGCGGCTGGGATGCCAGGCGGTGGTGAGCGGCGACGTGACTGTACACATTCCGGACTGGAACCGGAACTACGTGAGTGAAGGACATTAGCCGCCATCTCGCCGTCTGCGTTTCGACGGAGATGGAAGGGGCGTTGCTGCGTCCGCATGTGCCTGTAGTGTGTACGGGTGTCGGGGCGGTGAATGCGACCTATGCGCTCACGCGATTTCTGACGCGAGAGAACGTTGAGATGGTCGTCGTTTGCGGCATCGGCGGCGCCTATCCGGGATCGGGGCTGGCGATTGGCGACGTCGTATGCGCGGAAAGCGAGTGCTACGGCGACCTTGGCGCGGACTCGGCGGAAGGGTTTCTGGATATGCGGGCGCTGGGGTTTCCGGTCGTAGGTGGTTCCGCGCCCATTTACAACGACCTGCCGCTGGGGATATTCCCATCCGAGCGGCGGGCGCGGTTTGTCACGGTGAACACCTGCACGGGATCGGATCGGACTGCGGCAGTGATCGCGGCACGCACAGGCGGCGCAGTCGAAAACATGGAAGGCGCGGCGATCGCGCATGTTGGCGTGCTCGCGGGTGTTCGGGTTGGCGAGATTCGCGGCATCAGCAACCTCGTGGGCAATCGGGACAAGAGCGCCTGGCGTGTGAAGGAAGCGGCCGAAGCGGCGCAGTTGGCGTTGCTTCACTGGATCACGCGCAAAGGCTGACGACGAAGTTTTCCACGATGGTGCGATCGTCCGGCCGCGGGCTGCGGAGATACAGGTCGGTCTCAAAGAGCAGCTTCAGGCCGCGCTCGAGCTGGTCCTTCGAGAACTTCGCCGCGGTGGCGGCGACCTGCTCGGCGCGCGATCCCCACATCTGAATGCCCGCGCGCTGGAAGTGTGACTGCACCTGGGAGGCTCCGCGCAGGTTCTGCTCCTTCACGACCAGCGCCATGCGGAACTGCGTGGCGAGGAATGACAGCGCCAGCGGCAGATACTCACCTTCGCGCACCAGCGCGTCGAGCGTCGCAAGAGCGCGAATGCGGTCGCGGCGTCCGAGCGCGTTGACGAGACTGAAAATCGTGCTCTGTCGCGCGTCGGGAACCAATAGGGCGAGATCGTCCACCGTAATGGGCTTGCCGTAGAGCGAGAGTTTTTCGACCTCGACAGCAATCCGGGCGACATCCGCCGCCAGTGCTTCGACCAGGGTTTCCGCCGCCGCGGGGTCGAGCCGGACGCCGGCCGCACGCGCAATGCGATCGAGTTCGCCGCGTGCCTCATCGGAGCTGAAGGCGCGGAATTCGACGACGTCGGAGATCGCTCCGTAAAATTTGCGAGCTCGTTCGGATTTGGTCTTGTCTTCGCCTTCGAGGTCCCAGCGCGTGGCTTCGAAGACGAGGATGACACCAGGAGTTGGGCTTTTAACGTAGGCTTCAAGGATGTCGGCGGATCCGGATCCGCCGCTTTCTTCCTCCTCCTCTTCGACGATGGCGGCGCTTCCGCGCGGAGAACGCGGCACCGCCGACTCCGCGCCGATTACGAAAATGAGGCGTTCCGATGCGAAGAGCGACATCGAGCGGGCATCATCGATAACGGCAGAGAGCGAGCTCGAAGAGAGGTCGTAATATTCGGCCTCTATGCCGTCCGCAGCCGCGATCAGAGCTTCCCGGCACCGTCGCCGGTTGTAGGCTTCCTGACCAAGGAACAGCACGACCGAGGGGATCTCTTTGCGTTTGACGCGTCCGAGGAACTGGGCGGGAGTCATGGGTGACGAAATTCGGCGGCCAGGGCGCCGGATAGTGGATTGGGGGGCAGGCTGTTAACCCGCGGTCGGCTTTTATTCGGCCCCGATCTTTGACAATGGCGCGCAGGATGCCATCCTGCCCCACATCTAATTGCAGAAAGCCGTCGCGAGTTTGGAGTTGTGGTCAGAAGTTCTCCAGTACAGCGCTCACAATCGTGCGGGCGACATCCCGGCTCAGGCGGTTGAGCGCGGGTCCGGTCTCATCGAAGTATTGCCGCGGATCGACGCTGAGCTCATACCGCTCGCGGAACTCGACGTTGGGACGCTCAAACAATACCTTGCCGGATTTGTCGATCAGCCGCACCTGAACCTGGACCAGCAACTGAGCTCCGGTGGTGCGTCCGGTGGCCTGATCCGCGACGGCGGCGCCCGAAATCAGATTGACGACCGATCCCGAGAGAGTGGCGTCGGCTTTGGAAGGATCCGCGACGATTTTATAGCGCGTGCGTGTGATCAGCTCGCGGCTGACGGCTTGCGCGAGATAGTCCGACAGCTTGTACTGCATGCTGATGTTGTTCCACGGGATGACAGCGATGGTGTGGATCTCCGCCGGCAGCAGGTTTGTCTTGCCCGCGACATGATAGCCGCAACCCGTGAGCCCGATCGCGAACACGGCAATGAGCAGCTTCACAGGACCTCAGCGGCTATGAGCGCCGCGGTCTCAGCCGCCAGACGAAGATTGTCTGCAGCGGCCCAGAGCCAGAACGCGCTGCTGTTATTACGGTCGGGCGCGATTGCGCCCACTGAGACGCCGCTCTGTCCGGCGATGCCGACGTTGTTCGGCGGTTCGAGATCGGCGCCGCGGAGGTCGAAAGGCTCATGGCTTAAGGCATCCTCGAGATCGGGCGCAGCGGGCGTTTCTTCGAATTCGATCCAGAAGGAAAACGTGTAGCCGTGGAAGACGGGCGCCTGAATGAGCCGCAGCGACGGCATGGGCGGACCGTCCATGCGCTCCAGGAGAGTGGCAAGGTGGCGCTCGATGCGATCCTCGACGTCGGCGAGGCGCGTTGGAGCTTCAGGGCCAAGCTGCGCCAGGAGTGAGTAAGCGAGCTGCGCGTCAAAGACCTTCTTCGGGAGTGGCTGGAACGAGAGCAGGTTGACCGTCTGCTGCTGGAGTTCCTCGATCCCCGCGGTTCCGCGCTCGCTCGCAGGCTCGAAGATATGGACGATCGCACGGGCGATCGGGAAGTTGCGGTTGATCTGGCGTAGCACCATCGCGATGACGATGGCTGCCGTGTGCGCGACGATCTGCGGGCCCGCGCTTTGGCTCCCCGGAGCCGCACCGTCGAAATCCGGGTTCTCGACCTGTGGAGCGCGAATCCGGGCGTCGGGCTCGTCCTCCGTGGCCAGCGTCAGGTCGACGACGAGTCCTGATGGATTCGCGGCAATGGCTGTCGCCGACGATTCCGCGGTCCCCGCGAGAATGAGCACGCGCGCGCCCTCGATATCTTCAGGGTCGAGCTTCGCAAGAAACGCCGCGGCGCCATCGATTTCGGTAAGGGTGCCGGAATCTTCTTCACCGGAAGCGACCAGACGCACACGGCCGCCGAGTTCGGTGGCGGCGAGCACTTCGCGAACTTCCTTTCCCAGCAAGGTCTCTCCGCCAATCAGGGCAATCGTGTCAGGCAATCGGGTTCTCCGCGGGTCTGTTGTGGGGCGGTTTCTTGCCGGGCATCCGGCGCCGGATAATGCCGCCCAGCCGGATCGCGATTCCGCTCCCGACGTAAAGAGACGCAATCAGGAGCAGCACCGGTTGCGACCAGTTCCAGATGGCATAGATGATGCCGCCCATGCCGATCAGGATCAAGGGCGAGCGCGGACGGAGCAGATTGAGATCTTTGAAGCTATAGTAGCGCCAGGTGCTGACCATCAGGAAAGAGACGAGCGCCACCAGCAAGAGCCACAACGCAGATGGCACAAAGCCCGTTAACGGGTAGCCGTCCAGCGCATAGACGACGGCGGCGACCATGCCGGCGCCAGCGGGGATGGGCAGCCCGACGAAGTATTTGCGGTGCGGTGGACCGGGATTGCGGGGCTGCGGATTTTTTTGAATGTTAAAACGGGCGAGACGGAGCGCACCGCACAAAAGAAGCACAAACGCGATGAACTTGCCGGCCCGCTCGAGCTGATCGATGGCGCCGGGCCCGGGGTATCCGGTGACGAACTGCACGCCCCACGTATAGGCGAGAATGGCGGGCGCGATACCGAAGCTGATCACGTCGGCCAGGGAATCCAACTCGCGCCCAAAGTCACTGGTCGTGTTGGTCATGCGCGCGATGCGGCCGTCCAGCCCGTCGAGAACGACGGCGAAGGCAATCGTCTTCGAGGCCACTTCGAAGTCGACCGCCGCGAGCCCCGGGTTCGAGCCGAAGCTCACGACCCCCTGGATGGACCGGATGATCGACAAGTAGCCGAGAAAAATATTGCCCGCGGTGAAAAGCGTCGGCAGCGCGTAGGCGGCGCGGGGCGGCCGTTTTTTTGCAGGTAGTGCAGGGAGCCCGCCGTCGATCTCGCTTACGTCCGGCCGGTTTATGTCCGGCCGGTTTATGTCCGGCAAAGCGCCGCCTCCTCAATGCTGGCTGCCAGCGGCAGAGGCAGAACAACATCACCGGCGCGTCGCGCAAGAATGCTGGAACCGGCGCTGACGCGCGCGCCCGGGGAAACTTCTACGCGCCATTCCGGGCCAACGATAACGTCCACACGCGAACCGAACTTGATGAGCCCGACGCGTTCACCGCACTGGACGGTGTCGCCGACGTTCTTCGTGCAAACGATACGGCGGGCGATCAGCCCGGCGATCTGCTTAAACACGACGCGTGTGCCGTCGCCGGCGCGGATCGTAACGATGTTCTGCTCGTTTTCCGCGGACGCGATTTCGCGGCTCGCCACCAGGAACTGGCCGCGCTTGTAGGTCACGTCGGTGACGACGCCGGAAATAGGCGCGCGGTTCACGTGGACATCGAAAATGTTCAGGAAGATACTGATGCGGGTCTGGCGGTCCTGCTCGGAAACGACCGCGACCACGCGCCCGTCAGCGGGGGAAACAGCAACGGGGCCGACCGGGATGGGGCGCTCGGGATCGCGGAAAAACCACGCGCAAAAGGCGCCCACAAGGAACAAGGGCATGGCGGTCCACGGAGTGACCAGCCAGGACACAAGCGCTCCAGCCGCCGTGAACGCCACGGCGTAGTAGATTCCGTCTCGAACCATCCTGCTTTGGGTATTTTAGCGTGCGCCGGATGGCAGGCTGATGAACGCGGAGAGCCTTCCGGGTTTACCTGACGCCGCAGCTATACTGCGACGTAAGATGTCGAAGAGGTGTCCACCGCCTTGTTATTCAACGCGTTCTCGGTGACCGGCGGCGGCGATCCCGGCCATTCATCCCAGGAAGCCGCGGCGCGTACCTTTTGCGTGTTTCTTACGATAGCGGCCTCTCGTCAGCGCACGAGACGAATAAAACGAGAAACCGATTTCGGAAAGTTGATTCGGGGCAAACACGCCGCACGGCTGGCGAAGAGCTCCAATATTGTGCTGCTCGATCCTGAAATCGCGGAGTTTGTTCCCTGACGCCGCCGCAGTCAACACCGCGCTTCGGGCGCTCGCAGATATCGCGAGCGCGCCGAAACCGAGGCGCGCAGGTCTTCCTGACTCCGTGCCTTAAACGGCATCGCCGAACAGCCGTTCGAAAAAGGCCCGCGTTTCCTGTCGGATCCGCTTCGCCACCACCGTGAGCGGTCCGTCGTGGAGACTCTCCGGAGCCCAGCGGCGAACCAGCTCCGTCAGGGTCGCGAGATGCGAGCGATTGGTTGGCAGGCGGCCTTCCGCATGTCCGGTTGAGACGCGCATGCCGTGATCGACCGCACGGTAAAAGACCGCCGCATCGCGCAGGAATGCCGCGTCCTCGCGCTCCAAGTGGCCCATTTTTTCGATCACGTCGATGCGCTCTGGTGTGTTCAGCACCTTGAAGAACATTCCAGCGCTCTTCAGCCTCAGGTACATCAGGGCGAAGTCGATGTCGTAATAGCCTCCGGGCGCGGCTTTGAGCGGATTTCGCGCACCCTGCTCCCTGGCGAGGCGGGCCCGCATATGCGCGAGCTCGGCGCGCGAGCGGCCGCTTTGACCGTAGCGCCGCCAGTCGATTTCCTGGATCTCTCCAAGAAAGCGCGTGGCGCGCTCGATATCGCCGGCGACTGCCCGCGCTTTCATGTACGAAATGCCTTCCCAGGCCTCGGCGTGTTGGGCGAAATACTCCTTATAAGCGTTTTCTGTTTGTACGAGAGCGCCCTCGCGGCCATTCGGACGCAGGCGCGTGTCGATCGTGAAGACGACGCCATCGCCGGTGTAGGCGCTGACGATGTGGATCATCCGCTCGGCTACGCCGGTCCAATAGAGAGTCTCGTCCGCGTCGGCGTCCGGCAGCACAAAGACAAGATCTGCGTCCGATGCAAGATCGAATTCGAGCATGCCCAGGCGGCCCAGCGCGATCACCATCATCCGGCTCGGGGGCGTGACGCCCGCATCGGCGATTGCGATTTCGTACGCGGCGCAAATAATCGAATCCGCCAGCTCCGAGGTCCGTTTTAACGTGCGAAAGACCGACACGCGGTGATACACACTGTCGCTCTGGATCCGCACCATCTGCTCCCGGAAGAAGCGGCGGAGTCCGTCGGGGTCGCGCGGCGCGTTGAAACCGGTGCGCCCTTGCTTCACGCCGACGGCAAGTCTGACTTCCTCGAGCAATTCCGGGTGACTGACAAGCTGGTCCGCGAAATACTGGCTGTGCTCGAACAGATCTGTGGTGCAGCGCGCGAGTTCGCCGTTGCTCTCCAGCAGGTCGAGCCACGCAGGATTCGCGACGATCTTTTCCAGAAAGGACTCGAAGCTCTCTCTACCCGCGGCGGCCACGCTGAAGTCCGCGATGACACGTGCGAAGGCCGGAGCACGCTGGTCGATGTGGCGGCGCAGGTTGGCGGACGGGAACTCGGCGCGAACGGACTCGGCCTTCTCACGCGGCTCGGATTCCGGTGCTCGCACAGCAATCGTTTGCGAATGGATCACGCGGTCATAGAGATCCTGCACGCTGCAGAAGTGATGATCGAGCTCGCGCTCCAGCGTGCCGGCGCTCGGCAGGCCCGAGTGCGGCATTTTGCGCGCGAGCAGATCAAGCTGTTCCGGGTCGCCCGGCAGCGTATGGGTCTGGCGGTCCTCATCGAACTGCAGCCGGTGTTCGAGATGCCGCATGAATTGATACGCCGACGCGAGTCGCGCATATTCCAGCGGCGACAGGAGTTCCTTGTCGCGCAACCGTGAAAGCGCCAGCAGAGTGCCCCCGTGCCGCACCCAGGGAGTGCGCCCGCCATGCAGCCGCTGCAGGCACTGCACGAGGAACTCGATGTCCCGGATACCCCCCTTCGCCAGCTTGACGTCGACAGCCGACCGGTGGCGCAGCTTTTCATGAATTCGGGCGCGTGTCTCGGAGACCGCCTCGATGGTTCGGAAGTCCGTAGTCGTTCGGTAGATCAGCGGCTCGGCAAATGCGAGGAGTTCGCGGCCAGGGCGGGGGTCTCCGGCGGCAACCCTGGCCTTGATGAGCATCTGGAGTTCCCAGTCGCGTCCCCGGGCGGCATAGTATTTCTTCGCGCCTTCGAGAGAGTGGCAGATTTCGCCAAAGCGTCCGTCGGGGCGAAGCCGGAGATCGACGCGGTAGATCAGGCCCTCCGGTGTGTACCTGGAGAGCATGTCGGTCATTCGCGCCGCGGCGGCTTTGAAGAATTCACCTGCCTCGTCACCGCTGTAGATGAACATCAGGTCGATGTCGGAACTGTAATTGAGCTCGCGTCCACCGAGTTTGCCGAGGGCGATCACGGAAAATTCGGCGTTCGCCGTGGTATCGCGCTCCGGGCTGATCTGGTGCCCGACCGCCTTCCAAGTGACATTGAGGATGGCGTCGGCGAGATTGGAGAGGTCCTCGGTCGTTTCCGAGACGTCGGCGAATTGCAACACGTCGCGCAGCAGGATGCGCAGAAGCTGGCGGCGGCGGAAGAGCGCAAGGTCCTGCGCTTGCGGATCGCCGCTGGCCGGGAGCGTGGCAATCAGGAGGTCTTCGTACTGCTCGGCGAGAAAGCCGCGGTGAAGATCGCCGGCGCGCGCGATCTCAATCAGCCATTCCGGAAAGCGGATGATCGTATCGGCGAGAAAGTGGCTGTATGAGAAGACGCTGAGCGCGTAGCGAAGCGCATGCCGGTCTTCGGTAATGATGCGGGCCTGCTCGGGCGACTGGGCGACGAGACGATTCAGGAAGTGTACGGCGTTGTCCGGATCAGGCAGGGACGGCAGCAGCGCGGAAACGCCTGCTATGGCCGAAGGTGAGAGTTTTCCGAGGTAAACAAGTTCCGGGCGCGCCCGCGCAGGATCGCGAAACTGGATCTCGTCGAGGAGACTCAGCACTAACAGAAATTATAGACAGGCCACCGGTTTTCAAGGCTGCACACAACAACCACAAGGGCGCGTGGGCTCCGCGATGGCCTGCCCTGCAGAGTTGATGCTATGCCGACGCCGTCGCGCCCTTGATCATCTGAAGGTCGATTTCAATCTTCAACTCGTCGCCGACCATGATGCCGCCGGTTTCGAGGGCCGCATTCCACGTGAGCCCGAAATCGCTGCGCTTGATCTTCGTGGTCGCGGAGGCGCCGACGCGGGTGCCCCCCCAGGGGTCCTTACCCTCGGCGGACGGTCCCTCGACGTTCAGAACGACAGGCTTCGTGACGCCGTGAATCGTGAGGTCGCCGGTGATCTTGCCTTCGCCGGGGCCGCTGTATTCGACCTTCGTGCTCTTGAAAGTAATAGCCGGGTACTTTTCGACGTCGAGGAAATCCGCGCTCTTGAGATGACCGTCGCGCTGCGCGTCGAGCGTGTTGATCGTGGTCGCATCGATGGTAGCTTCCACCGTCGAGGCGCTGGGATTCTCGGCATCGTAAACCGCGGTGCCTTTGATGCTGCTGAATCCTCCGCGCACGTTGGTGATCATCATATGGCGGACAGTGAACTGCGCGCTCGAATGCGCGGAATCGATCTCGTAGGTCGTTTTCATGGGTCTCCTCTGGGGTATATGACGGCTGTTTCGGTCAGTTCCGGATCGGTGTCAACAAAACAGTCTATTAGTGATACTACAAGTAATGCAACGAAGTCATTTCCTCGTCGTCGTAACCCTTACGTTTTCAATCACGTTCGTCGGGTGCTCGGCGCAAAAGCCGGATTCGGAAGCGAAGGCGGCCCCGGCCCCGCAGACTGCAGCGGAAACCGCGCCGGCGAAAATCGACGGGCTGCCCGGCATGCCTCCGGTCGAGGACCCTTCCGACATCTACGCCGCGGACCATGCGGGCAAACTGAGCCCCGTTGTGCAGGACGATCCGCCGCGCGTTTACGTGCCGAACAGCGGCAGCAATACCGTTGATGTGATCGATCCGGCGACGTACAAGATCATCGCGCATTTTCCTGTCGGCAAGCAGCCGCAGCACGTGGTGCCTTCATACGATTTGAAGCGCTTGTGGGTGCTGAACGATCTCGGCGACAGCCTGACCGCGATCGATCCGAAGACCGGTGAGAAAGGTGAGACGAGTCCGGTGCAGGATCCCTACAACATGTATTACACGCCGGATGGCAAGTATGCGATCGTCGTCGCCGAAGCGCAGGAGCGGCTGGATTTCCGCGATGCGCAAACGATGAAGCTCGTCGAGGCCGTGAAGACAGGCTGCAAAGGGATCGACCACATGGATTTCACCGCTGACGGACGCTTCCTGATCGCAAGCTGCGAGTTCGCGGCTACGGTCCTCAAGGTCGATGTGGCGAACCGGAAAGTCGTCGGCTCGCTCACGCTCGAGAAGGGCGGCATGCCGCAGGATGTGAAGACGTCGCCCGACGGCAAGGTCTTCTACGTCGCGGACATGATGGCGAACGGGGTCTACCTGATCGAGCCCGACAGCTTCAAGCGCATCGATTTCATTCCGACAGGCAAGGGAACGCATGGTCTTTATGTAAGCCGCGATTCGAAGGTGCTCTACATTTCGAACCGCGGCGAGGGCAGCGGGACGGGGCTCGAGCTGGCGGCGCGCAAGCCCGTGGCGAAGTGGCAGATTCCGGGTGGAGGAAGCCCGGACATGGGCGGTGTGTCGGCGGATGGCAAGGTGTTGTGGCTTTCAGGCCGCTACAACGCGGAGGTCTATGCATTCGATACGACCGACGGACATCTGCTGGCGCGCATCAAAGTCGGAAAAGGCCCCCACGGTTTGTGCGTGTTTCCGCAGCCGGGCCGGTACTCGCTGGGGCACACGGGCGTTTTCCGATAAACTCTCGGGATGACCCGAAGAACATTTGGCGGTGCGATTTCGTCCCTGGCGCTTGCGAAGTTTCTCGATGCGGCGGAGACGCCGAACCGGCTGACCGCGCGTCCCGGCGCGATGCCGAAATCAACGCTGGATGCCGGGCTGCACCCACTCGGTCTGCGCACCGACCGCGATGCCCTGCTCTATGTGCCGGAGGCCGCTGCCAAAGCGGACAAGTCACCGCTCGTGGTGTCTCTGCATGGCGCATCGGGAAAGGCGGACCGCGGCATCAATCTGCTGCGCGCCGAAGCCGATAAGCATGGGTTTCTGCTGGTGGCTCCGGACACATCGCGCGGAACATGGGACATCATCCAGGGATCGACGGCCGGCGCCGACGCGAAGTTCATTGACCAGTCGCTGGCGCGCGCATTCGAGCAGGCACGGGTGGATCCGAAGCGTATCGCGATCGCCGGGATTTCGGACGGTGGAACGACCGCGCTCTCGCTCGGGCTCGCTAATGGCGATCTGTTCAACGCGGTGCTCGGGTTCTCGCCCGGCTTCGTCGTCAAACTTCCGCCCGTGGGCAAGCCGCCGGTCTTCATTTCGCACGGGACGCTCGACAACATCCTCCCGATCGATGAGACCAGCCGGCGAATTGTCCCGGCGCTGAAGAGCGCGGGATACAACGTCACTTACCGCGAGTTTGAGGGTCCGCACACGCTGCCGCCCGATGTGGGCGCGGAAGCCATGAAGTGGTACATGGACCTCCGGGTGTGAGCGGCTGGCTCGCGCAACTCACAACCCAGGAACGCCGCGTCTTCACCGCCTGCATCGGCGGCTGGGCTCTCGATGCGATGAACGTGCAGGTCTACAGCTTTGTGATTCCCGCGCTGATTGCCGCCTGGGGATTGACGAAAGGGCAGGCAGGCTACCTCGGGACCGCAACGCTGCTCGTCTCGGCACTCGGCGGCTGGCTCGCCGGCTGGTTTTCCGATCGCTACGGGCGGGTGCTCACGCTGCAGATCGCAATCCTGTTGTTCGCGGTGTTCACGTTTCTCTCTGGGCTCGCGCAAAATTACGCCCAATTGTTTGCCGCGCGCGCACTGCTCGGATTCGGCTTCGGAGGCGAGTGGGCGGCGGGCGCGGTGCTGCTGGGTGAGGTGATCCGGGCTGAACATCGCGGCAAAGCCGTGGGATTCATGCAGAGCGGCTGGGCGCTTGGATGGGCAGTGGCCGCGCTGCTTTACGGCCTGTTCTTCTCGGTGCTGCCGGTCGAGACCGCGTGGCGCGCGTTGTTCCTCGTGGGAATACTGCCGGCCCTGCTGGTGTTCTACGTCCGGCGCTATGTGGAAGAGCCGAAGGTCTATCTCGAAGCGAAAGCGCGGATGGTGAAGACTGGCGAGCGCTCCTCGGTGCTCGACATTTTCCGGCCTCCTCTGCTCAAGGTCACGCTGCTTGGAGGATTGCTCGGCACCGGCGCGCAAGGCGGATACTTCGCGGTCACGACGTGGCTTCCAACCTTTCTGCGGACGGAGCGGAAACTGTCGGTGCTTGATTCCACGGGTTATCTCGTCGTGCTGATCGCCGGATCCTTCGCGGGCTATCTCACTGGCGGCGTGCTGGCCGACAAGCTCGGACGCCGCCTCAACTTTCTCGTCTTCGCGATCGGGGCCGGCGCAATTGTCGTGACTTACACGATGATTCCGTTCGGAAACTCGGCGATGCTGGTGCTGGGATTTCCGCTGGGGTTCTTCGCATCGGGCGTCTTCAGCGGCATGGGCGCGTTTTTTACCGAGAATTTCCCGACACGGGTGCGCGGTGTCGGGCAGGGCTTCACGTACAACGTCGGGCGGGCGATCGGCGCGCTTTTTCCGGCGCTCGTGGGCGTTCTATCGACCCGCATGGCGCTTGGGCAGGCTATCGGCATGTTCGCGGGACTCGCATACGCGACCATGGCTGTGGCGGCGTTTCTGCTGCCGGAGACGAAAGGAAAGGTGCTGGCCGCATGAAATATCCGGCTTTGCTTGCGGTGGTGACGGCGGCATTCGCCGCGCCGCAAGCGAATGTCGTCTTCAAATCCGGTGTTTCGCTGGTGAGGATCGACGTCGAAGCCGTTGACGTGAACGGGCACGTTGTCCCCGGCCTCAAGCAGGATGATTTCCGGATCCTCGATGAAGGCGTGGCGCAAATTCCCGGCAACTTCAGCTTCGACGAAGAGCCGCTCGATTTAATCCTGCTGTTCGACCGGTCCGGCAGCATGAAAGGGAAGCTGCTCAGCGTGGTCCGAGCCACCGAGTTGGGATTTCATGAGCTGCACAAAGGCGACCGGGTCAGCGTCTGGACATTCAACGACGAAAGCATGGCGGCGCTCCCCTTCACGGAAGATTTGCAGGCGGTGAACGAGGCCATCGTGCTGCGCGTCCCGGAATTCGGATTCCGCGGCGGGTCCAAACCGGAGATGGCCGCGGTCGAAGCCGTCCGCGAATTCCAAAGTGCATCGAACACCCGCCGCAAACGCGCGATCGTCATCGTCACGAACAAGTCCGGGCGCGGCGCAAGTGAAACGGCTGGGGTGCATGAGATGTGGGAAGAGAACGCGGTAGTGAGTGAGTTAGTGCTCGGCGACGGCGCGCAGACGAAGCTGCTCGAATCCAGCGGGCACGCGTTCATCGATCGTACCGGCGGCGCTTCGATTGTCGCCGGGAACCCGGGTGAAGCCTTTCGTGACGTCGTGCATTACGTGCGCAGTGGATACACGATGTACTACGCAATGCCCGATGCCGCGACGGGGAGCGAGCGCAGAGTGCAAGTGGAGTTGACGCCCGAAGCGGCAAAACGTTTGCCCAATGTGCGGATTCGCGCGCGATCCGGTTACGTCGTGCCGTAGCTTTCTTTAGAAGGGCTCGTGGCGCGGGCGCTCGCCTGCAGCGCCCGCAAATCATGCCGGCGTGGGGACCAGGATTCGTCAATGCCACTTAATTTTCAAGCGTTACGTTAAGTGAACGCGGCAATGGCGGTTGACGTCAAATGGAGGCCTTTGTTTTGCAACAGCAACCACGCCGGCGACGAGATCGCCAGCGCCACATTCACGCCGATTCAGTGGCAGATGGCAAGAGGGCCCGCGCGGCACGCTTACCGTTTCTTCTCGACATGCTTGTCGATCCAGGCGATGATCAGGTCCGCCAGCTGCAGATTATTCTTGTCCTGCATGAGCATGTGGCTGTTGCCCTTGATGCCCATCTTCGGCAGATCGATCAACTCTGCGTCCCCACCCGCATCATGGACCTGCTGCACGAACTTCCGGCAGCTCTCGAAACTCGCCGGCCATGTCGAAGCGAACCGCCCCGTCACGTCGCCGAGGTGATCGCCGAACATCACGAGTATCGGAATCTTCGACATCACCCCGAGCTGCTGCCGGTTCATGTCCGTCCGGCACGGCATCTCGATCGAGACAATGCCTTTGACGCCTGAGGGATTGGCAAGCGCGGCTTCCTCCGGGAAGAAGCCGGATTCGGAGTGCCCCATCAACACCGCGCCGTGCAGTTTCATGGCCAACGCGGCCATGTTCTTCCATGTCGGATTCGGTGTGGGGAGCACTGCGTTGAAATCCGGAATCATCTGCTTGTAGAGCTCGTCCGCGGCCTCCACAGGGAACTGCTCATCCGGAAATGATTTGCCGAATGAGGGTCCGAAGCGGAAAAGCGTCCACGAGACCTGATGGCTCGCGTAGATGATATTCGGCAACGTCGATGCCGGCGCCGCGCCCGCCTTCACATTCATGATCGAAGTCGCGTCGAAGCCCGAGCGCGCGCGTGAAGACTGGTCCGCCAGATACACCGGCCGGTCTTTGCGAAGGAAGTATTCGCTCCAGCCCATGCGTCCATCGGGGGTCGTCTCCCACGTTTTGCTGCTCAGACAGCAGCCATGCACCATTACGACCGGCGCATGGCGATTGCCGTTCGGCGGCGTCTGATACTGCACGTACATCTGGTTGATAGTGACGTCGGAGGCCGGCGCGGTCTTCGGCGCATTCGGCGGGTTCGTGCTCTTCGTTTCACCGCCGACATAGAAGCTGCCCTGATCGGCGATTACGAGCGGTTGGTTCTGTGCGCCTGAAAGGAACAGAGCGCACGCGACTGCCGATGCCAGCACGCGCGCGGAGGTCATCTCAGCTTGTCCGCAAGTTTGGTCAGAGCGGCATTCGCGCAGGCCGCGTCTTTGTCGCCGCCAGGAGCACCGCTGACCGCAACCGCGCCGATAGTCGCATCGCCGACCTTGATCGGCACGCCACCCTGCGCGTTGATGGTCCCCGGAATCGTCGCCGGAGGCGCGGCTTGTCCCGCGGGCGGCGGTGTCGCGGGTCCGGACGGACGGTTGTACAACATCGTCGCCGTCGCCTTCATCTTCGCGACTTCGGTCGTGGATGCCGTCGCGCCGTCGTCGCGAAGCATCGCCTTGACGGCATTGAGTCCGTCCACGACGAGGACCGTCACTTTGTATCCATCGGCGCGGCATTTCGCCATGGCTTCCTGCGCGATGGATTGCGCGACATCGAGCGTGAGCACCTTCGAGGAAGGCAACTGCGCGGAGGCATTGGCGGCGAGCAGAGTGCCCGCGGTCGTAATGAGAGCAAGTCGCATGAGTGTCATCGGCATAAACTCCTTTGCGGTATTGTATTGCGGTTTTGGGAGTCACTACAATGGTGCACGGAGCAAAACAGGATGAATCGTCGTAACGTGATTACAACATTGGCTGCGGGGGCCGCGGCGGCCGCGACAGTCAGCATTGCGAGCGCCGCGGATACGGAAATCGAAATTTTCGTGACCCACTGGAAAAAGTCGAAGGACCTGACGTTGAAAGTGGCACAGGCGATGCCGGCGGAGAATTACGATTACAAGCCGTTCGCCGATGCGCGTGCTTTCGGCGGCGAACTGCAGCATTTGGGGCAGGCCGAGGGCTTTTATCTCGGGCGTCTGGGGAAGAATGGTCCTGCGCCCGCCGCGCCCAAGGGTGATACGAGCAAAGACGCCACGATGAAATATTTGACCGCGAGCTTCGACTGGGCGATCGGAGCGATCGGGCAGTTAAGCGCGGCGGACCTGACAAAGACGTTCGGCGCCGGACGCGGCCCCGCGATGACAGGCCTCGATCTGCTTTATCAGGCGATGATTCACACAGCGCACACGCGCGGCTACGGCGAGATGTATCTGCGGAACAAAGGTGTCAAACCGCCGGACTACGACGTTTAAGTCTGTGGGGCGGCCAAATTCTGGCCGCGGCCGGCTTTTGGCCCGCTGTCATGACGCGAGCACGCCGCCTCAAAGGGCGGCTGCGGGCAAGATAGCCGGCCTCACAATTGAGGAGGCAAAGGAGGACAACGATGCGCTTCATCTGGGTTCTGCTACTGGCTACCGCGGTATTCGGAGACGACGGCGAGCGGATGCTCAGCGTGGATCATTACGTCCGCGTGCATTCGGAGGTCCCTGCCATCAAGGGCCAGATGACGCAGATCTACGTGCGTGAGGTGGTCCGGGCGGGCGCGGCGCTACGCGACGATGCCTCGCCGGACCGCGTCGTGTTGTTTGTCCACGGCGCGGGCACGCCGGCCGAAGTCTCGTTCGACGTCCCGTATCAGGACTATAGCTGGATGGGCTTTCTCGCCCGCGCCGGCTACGACGTCTTCTCGATGGACATGACCGGCTATGGTCGCTCGACCCGGCCGGCGGCAATGAACGATCCGTGCAATCTGTCGCGCGAATCCCAGCAGGCGTTCGTGCCTGTGCTGATCCCGGCGCCGTGTACGCCGAGCTATGGCCAGCAGATGACGACGCTGGCGTCCGACTGGCACGACATTGATTCGGTGGTCGATCATTTGCGCGCGTTGCGGCACGTGGAGCGTGTGTCGATGGTTGCATGGTCGCTCGGCGGTCCAAGGGCGGCGGGGTACACGTCCGTGCATCCGGAGAAGGTGCGGAAGCTGGTCTTGCTGGCGCCGGCATACAATCGGAACGCGGCGGCGAATCCACCGGTGCAGGTTCCGGCCAGCGGCGCGGCGTTCACGACACAGTCGCGTGCGGAATTCGACGCGAACTGGGACCGTCAGGTGGGCTGCCCCGCACAGTACGACCAGCCAACCAGCGACGCTGTATGGAAGGCGATGATGGAGTCCGACCCGGTAGGAGCCACGTGGGGGACCGGAGTGCGGCGCGCTCCCGCCGTTACTTCGTGGGGCTGGACGCAAGCCGCCGTCACGCGGACGCAGACGCCAGTGCTGATGGTCAGCGGCGCCTTCGATAAACAAGTCAACCCCGACCGCGTGCGCGAACTCTATACCGATATCGGCGCGAAGCAGAAGGTGTTCGTCGATCTCGCCTGCTCTTCACACAACGCCATGTGGGAGAAAAACCACCTGCTGCTGTTCCGGGCATCGCTCGAGTGGCTCAGCAAGGGCACAGTGAACGGGAACGAGCAGGGAATGCTGAAGATCGGGTATTAGGCCGGCGCGTTCACTTCGGCGGTTCGGCCCCGTGGCCCGCAACTTCCAGTAACTCTACTTCGAACACCAGGGTCGCGCCACCCGGGATCTGTGGCGGGCGCCCCTGGTCGCCATATGCGATATCGGACGGGCACACCAGCCGCGCTTTGCTGCCAACCTGCATCTTCTGGACGCCTTCGGTCCAGCACTTGATCACCTGGTTCAAAGGGAATTCGGCCGGCATGTCACGCTTGTACGAACTATCGAACTCGGTGCCGTTTGTCAGGGTGCCGCGATAGTTGACTTTCACGTTGTCGGTGGCCTGCGGAGAGGCTCCGGTACCTTTGGTCAGCTCCGTATAGATGAGCCCCGATTCGGTTTTCACGGCGCCCGGCTGAGCGGCAGCTTTTGTAAGATACGCGGCGGATGCCGCTTTCTCACGTCCGGCTACACGGGAAGCTCGCGCGCTCGCGAGGGTCTGGATCTTGGGCCCCCAAGTCTCGATGTCGACAGCCGGTTTGTTGGCGGCGGCGTCGGAGAGGGCCTGTTTCACGATCTCGATTTCGGCCGGAGACAGATCGAATTGTGCCAGCGAGCGCGAGATTGAGAGCCCGAGCGAGTAAACGATCTTGTCGTCATCCGTCGCGAGCTTTGGCGCCGCGGAGGCTGCCGGCTTCGGAGCTGCGGCAACGGCGGGTTTCGGGGCGGCAGCCGGCGCTCCCGCGGGCTTTGGAGCGGCACTCGCGGCGGGTTTCGGAGCCGTGGCCGCCGGTTTTGGAGCAGGTGTTTGGGCGAGCAGCACCACGGGCAAAAGCAATAAGAATGCGCGCATCTCCACAGGCTAGCATTGATCCTGCCGGGAATTCCTGCGCGGCTCCGGCATGTCGCCGCACATTGACGCGGCCCGATGATATGATCGCGCGAAGTATGAAAATCTTTGCCGCCCTTATCTTCGCAATCCTCGCAGCATCGTGGTCATTCGCACAGCTCCCCACGCCGAATGCGGCGGGCACCTCCGCCGGACACGACATCTTCGCCTTCCACGATATGGATGCCGCCAACAAATTCTGGAATGCGCTGGGCGGACAGCCCGCCGAACTCGGTCCGCTGAAGATGACGAAATATCCCGGTGTGCTGTTCCTGATGCGTAAGGGCGACCCGAAAGGCGGCACCGAAGGTTCCACGATCGATTACCTCGGCTTCAAGGTGCGCGATTTGAAAGACACCCTCGCGCGTCTCGCGGAAGCCGGCTTCAAGCCAATTCCGGGCGGCTCCCCGGCGCAGGTGTTCATCATGGCTCCGGACGAGGTGAAGGTCCGGATCACCGAGGATCGCGCGCTTGCCACACCAATCGCTATGGACATGGTCAAGATGATGGTGCCCGACGTGGCAGCAGCGCAGGCATGGTACGAGAAATGGTTCGGCGCGAAGCCGGTGAAGCACGGCAACGAGACCGTCGCGGACATTCCGGGTGGGAACATTTTGTTCGCGAAGGCAACCGGCCCGGTCATGGGCACGAAGGGCCGCGCCTTCGATCGCATTGGTCTGGAAGTGAAGAACGTCGAACAGAAATGCAAAGACCTCGAAGCGGGCGGCATCAAGCTCGACGCCGGCTACCGCAAGGCACAGAACATGAACCTCGCGGTTTGCGTCCTCACTGACCCCTGGGGGACGTACATCGAAATCAGCGAAGGTCTGGCAGCGGTCAAGTAGCGCGGTCTACCGCCCGGCTGTGATCCTTTTTCACACCCGGATCAACTCTAAGTGCCTCACGGGAAAGCAGGCCTTCGTCGTGCCGGTAACGCCGGGTGCGAATTTCTGCCGCCGCAGCTCTCGTTGCCACGTGCGCTCTCTCGGGGCAGACGCCTGTTTTCCGGGTGCCCGTTCGAGTCGTGGAGGCGCAGGTCGTCGTCACGGCGAGCGACGGCTCGCCCGTCCGAACCCTTCGCGCCGACGATTTCCGGCTGTTCGACAACGGCCGCCCGCAGACGTTCCGTCTGGATTACGCGGAGCGGCCGTTGTCAATCGCGATCGTCGTCCAGGTGAGCGACGGTGTTCGCGCCTGGCTCCCGGAGGTGCGGAAAACAAAGAGCGCGATCGAGAGCCTGTTGATCGGCCAGAACGGCGAGGCCTCGCTGACAGCCTTCTCCGGCGACGTCAAAGTGCTGCAGCCGATGACGGCCTCTGTTCCCCTTCTCGATAAAGCCTTCACGTCCCTGTCACTGCGCGGAGACCAGCGGCGATGTCTGGACGCCGTGGCGGAGGCAGCCCGTCAGCTCGAAAGCACCTCGGCGGAGCACAGGAAAGTGATCCTGATCATCGCGCAGCCGTCGGACGCCGGAAGCGCGGCGCACCTGACCGACATCCTCACGCGAACGGAGCGCGACAACATCACGGTCTACCAATTGGTGATGCCGCTGGCCGGCCTTGACCTGATCGAGAAAACGGTCGCGATCACCAAAATCCACGGCGTCCCGCTCGGGGAAGGCACGGGCATCATGGGGTCGGTCGATCTCGGCACGCTCATTCCCGAGATTATGCGCAGCAAGCGAACGGCGTCGGGTCAGGATGACCTGGTGATTCTGGCGGATGAACTCGGCGGCAATCGCATTCCTTTCCGAAAGCAGCGCGATCTCGAGTCGGGAATTGCCGCGATCGGGCGTGAGCTTCACACAGGTTACCTTTTGAGCTATACGCCAGACAATATCGAGCCCGGATACCATCTCATTCGCGTCGCAACGACAGAGCCGGGGATGAAGGTACGAGCGCGTCCCGGCTATTATCGGCAGTGATCAATCCGCTTTGGCCAAATGAGCGCACGGTTTCCATTAGACTGGTTCTGATCCAGTCATGAAGTCCGCCTCACCTCTGTTTCTTGCCACCTTACTCGCCGCCCAGCTTTCGGCTCAGCCCCCGGCGCCCAATAATCCGCAAGCGCTGTTCGAACGAAACTGCGCCACCTGCCATGGAGATCCGGGCGGCGCGCCGGATCGGGCCAATCTCGCGCAGATGACGCCGGAATCGATCTACGGCGAGTTGACCAGCGGGCGGATGCGCGCGCAAGCCGCTGCCCTCTCCGAACCGAACAAGCGTGCGATCGCGGAGTTCCTCACAGGCAAGACGCTCAAGCTCTCGCAATTCGCGGACGCCGCGCAGATGCCGAACCGCTGCGCCGCGAACGCGCCGGTGACCGATCCGGGGCGCGGCGACGCGTGGAATGGCTGGGGTGCGGACACATCGAACACGCGTTTTCAGAGCGCGAAGGCCGCGGGTCTCACCGCCGCGCAAGTGCCCAGACTCAAGGTGAAGTGGGCATTCGGGTTTCCGGGTGTCAGCTCCGTATGGGGGCAACCTTCAGTCGCCGGCGGCCGCGTCTATCTCGGGGTCGACACTGGCTATGTCTATTCGATCGACGCTGCAACCGGCTGCGTGCATTGGTCCTACGAAGCGGAAGCCGGCGTACGGACCGCGATTTCAGTCGCGCGCGTGGGTAACCGCACTTTGGCTTTCTTCGGTGACATGAAGAGCAGCGCATATGGCGTCGACGCGACAACCGGCAAGCTGGTCTGGAAGACGAAGGTGGAGGATCACTCTTCCTCCCGGCTCACGGGCGCGCCGAAATTCTTCGACGGCCGCGTCTATGTACCGGTGTCTTCGGGCGAGGAAGGCGCGGGCGGGAACGCGCGATATCCCTGCTGCACATTTCGCGGGAGCATCGTCGCCCTCGATGCCGCCACAGGCAAGCAAATCTGGAAGACTTACGTGATCCCGGAGACGCCGGTGCCAACGACCAGGAGCGAATCCGGCGTCCAGCATTACGGGCCGGCGGGCGGCGGGGTGTGGAGTTCGCCCACGATCGATCCGAAGTTGCACGTGCTCTATGCGACCACCGGAGACGCGTACACCGAGCCCGCTTCGAAGAACTCCGACGCCATCGTCGCGATGGATTTGAATACGGGCAAGATCCAGTGGGTCGCGCAGGGAACGCCGAACGACGTGTGGTTGGCGGGATGTCCGTCGAAAACTGCGGGGAACTGCCCGCAGAATCTCGGTCCCGATCATGACTTCTCGGCATCCCCGATCCTGAAGGACCTGCCGGGCGGGAAGAGAATTCTCGTCGCGGGGCAGAAGAGCGGGAATGTGTGGGCGCTCGATCCGGATAGGCAGGGCGCTGTGGTGTGGAAGACGGCTCTGACCAGCAACACAACCGAGTTCGGCGGCAAAATCATCTGGGGCGGCGCGGCGGACGATCAGGCAGCTTACTTCGGGCTTGGCACGGGCGGCATTGCCGCAGTTCAGCTGCGCGAAGGCGAGCGTAAGTGGTTTACGCCGCTGCAGCCCACGGCGGCGATGGCCCGGCACAGCGGGCAGGATGGTCCACTGACCGCGATTCCCGGGGTCGTGTTTTCGGGCGGATGGGATGGCGTGCTCCGGGCGCTTTCCGCTGCCGACGGTCACGTCATCTGGGAGTTCGACACGGTGCGCGAGTTCGATACTGCTAACAAGATCGGCGCGAAGGGTGGCTCGATGGGAGCGGCCGGCCCGGTTGTAGTAGATGGAATGCTGTTCACCGGGTCCGGGTATGTCGGAGTAAAAGCGGGAATGCCGGGGAATGTGCTGCTGGCGTTTTCGGCTCAGTGAGGCAGGCGAAAGCGCCCGCCTCACCTTGTCAGTTGAACTCTATTTTTTGCCCGTCCAGGCGACTCTCCAGATGATCGCGGACGTTTCGTCAGTCACGTAGAGCGCGCCATCGTGTCCCGTCGCGACGCCGACCGGACGTCCCCAAGGCGTACCATCCGGCGTCGTGAAGCCCGTCAGGAAGTCCTCAAACGTCCCATTCGACTTGCCCTTGTCGAGCGGCACCCGGACCACTTCATGTCCCGACTTTGTCGCGCGGTTCCAGGACCCGTGCTCCGCGGCGAACGCGTCGCCGCGATACTCCGCCGGGAACTGCGTGCCATCGTAGAACGTCATGCCCAGCGACGCGCTGTGGGGCGTGACCATTACATCCGGTACGATGACGGAGTCGATCGTCTTATCCGCCGGACGCGGCAGCTTGGCGCGCGGGTCTTCATGCTTGCCGATATAGAACCAGGGCCATCCGTAGAACCCATTTTCCTTGACCGAGGTGATGTAGTCCGGCACAAGATTGTCGCCGAGGTTATCGCGCTCATTGACAGAGCACCACAGCTGACCCGTCGTCGGATTCACCGCGAGGCCAACAGGGTTGCGGATGCCTGACGCGTAAATCTTGACGAACTTGCCTTCCGGCGTGTATTCCAGAATGTTGGCGCGATGCTCTTCGGAGGCCGGCGTATCGGAAACATTGTCGGCCGAGCCGACCGCGACGAACATCCGCTTGCCGTCCTGCGAGAAGACGAGGTCGCGCGTGCTGTGATTACCGCGCGGGGGCAGATCGGTGATCAGCTTCTCCGGCTCGCCAGTCGCCTTCAGGTCGCCGTTCTTGTAAGCAAAGCGCCAGACGGAATCCGTGTTGCCGACATAGACCCACTGCGGATTCGGTCCGGGGGGATAAAAATTGATGCCGAACGGGCGATTCAGCGCACTGGCAAAGGTTGAAATCTCAGGCTTGCCGTTGTTGTCCCGGACGATCTTGATCTCATTACCGGTCTCCTCGGCCACAAACAAGTCGCCATTAGGAGCGCGCCGAATCTGCCGCGGAGCCTTCAAGCCGTCGTGCGCGTAGAGCGAAACCGTGAAACCCTCGGGAGCCACCGGCATCGCGCCTTCAGGACGTTTTGCAGGCTGTCCGAAATTGGGCGTGGCCTTCTCCGGTTCCGGAAGGTCAGCGACGGTGATCTTCCGGTAGGTGCCGGCCTTCAGGTCTTTTGCGCTGAGAAACGCGGCTTTGCCGGTGATGACATTCTTGATATCGCTCGTTGCGGCGAAAGCAGCCAAAGCGACGCAGACGCCGCCGGCAATCCATATCGATTTCTTCATCTTCAATTTCTCCTTCGGTCGTCGAAAAGCAGTTTATCATGCTGTAAATACAGGGTTTGTAGACGAGCGCTTTCCCTCGCGGGGTTACGCGCGCGGCCTACCGGTGGGCGCTTTCAGATCGCGACTACCGTCAGTTCGCGACCGGAAACCCGAACAAGGCGTTTCAGGCCGTGTGAATCGCGGTGAAAGCGGCGGAGTTGCACTTGTCGCGGCGACCGGCTGACCTGCGCCACGACGGGTGAAGGAACAAGCGGAAGTATGCCCGGCGAGAACGGCGGAAATCATAGACCACTTTGCTTAGGCCGGGCGCCGCACCGGTCTCGGGATGAGAAGTTGCGCCGCGACGCGCCGGCGAGCTTCCTTCATCTCTTCATCACTGAAAAACCCGTGCTCCTTTTCCCAGAGTGCGACAGCCGCGAGTTCCCAGAGTGCGACAGCCGCGAGGCCTGCGCGCCGTTGCAGCGCTTCTCGTGCCGCATCTGTCATCCAGGCGGAGACGCTGGCGCCATTGCGGGCAGCCGCCGCAATTGATTTTCCTGTGGACGTCCGGATCGATCGTGATTGCGAGTTTCGGTGAGGGATTGCCACGCGGCATACAGAACTATCCTGCTGCAGAAGGAGATCTTCCTGAAAGCTCACACGAGCATAGCTTTCCAGCCCTCCTCGTCCTGTCCGATGCTGACGCGATTGCCGCCGCGCACGAGCGGGAGCCGAAGTAACTTCGGGTCTTTCCCGATCCGCTCGATCATCTGGTCGTCGGAGACTTTCAGGTACTTGAGGCCTGCGTCGACAAAGGATTTACCTTCAGTGTCGAGAAGAGCGGCGAATCCAAACTTGTCGGTGAAGCGCCGGATCTCTGCGGGCGCCATCGCCTTCCTGGTCAGATCAACGAAGTGGATTACGACGCGGCGCTCTTTGAAAAAGCGCTCAGCGGCCCGAGTGGCCTGAGAATTCTTAACCCCAAAGATCTGCACGCTCATCATGATTTCTTTATCGCGCACAACGGACCCTTCGGGCCTGTGCGCTCATTTCTTATAGAATCTCCTGGACAGGAGAACTTTCCTTATGCGCTCTGCTCTGGTCTTTGGCTGCGCCGCCGCGATACTCGGCGCTGCCGTCTTCGTGTGGGGGCTTGCTCCCACTGCGCACGCGTCCACCGGTCCGATTCCGCTCAACTGCGATCGCGCGTGTCTCGAGGGCGTGCTGAACCAGTATCTGGCGGCGCTGGTTGCGCACGACCCGAAACGCCTGCCGCTATCGGCGGATGTGATGTACACCGAGAACGACCAGAAGATCGATTTGGGCGATGGCTTCTGGAAGACGGCGGAAGGTCTGGGTAATTACAAGCACATCTTCGCGGATCCGGAGTTCGGCCAGGTGGCGTTCATGGGCACGATGCGCGAGGCCGGCGCCGTGCTGCTGATGAGTTTACGTGTGCGCATCCAGCTTGGCCGTATTTCGGAGATCGAGAGCATGTATTACCGGCAGGGCAACGGAGGTCCTTCGGGGGTCGCGGATCTCGACAAGCCCGGGTACAAGCCTGAGGACATGTGGTTCAAATCGATTCCCGTTGTGCAGCGCCTGCCGCGCCAGCAGATGATCGCGATCGCCGACAGTTACTTCAGCGGGCTGCAGAAGAACGACGGCAAAGGTGTGAACGGCACCGGCACCTACAACTTCACCAACGATTGCGATCGCATCGAGAACGGCGCGCACACGACGAATGTGCCGCGTCCGCCGAACGAGCCGAAAGACGCCATCAACGGATTCGCACTCGACTGCATGTCGCAATTCAAGCTTGGATATTACTTCGTGGTGCGGAACATTCATCACCGGCGTTATCCGCTTGTGGACAGCGAACGGGGCGTGGTGTGGACGCATGGAGTGATCGATCAGGGGACGGTGAATCAGGGAGTGCTTTCGGACGGTCGCAAGTACGCGTTCAAGGGCTTCAACCGGCCTTCCAGCATTCTGCTGAGCGAGGCATTTCTGATTGAGAACGGGAAGATCAGGCGGGTGGAGATGGTGGGTCCGTCGGTGACGTATCATCTGAACTCGGCATGGCCGGGCGGATTGTCGGGGAATTAGCCGAGGGCTACGTGTGGCGCGGACGCTCTCGTCCGGTGCGCCGGCGATCATGCGGCAGTGGTCAGCCCATTATTCCGGCCATCGATTGACCGTCAGCGTGATTGAAGGATTCGCGTCTTCGTGCACCTCGATTGTTCGGCGATCTCAGCAGACTCGCGACGAATGGCGGGTCGCTGACTTTCTGATCCTCCATCGATCGAGCGCAAACAATCGAGTAACTTCCAGGACGCAGGTTGTCGAAGCGGAAAGATCTAACGTGCTTTTCCTGGTGATCCCCTTTTTCAACTATTTATCCACCCTTCTCACCCATGCGAAACTGAGGGGTGCCGAACCGGAGCCGTGGCCCCGAATCACCCGTCGAAATCTCCGTTTTGGGCTGAAACATTTCTTGACTGAACGACCCACACTATCAAGTTGAGGTAAACGTGCAGCAACAGGAAGAGCAAAAATTCGGCGAGCCACTGGAGGATTTCGCGCTCCAGCACGTCCGCACCGGGAAACCTCTCAGCCTTTCTCAGGCAATGGAAGGCAAGCGGGGAGCGGTCGTGGTCTTTTGGTCGGGCGTATGCTCCCACTGCGTTCGCTACGATCCCTTCCTGAATGGATTTGAACGACGCCACCCGGAGCTCGCTTTTATCGCGGTCGCTTCGCGCCATGGTGAGACCCTCGACTCGATTCAGACCGCCATCGCCGAGCGCCGCCTGAATTTTCCGATGGTCTACGACCCCGGTGGAAAAATCGCGGCGAAGTGGTACACCCAGCAGACCCCACGCACATTCCTGATGGATGCGACCCGCAGGCTTCTCTACCGCGGCGCTATCGACAACTTCAAGTACCCCGAAGACCCCGAATTCGTCGGCTATCTCGAGCCGGCCATCGATCAGTTCCTGAAAGGGCAACCGATAGCGCGGACCGAAACCGCCAGCTACGGCTGCGCCATCCAATCCGTCTATTACATCCTGCCGAGGGCGTTGTGAGTTTTCCGCTGGGCGCTCTCAAGCTTCCCGCGGACCTGCTCGAATCCAGTCTGCTGACCCTCCATTCCGCCCTGAACGCAGCCCAGAAGGGACTCTCGGCAGTGGCGGGCAATGCCACCTCGACCTCTGCCGGCACGCCGCTGGATGGACCGAGCGACATCGATCTCGCAGTCTCGGATTTCGCCAACCGGGTTACGCGGATACTTCGCTACACGCCGCCCGATACTTCGGAAGTTCCCCGCGTCTCCTCCGAGATCGCCGACGCCGCCCGGCGTTCCTTCAGCTTCATCAACCTGATTGACCCGAAGAGTGTGGCGCTGCCGGCGCAGCTTGCGCTTTCCTTCGGAAGCCTCGCGGTCCAGTCAGCCCTCCGCGGTCTCGCGACATTCGAGCACTTCGGGCCCGCGCGGATTCAGCAGCTCGTCCGGGACGTCTACGAGATGTATACCGAACTGCCGCTCTTTGTCGGCCTCGAGTACAAAGAAATCATCGGACGTCTGGAAAAGCGCCTGAAGTCCGCGCCGGACGACCACAAGACACGGGTCGAGTTGGGGGAGATTCTCGGCAAGTGCGGCCTCTACGAGCAATCCGAAGCCGAGCTCCTCAAAGTCCCACAAGGCTCGAGTTGGTACGCCCGCTCGCGCCACGAGGCGGCGGTATCCATGGGACGCGCCGGGAGGCTGCGCCGTGCCGCCGAGCTGGGGGTCGATGCTCTGAATGCCGACCCGGCAAACGAGCGCGCCCGCTATTGGCTCTGGCTCACTGCGCGGAAGATGGGGGATTACCCCGGCTTCGTCCCGCAGCAGCACCGGATGGACGTTGTCGTCGGACGCGAAAAGCCCGTCGTTAGCTTTACCGACATCGCCCCAAAGATCGGACTGGACAAGACCAGCGGCGGACGGGGCATTGCCATCTTCGATTACGACAACGACGGCTACCTTGATATCGCGATCGGGGCCGCCCATGGCGGCTGCAACCTGTATCACAACAATGGCGACGGGACTTTTACCGATGTCTCGATCGGCTCAGGCATCGACAAATCCGTCAACACCTTCGCTCTGCTCGCGGCGGACTACAACAATGATGGATTCGTCGACCTCTACGTCACGCGCCTCGGCTTCTACGGCGGCGACGGCGAACTCCTGCGCAATAACGGAGACGGCACTTTCACCAACGTGACCGAGCAGGCAGGTCTTTCGGCATGGGGGCCAGCTTTCGGCGCTTCGTGGGTCGACTACGACAACGACGGGTTTCTCGATCTCTACATTTGCAACAACCTCGGCGGGCTCTTCGATCGCAAGACGCCCAACCGCCTGTTCCACAACAACGGCGACGGCACCTTCAGCGAAACCACCGAAGCCGCTGGACTGAAGACTATCTGGCCCACCATCGGCTGCGCGTGGGGCGATTACGACAACGACGGTTTTCAGGACCTCTTCGTCTCCAACGCCATGGGCCGCTCGCAGCTCTATCACAACAACGGTGACGGCACCTTCACGGACGTGAGCGAAAAGGCCGGTGTGACCGAATCCGGCTTCGGCACCAACGCGACTTTCTGGGATTTCGACAACGACGGCTGGCTCGATATTGTGCAGTTCGTCTGGTCCGACCACGAGGACGTCATCCACACGATGCGCTTCGGGGAAGCTCCGCCGAACGGAACGCCGATGCGTGTCTATCGCAACAACCGCGATGGCACGTTCACGCAGGTCAATCGCGAGCTCAATCTGAATGGCGCCTGGGGCACGATGAGCGCCTCGGTCGGCGATGTCAACAACGACGGCTATGTCGACTTCATCCTCGGCAACGGCAGCCCGAAAATGGACCGGCTCGACCCGATGGTCTTGCTCGAATTCGACGGCGCGCAGTTCCGCAACACCACCTTCGCCGCCGGACTCGCGTATCGCGGCAAGAGCCACGGCGTCACCTGCGGGGATCTCTTCGGCGACGGCCGCATGTCGATGCTCGTCGCCGCCGGCGGACAGTATCCCGGCGATCTCATGACGACCAGCGTGTATTACGCGGACAAGCTCGCGGGCAACTACCTGAACGTCCGGCTGGTCGGGGCCAGGAGTAACCGGTCCGCTATCGGGGCGCGCGTCGCTGTACAGGCGGACGGGCGCTGGCAATACCGTCAGGTCTCAGGCGGCACCAACTTCGGCTGCCTTCCGCTCGAGCAGCATTTTGGATTCGGATCCACCCGGTGCATCGACGCCGTCGAGATCCGCTGGCCCAGTGGCCTTCAGCAACGCTTCGAAGGGCTCGAGATCAATCATACTTTTGAATTCACTGAAGGCCAGCCTAACTGGAAAGATGTCTACGCCAAGCCCTGAAGCGACCGACCTCGCTCCCCTCCTCGAGCGCTGCTTCCTCTTCGACGAAGTCGAAGCCTCCTACGACGTCACTGGCATCACAGGTCGCCTCCCTGACTGGCTGCGCGGTTCCTACTACGTCAACGGGCCCGCCCGCTTTCAACGATCTGGCAAGCAATACCAGCACTGGCTTGACGGCGACGGAATGGTCTGCGCGCTCCATTTTTCAGAGGACGGGGTTCACTTCGCCAACCGCTTCGTCAGCACGCCCAAGCTCCGTGAAGAGGATGCCGCCGGACGGTTCCTCTATCGCGAATTCGGTACAGCTTTCCCGGGCGATCTTCTTCGCCGCAAGGTGATGCTCGAGCCGCCGGTGAATGTCAGCGTGTATCCCTACAATGGAACGCTTCTGGCGTTCGGCGAGCAGGCGGTGCCTGTCGAGCTTGATCCCGTGACACTGGAGACGCGCGGCGAATACGATTTCAACGGCTCACTCAACGAGGTCAGCCCCTTCTCCGCCCACGCCAAGAAAGACCCCCTATCGGGGCATCTGATCAACTTCGGCATCTCGTTTTCCGTCACCGAGCCGATGTTGAATATCTACGAATTCGACGCCGCCGGCGCGCTTGTCCGCCGCCGCCGCCACAAGCTGCAGTATCAGCACTCGGTGCACGACTTCGGTTTCACCGCGAATCACATCGTCTTCTACCTGAGCCCCCTGATCATGGACTTCAAGCGATTCTGGTCCGAAGACATCTCGGTCATGGAATCGCTGAACTGGGACCCGGACAAAGGCACGCGCCTCTTCATCGCCCCGCGCTCGTCGAAGACCGAACAGGCTTTCTCGCTCGACATCATCCCGCGCTATTGCCTGCACATGGTGAACTGCCATGAGGAAGGCAACCGGCTCATTATCGACGTCCTCGAGATCGACCGGGAGATATACCGGGAGTACCAGACAATTCCGAATCTGTTCGAGACGGTTCCACCTTGCCGCCCGGCGCGCTACATTGTCGATCTGGAAACGCGGAAGCTGCTCGATCGTTCCGAGATGTCGTATAACTGCGCTCCGGACTTTCCCGCCATCGACGCCCATCGCCTTGGCGGCGATTACAACGACTTCTGGGCGCTTGGCATCAGCAAGAGCGGCCAGCCAGGACGCAAATTCTTCGACCAGCTCATCCGTGGTTCGTGGAAGGATGGCTCCGTCTGCGACATGCACACTACGCCCCGTGGCGAGTATCTCGGAGGCGAACCCGTTTCGATCGTTAACCCGAAGGATCCGGAGGAAGCGGTTGTGATCGTGCAGCACCTGTTGCCGTCGGAGGGCCGCGTCGACTACGTCATCCTCGACGCGTTCTCGCTCAAGTCGGGGCCGATCGCCCGGTTGCCGCTGAGGCACCCGGTACATCCCCTCTTCCACACCAGCTTCCGGCCGGCGTGAACACGCCATTAATTGGCCGTTGGCACAAGGATGGGTCTCGTTGGCTAGCGCGATTTCGCTGCTATTTCAATTTCGGCGCCTGCCACTGCCTGTGCGATCTCGGCCGCGCTCGCCTGGCGCGCTGAAATCTCCAGAAATCCCGCGCTTCCGGGAATAACGAACAAACCTTCGCCCGCGTCCGCGTAATTCTGGACCACGCGCGACACAACCGTGCTTCCGACCTTCATCTCGAAGCCGCCGGCCAGCCGCGGAAGCCATTTCCCGGTCTCAAAGCTGGTGATAAGATTCCCGAATCGATCCACCTTGAGGACGCGCCCTTCGCTATCCTCTACGTCCAGTTCCACCCAATCGTCAACCCGCGGACCTACCTCGCCCAACTCCAACCCCGCCGCCAAATGCGCCGCCACGGGTGAAAAGATGTCGCGCCCGTGGAACGTCCGGCTCACCGGTCGCCGAAACAAGCGCGCAGCCGTTATCTCGTGCACACGCGCGTCCTTGCCGATCGCCATGGTCAACACCCCATTATCCGGCGCCACAAAGCAACGTCCGCCGAACTCCGCCGCGATCGCACGCCGCGCACTCCCCACCCCCGGGTCCACAACAACCAGATGCACGGTCCCCGCAGGAAAACACCCCCACGCCTGCGCGAGCGTGTAGGCTGCCTCGGCGATCCCATACGGCGAAATCTCGTGCGAAATATCTACCAACTGCGCGTCTGGAGCGATACCGAGCATCACGCCCTTCATCGCCCCGACGTAGTGGTCGGTGGTCCCGAAATCCGTCAGCAGTGTGATAATCGGCCGTTCCATTTGTAAACTGGAGTCAAATGCAGCACGTTTACTTCGATCACAACGCGACGACGCCGGTCGCGCCCGAGGTGCTGCGGGATCTGACCGCCACGCTGGTGGATATCTCCGGCAACGCGTCCAGTATCCACCATTTCGGCCAGGCCGCCAAGCAGCGCCTCGAAGCCGCGCGCCGCGAAATCGCCACCCGCATCGGCTGCGACGGGCGCGAAATCGTTTTCACGAGCGGGGGCACCGAGTCCGACAACCTCGCCATCTTCGGCATCGGGCGCCGCCCCGACGTTGGCGCTAGTACGCGTCCGAGAAAGCACATTATCACAAGCACCATCGAGCATCCCGCCGTCCTCAACGCCTGTGCTCAACTGGAGCGCGAAGGCGCTGAAGTGACATACATTCCCGTTGACAGCGACGGCATTGTCCAGCTTTCGGAACTCAAGCGGGCCCTGCGCCCGGCTACTGTGCTGGTCACCATCATGCACGCCAATAACGAGACCGGCGCCCTTCAGCCCATACGGGAAATCGCCGCCATGGCCCACGCCAGCCGGGCCGTCTTTCACTCCGACGGTGTGCAGGTCGCCGGACGTCTTCCCATCAACGTCCGCGAAATCGGCGTCGATCTCTACTCCATCAGCGGGCACAAATTCGGCGCGCCCAAAGGTATCGGTGCTCTTTACGTTCGCAAAGGCACCGCGCTCGAACCTGTCACCGTCGGCGGGCACCACGAGCGCGACCGCCGCGCCGGCACAGAAAACGTTCCCGGCGCGTCCGCCCTGGGGCGCGCTGCAGCCCTCGACTTCGACTGGGCCGCTATCGCCACTCTCCGCGACCGTCTTGAAGCCGGCATTCTCGCGCGCGTTGCCGGCGCGGTCGTCAACGGATCGACCGAGCGCCGCCTGCCCAACACCAGCAACATCCGCTTCGACGGCGTCGAGGGTGAAGCCATGGTGATCGCGCTCGATCTGCGTGGTTATGCGGTCTCTTCCGGATCGGCCTGTTCGAGCGGCGCAGTCGAGCCCTCGCACGTGCTGCTCGCTATGCGGCTTTCGCCAGAGGAAGCGCGCTCGAGCGTTCGCTTCTCACTCGGCCCGGAGAACACAGAAGCCGAAGTGGACGGACTAATCGATGCGGTCGACGCCAGCGTCGCCCACCTGCGCCACATTTCGACGGACGCACCCAAGAAGGCCGTGAAGCATGTCTGATGGCCCACTCATCGCGGTCGCGATGTCCGGCGGCGTCGACTCTTCCACTGTCGCCGCTCTCCTTCACCGCGACGGGCACAACATCACCGGACTCACGATGCAGCTCTGGAATCAGCGCCGGCTCCCCGAAGTGGCCACGGAAGCCGCGAGCGGCCGGTGCTGTTCGCTCGACGACGTTTACGATGCCCGCCACGTCGCCGAACACATCGGCATTCCGTACTATGTCGTCAACCTCGAACGCCAGTTCGAAAAGGATGTCGTTGAGCCCTTCGTGGCTGAATATCTCGCCGGGCGAACCCCCGTTCCCTGCACTCTGTGCAACACCTTCATCAAGTTCGACCAGTTCCTCACCCTCGCGGATTCGGTGGGAGCCCAGAAGATCGCGACCGGACACTACGCCCGCATCACCCGCCACGCGGATACGGGCCGGTATGAAATGCGAACCGCAGTGGACGCCTCCAAAGACCAGACCTACTTCCTCTGGGGACTCACACAAGCTCAGCTCGCCCGGACCCTCTTCCCGTTGGGCGGCATGACCAAACCGGAGGTCCGCGCACTGGCCCAGGGCTTCAACCTTCCCGTCGCGAAGAAGCACGAGAGTTACGAGATTTGCTTCGTGCCCAACGGCGACTACGCGGCTTTTATGGATGCGTACCTCCGCGATAAGGGCGTCGAAGCCGCCGCTACGGAAGGCGCAATTGTCGATACCACGGGCCGCGAAATCGGACGCCATGGCGGCGCCCACCATTTCACCGTCGGCCAGCGCAAAGGGATCGGGATCGCCCGCAAGGAACCGCTTTACGTCATCGCCACAGATTCGGCCACCCAAAAGGTGACGGTCGGATCGAACGACGATCTGCTCCGCGCCTCCCTGATCGCGCGCGATATCCGCTGGCTTTCCTGGCCCTGCCTGCCTGTGCCTGCTCGCGTCCGCGTGCGCATTCGCAACCGCCATGTTCCTGCCTGGGCCACTCTTTGTCCGCTGGACCAAAACCGCGCCGAAGCCCGCTTCGACGAGCCGCAGCGCGCCGTGACGCCAGGACAAGCCGCGGTGTTCTATTCGGGTGACCTCGTCATCGCCGGCGGTTGGATCGAATAATTTGCGGACTCGCTCGGCGTTTCGCAACACCTTTGAAACGCTCCTCGCCCGCACGCTGATCGCGACACTGGCCCACTCTCCGCGGCCCATAGCGGATCGTCTCGGTGCGAGCTATGCCAAAGCCCTCGACCGTGCCATACCGCGTCTTCGCCGTATCGCCTATCGGAACCTCGAGCGCGCTTATCCGGAGCATGACGCCGCGTGGCGCATCCGGCTCGCCGACGGCGTCTTCGCCTCCATCGGACGCCTCCTCGTCGCCTTCGCTCGCCTGCCGAAAATTACCAAATCAAACGTCAGCACGTGGATCCGCTATGAAGGCTTCGAGCACTACGCGCGCGCCAAGAAGCGCGGCAAAGGAGTCCTCTTCGCCACCGCGCATCTCGGCAACTGGGAGCTCAGCGCTTATGCCCACGCTCTTCTGACCGAGCCGATGAACGTCGTGGTGCGCCCGCTCGACAACCCTCAAATCGACAACCTTGTGGAAACCCGCCGCGGGCTATCCGGCAACACGCTGCTCTCGAAACGCGACTTCGCCCGCTCCATCTTCCACGCGCTCAAAGAAAACCAGCCTGTCGGAATTCTCGTCGATCAGAACAGCTCTGCCGAAAACGGGGCCTTTGTCCCTTTCTTTGGATCCCTCGCCTGCGCCAACCTGACGTTCGCCAAATTCGCCGCCCGTAGCGGCGCCGCGGTGATTCCCGGGTTCGCGATCTGGAACCCGGAAGAGCGTCGCTATATTCTCCGGTTTTACCCGGAAGTTGAAATCACCGGCGACGCCGTCGAGGACACCCGGCGCATCCAGGCTGCCATAGAACTCGCGATCCGGGAGACACCGGACCAATGGCTATGGATCCACCGCCGGTGGAAGACGCGCCCAGAGGGAGAGCCGGACTTCTACGTCTGATGCATCTGGGCTGAGAAGGCAGAGGCATCGCCTTACAAACGAGCGCCGGCTCACATGCGCTGTAAGTGGTTAAAGAGACTAGGCTTACAGTTGTGGGAAGCTTCCCTTGCGACGTTACTTTTGCATGTTGGCCGTGATTTCCAAGCCCCCGACTCGGAAATCAGGTGGCTCATGACCCTTGACAATATCGCACTCATATTTCATAATCGAATCGAGCTAATACCGGGGGCCCCGGAGCAACGATTTTAAGCAGCAAGATCAGGAGAGAGGCACCACAAACACATGGGCAAAATCATAGGCATTGACCTCGGCACAACCAACTCGGTCGTCGCCGTCATGGAAGGCGGTCAGCCGACCGTTATCGCCAACCAGGAAGGCGGACGCACCACGCCCTCCGTGGTCGGTTTCGCAAAAGGCGGCGAGCGCCTGGTCGGACAGGTCGCCAAGCGCCAGGCCATCACTAACCCCGAGAACACCATCTTCTCGATCAAGCGGTTCATGGGTCGCCGCGCCGATGAAGTCACTGAAGAAATGAAGATGGTCCCGTACAAGGTGGTCAGGGGCGAGAACGGCGACGCGCGCGTCGAAATCCAGGGCAAGAAGTACACCCCGCCCGAGATTTCGGCCATGATCCTCACCAAGCTGAAGGAAGCGGCTGAAGCCTATCTCGGCCAGAAGATCACCGAGGCGGTCATCACCGTTCCCGCATATTTCAACGATTCGCAGCGCCAGGCCACCAAGGACGCAGGCAAGATCGCGGGTCTTGACGTCAAGCGCATCATCAACGAGCCTACCGCCGCCGCGCTGGCCTATGGGCTCGACAAAAAGAAGAACGAAACCATTGCCGTGTATGACTTCGGCGGCGGTACGTTTGACGTTTCGATCCTCGAAGTCGGCGACGGCGTGGTGGAGGTCAAATCCACTAATGGAGATACGCACCTCGGCGGCGACAACATCGACCATCGCGTGATGGATTGGATCATCGCCGAATTCAAGAAGGAGCAGGGCATCGACCTCTCGAAGGACCAGATGGCCCTCCAGCGCCTCAAGGAAGCCGCCGAAAAGGCCAAGATGGACCTCTCGACGCTCCTCGAGACCGACATCAGCCTGCCGTTTATCACGGCCGACGCGTCGGGTCCGAAGCACCTCGCCATGAAGTTGACCCGCTCGCGGTTCGAGCAAATGTGCGAGGACATCTTCCAGCGTTCCGTCGGTCCCTGCAAGCAGGCCCTGCAGGACGCCGGCGTGACTCCCGACAAGATCGACGAAGTGGTGCTGGTCGGCGGATCGACCCGCATCCCGCGCATTCAGGAGATCGTCAAGCAGCTCTTCAACAAGGAGCCGAACAAGACCGTCAACCCCGATGAAGTGGTCGCGGTCGGCGCCGCGGTACAGGGCGGCGTGCTCGGCGGCGAAGTGAAGGATGTGCTCCTTCTCGACGTCACCCCGCTCTCGCTCGGCATTGAAACGCTGGGCGGCGTGTTCACCAAGCTGATCGATCGCAACACCACGATTCCAACTCGCAAGAGCGAGACCTTCTCGACGGCGGCCGAAAATCAGACCTCGGTCGAAATCAAGGTCTTCCAGGGCGAGCGCTCCATGGCGAAGGACAACCGCCTGCTGGGCGTCTTCCAACTGGTCGGGATTCCGCCGGCCCCGCGCGGCGTGCCGCAGGTTGAAGTTACATTCGACATTGACGCCAATGGCATCCTGAACGTCCTCGCGAAAGACAAAGCGACGAACAACGAGCAGAAGATCACGATCACGTCGTCCTCCGGACTTTCGAAGGATGAGGTGGAGAAGATGGCGAAGGATGCCGAGTCACACGCTGCCGACGACCGCAAGGCGAAGGACCAGATCGAAGCTCGCAACCGCGCCGATGCGATGGTCTACAACGTCGAGAAGACGCTGAAGGAGCACCGCGACAAAGTCAGCGACGAAGATGCGCGCAATATCGAGTCTTCGATCGAAGACGTGAAGAAGGCGATCACGGAAGGCGATCCGGACAAGCTGAACGCCGCCACGGACAAGCTGACCCAGGCCAGCCACAAGCTCGCCGAGGCGATGTACAAAGCCTCGCAGGGTCAGCCCGGCGCCGGCGGGCCGCAGGGCAGCACGCCTCCCGAAGGTGACAAGCCGAAGGAAGACGTGGTGGACGCCGAATTCGTCGACGTGGACGACAAGAAGTAACTTTGCTGTAAACAGCAATTTGCTGTGGTCATGTGGCGCTGGCCGGCGCTCTGGTAGCGGGCCGGCGCTCGAGAAAAGGCGGACAGGCGGCTTACGGCCGCCTGTCCGGCGTGAACTTCGATGCCGTCACCACCCAAACACGACTATTACGAAACGCTCTCGGTCCCGAAGAACGCGTCGGATGAGGACATCCGCAAAGCCTACCGGAAGCTCGCGCGCAAATACCACCCCGATCTCAACCCGGGCGACAAAGCAGCCGAGGATCGCTTCAAGAATGTGCAGGAAGCTTATGACGTCCTCAGCGATTCGAAGAAGAAGCAGATGTACGACACTGTCGGCTTCTATTCCGACAATTTGAATACCGGACCACCCCCTGGCGGCGGCGGCCGAACCCATCCCAATATGGATTTCGGCGGTTTCGATTTTTCCGAGATGTTCCGCAACGCGCAGGCGGAGACCGAAGCCCGCCGGCGCAGCTCATCGTCATCATCCGGTTCGGGAGGCGCAACTTCGGGCTCGTTCAAGGACATCTTCAGCCAGTTCTTTCATCCCGGCGGCGGCGCCGAAGAGCCTGAGCAAGCGCCACAAAAGGGCGCCGATCTGGAATACGGTCTCACGATCAGCTTCTGGCAAGCCATTCGTGGGACGCAGGCCAAAATCGAAATCATGCGATCCGATCAATGCCCGACCTGCCGCGGCACCGGCGGAAACGAAACCGGTTCAGCCACATGCCCGCAGTGCGGCGGCGCCGGGACTGTGACGCAGATGGCCGGCAACATGAAATTCAACCTGACGTGCCCGCGTTGCAATGGCAAAGGCCGGCTCAAGAACGTCTGCCAAACGTGCCACGGCGACGGACGTCTTGCGCATTCCGAGATGGTCGAAGTGCGGATTCCACCAGGGGCCCAGAATGGTTCGCGCCTCCGTGTTGCCGGAAAAGGCAACGCCGGGACGATGGGGGCGCCTGCCGGCGACCTCTACATCACCACACACGTCGAGCCGCACCCGCTGTTCAAGCGGGAGGGCGACAACATCGAGTTGAAGGTGCCGATCACGATCGCCGAAGCGGGACTCGGCGCGAAGATCGAAGTCCCCACGATCGACGGGCGGACTCTGCTGAAAATTCCGCCGGGCACGCCTAACGAGAAGAAATTCCGTCTGCGCGAGCGCGGCGTTTTCAATGCGCGCAAGAATACGCGGGGCGATCAGATCGTGCAGGTGGCCGTGCAGACCCCGGTCGTGCAGGACGAGCGCACCAAGGAACTGCTGCGCGAACTCGCCACACTCCATCCGGACGATCCCCGCAAGGAACTGTTCGAGCAGGAGGAGCACAGTCATGTCTGAGCAAGGCGTGCGTGAAACAAGCCATGCGTGAAAAATCCAAAGCCGCTTACATGATCTCGTCGGTTGCGGAGCAGTATGGCGTGCATCCCCAGACGCTGCGGCTCTACGAGCGCGAGGGATTGCTCAAGCCGAGCCGCAGCGAAGGGAACACGCGCCTCTACACCGATGAGGACCTGGAGCACCTCGAAGTGATTCTCCACCTCACGCGCGACCTCGGAGTCAATCTCGCCGGCGTGGAGATCATTCTGAACATGCGCGCGAAGATGTCCGCCATGCAGGTCCAAATCGAGCAGTTCGTGGAAAGCCTGAACCACGAATTGGCCAACCGTCCGCGCGTACCGCAGCCTGTGGAGCAGAATTCGCTGATCCCGGTGGTCCGGTTAATGCCGAGAGCGGTAACGAAGAACAGCGCGGTGACGAAGAACAACAAAGATACGCGCCGATAGACAGGCCGCCAACAGGCGCCGGACAGAGCGAGCCCCGGTCCGCACACTTACAACAGTTTACCGAGATCCGCGGTTTTGCCCGGCGGCAAATCTGATATATTAATCGTGCTTTCCCCGATTTACTTTTGAGGTGAGATTTTTCAATGAGAGCGAAAACAGCCAAATCAGCCGTATTGATCGCCGCCGCCGGACTCCTTGTTTGCGCCGCGCCCATGTTTGCCCACCACTCGTTCGCGGCCGAGTACGACGCCAATAAGCCGGTGAGCTTCAAAGGCACAGTGACCAAGGTCGAATGGACGAACCCCCACGCCCGTTTCTACGTGGACGTGAAGGACGCCAATGGCAAAGTGACCAACTGGAACTTCGAGCTCGCCAGCCCTAACGTGCTGAGCCGGAACGGCTGGACCCGCCACTCCCTCAAAGAGGGTGACACGATCAGCGTGCAGGGTTCCCAGGCGAAGGATGGCGCATTCCTCGCCAACGCCCGCACTGTTACCCTCGCCGATGGCCGTAAGGTCTTCGCAGGGTCCAACACCGATAACGAGGGCAAGTAGGACTCGCAAAATGAATAAGTACTGCATTACGCTCGCTGCGCTCGCAGCTTCTTTACCGCTCTCGGCACAAAACCGGCCGAGCGCGGGCGCGGTCGCCACGTCGCCCGCCGGCGGGAGTGTTCAAGCCGCGACAGCCCCGGCCGTCGGCAATCGCCGTCGTGCGCCGGAGCGGCCCAAAGGTCCAACCCCGCACCTTGCGGATGGGACGGTCGATCTGTCGGGCGTCTGGAACGGCGGTGGGCCGATCGGCGACATTGCTCAGGGCCTGAAAAACGGCGAAAAGGCCGAAATGACGCCCGCAGGCGAGAGGCTCTTCAAATCGCGACAGTCGAAAGACGATCCCGAAGCCAACTGCCTGCCCACCGGCGTGCCGCGTATCGCTCCATATCCATGGCGGATCGTGCAGACGCCGACCCACGTGTTCTTCCTCTTTGAAGGGAACATTCACAGTTTCCGCCAGATTTTCGTCGACGGACGCAAGCACCCCGACGATCCCGATCCGACGTGGTATGGCCACTCGATCGGACACTATGAAGGCAACAGCCTGATTGTCGACACGATCGGATACAACGATAAATTCTGGTTTGACTTTGCGGGCCACCCACACTCGGAATCGCTCCACACGATCGAGAAATATACCCGGTCGGATCTCGGCACGCTCGAAGTCGAAACCCAGATCATCGACCCGGTGTACTACGTGAAGCCGTTCACTCTCCACTTCACCGCGACGCTGCGTCCGAAAGAAGAGCTGATGGAATACATCTGTCAGGAGAATCAGGTCGATGCGCAGCACCTGATCGGCGGCGCAGGTCTCAACTAACCATCCAACTCTGACCTGTGGGGCGGACGATCGTTTTTTGTCGTCTGCCCTCAGCCCATTAACCCCGGAACTCCTCCCGCTGTTTTGGCGGCCTTTACTGCCCGCAACACAGCCATCGCCATAGCTTCCGCGGCAGCCACGCCGACCTCGTCCAACCGCGCGCGTTCCTTGCCCAGCGAAATAGCGAATGTGATGTCGCCGTCGACCGTCGTGTTTACGGGAGAGATCGTGCGCGCCATTCCCAGACTCCCCAGCGCCGCGAGCTTATTCGTCTGGACGCGATCGAGGCGCGCGTTCGTAGCCACAAGGCCGATCACCGTATTGCCCGCGCGCGGCTGTTCCAGTCCATGGCGCATCATTGCCGCGGAGTTCACGAATTCCCGGCTCAACGGCGACTTGCGCGCCCCAGCGACGATCTGTCCCTTTGACGGATCAATGACGTCCCCGAGCGCATTTACCGCGACCAGCGCAGCCACCACGACTCCGGACCCGAGTGTCAGGGACGCGCTGCCGATGCCGCTTTTCATCGCCTGCTTCATCCCGTAGATTTTGCCGACAGTCGCCCCGGTCCCCGCGCCGACGTTGCCCTCGGCCACCGGACCGCTGCCGGCCGCGGCCGCCGCTCGCTCGCCCATCTCACGGGTGGGGCGCACGTGCGCATTGCCGATCCCGAGATCGAACAGGATCGCCCCCGGGACAATGGGCACCCGCGCAACGCCCGTGTCGTAGCCGACACCCTTCTTCTCCAGGTAGTTGCGGACGCCGCAGGTGGATTCGAGTCCGAAGGCGCTGCCGCCCGAGAGCACGATTGCGTGCACATTCGGCGCGATCGACCCCGGATTCAGCGTTTCAAGCTCGCACGACCCGGTCGCCGACCCGCGCACGTCAACGCCACCGACGGCATCCGCGCCGCAGAGGACCACTGTGCAGCCGGTCAGGGCTGTCGCATCGGTGGCATGCCCCACCAGGAGGCCGGGCACGTCCGTTAAACCCTTCATAGTCATCTTCAACGCGCACAACGGACTTGCGCCTGTGCGCTCGTAGCCAGTGTATCGCCCGTTATAATCGCCCGACTATAATCAGAGCTACGTGCTGGACCTGCTGAAGGGCCCCATCCAGGCAATTCAGGAATTCTACGAACTGACTGGCCGGGCCATTCGCAACGTCTGGCGCAAGCCCCACTACGTCGACGACATCATTCTGCAGATGGACGCGATTGGCGTCGGCAGCATCCCCATTGTCATGCTGACCGGCTTTTTCTCCGGCGCCGTTATGGCTCTGCAAATGGGCCAGAGCCTGCTGCAGTATGGTCAGACGGGGCGCACCGGGCAGTTCGTCTCGATTATCCTGGTGCGTGAGCTGGGACCGGTGCTGGCGGCCGTCATGGTGGCAGGGCGCAATGCGTCGGGAATCGCCAGTGAGCTGGGTTCCATGAAAGTCACCGAGCAGATCGATGCCATGCGGGCGCTGGGTACCGATCCGGTGCAGAAGCTGGTGACCCCGCGGATGCTCGCCACCGCGGTCATGCTTCCGGTCCTCACCGTGATCGACGATTTCATCGGCATGTTTGGCGGATGGCTGATCGGAATGGCTTTCTTCGGACTGCCGACCCGTCAATACTGGACGTCGGCGACGACCGGCGCGCTCGTCTGGCGCGATGTCGGCGAAGGTCTGCTCAAGCCGTTCATTTTCTCGTTCGCCGTTTCTCTGCTGGGCTGTTTTTACGGCTTGCGTACGTCGGGGGGGACACAGGGCGTGGGCCGGGCGACCACACAGGCGATGGTCGCGGCGTCGGTCATCATTTTTATCCTCAATCTCTTTATTGGCATGATCTTCGTGCGACGATCCTGACCATGGCTTCCGCTCCGACGGGCCCGCAGCGCGTCACACAACCCGGCATCCTTCGCTTCGAGAAGGTCAGCGTCGTATTCGACGATGGCGTGCGGGCGCTGGACGATGTCTCGTTCGCGGTGCGTGAAGGCGAGACCCGCATCCTGCTGGGCGCGGCCGGCAGCGGCAAAACCGTTATGCTCAAAGTCGCGATGGGGCTGATTCGCGCCACCGCGGGACGCATTTTCCTGTTCGACGAAGACGTAACGAACATGCGCGAGCAGCAGCTGTTCGATGTCCGCAGCAAAATCGGGATGCTCTTTCAGGAAAGCGCGCTGTTTGACTCGATGACCATCGCGCAGAATGTGGCCTATCCACTGCTCAACCAGAAGGCCATCAAAATGCCGCGCGAAAAGATGGAGCCTGCCGTGCGCGATTCGCTCCGTTTTGTCGAACTGGAACATACGCTGGAGCGCTACCCTAGCGAACTCTCGGGAGGCATGCGCCGCCGTGCCGCGATTGCGCGCGCGGTCGTCAATCGTCCGCCGCTCCTGCTCTACGATTCCCCGACCGCGGGGCTCGACCCCATCACGGCCCACACGATCATGGCCCTGATCATCAAGGAGCGCGACGTCGACAACACGACCGCGCTCGTGGTCACGCACCGGTATCAGGACGGGAATCTGGTGGCCAACTTCCGCTACAATCCGAGCAGTGGCCGTCTCGATCCGGCGGGCAAAGCGGGGACCGACACGGTATTCATGGTGATGCGCGAGGGCCGTTTGATTTTCGAAGGAAGTCAGGCAGAACTCGAAGCGCAGCAGGATCCGTATATTTCGGCTTTCGTGAAGCGTCCCGAAAAGGACGCCGCATAACTATGGCTTCGCAGAAGAGAGTCCGATGGGCGCAGTTGAAGACGGGCATCCTGGCGACGGTCGCCATGGTCCTCGCGGGCACATTGATTTTTCTGCTGACCGGCCAGAGCAATATTTTCGGCAGCGACTTTCACCTGAAGACTTATATGGAAGACGCGGCGGGCATGGTGGCCAACGACCCGGTGCGCGTGAACGGCATCCTCACGGGTTACATCGGCAGCATCAAGCTCTCCGGCTCACGCGACCCCCGCCGCACCGTCGAGATCGATATGGTGATCCAGGAGCGGTATCTCGAGCAGATCCCTGAGGATTCCAAGGCGACCATCAGCGCGGCCAATCTGCTCGGCTCCAAGTACATCAACATCACCAAAGGGACGCATCCGAAGCATGTGACGCCCGGCGGCGAGATTCAGGCGCTCGAGACGCAGGACATCCCCGAAATCCTCGCGCAGAGTTCCAGTCTGCTGATGCAGTTCCAGACCATACTTGGACGTGTTGACGGGCTTCTCGCGATCGTCGAGAACGGCCAGGGCAATATCGGCAAACTGATCAAGGACGATACGCTCTACGACCGGCTCAACTCGATCGCGGGCGAAGTCGATCAACTCGTCAAAGACGTCAAGAATAGCAACGGCACCATCAGCCATCTGCTTTACGACAGCGATCTCTACAACGACATCCGCAAGCCGATTCAGCGGCTCGACGACATGATGGCCCAGGTGCAGCAGGGCAAGGGAACGGCGGGCAAACTCCTCAACGACCCGGCGATCGCGGATGAAACGAAGGCATCGCTGGCCGACATCCATCAGATGCTGGACGACCTGAAGGCGGGCAAGGGAACTGCCGGAAAGCTTCTCAACGATGACGAGATCGCGAATCAGCTCAAGCTCATCGCCCAGAAGCTGAATACGACCATCGACAAGATCAACTCCGGCCAGGGAACCATTGGACAACTCATGGTCAACCCGCAGCTTTACGATTCCATCAATGGAACGACGCGCGAACTGCACGAGCTGCTGAAGGATATCCGGGGCAATCCGAAGAAATTCCTCCGCATCAAGCTGGCGATCTTCTAGGTGCGAGCCAATGTCTGACGCGCACAAAAGCCGCCGCCTGTGAGCATTCGTCTCATCGTCAACGCGGACGACTTCGGCTTCACTCGCGACGTGAACGAAGGCATCCTCGAAGCGCACCGCAAGGGAATCCTTACCGCGACGACGCTCATGGCCAATGGCGCCGCATTTGATGACGCCGTCAGGCTCGCCAAGAGCTGGCCGACGCTCGATGTCGGATGCCACCTTGTTCTTGTACAGGGACGGAGCGTCTCCGATCCGGCAAGAGAGTTACCGGCAACACTGGGCGAGCTGGCGCGCGCTCTCGTGCGCGGAAAGCTCCCGATCTACGATGAGCTGCTCGCACAAGTGCGCCGCATTGTCCGGGCTGGAATTCGTCCGACGCACATCGATACCCACAAACACACGCACCTGCTGCCGCCGGTCCTCGAAGCGATCGCGAAACTCGCCCGGCAGTTCAGCATCCCCTGGGTGCGGCGGCCGTTCGATTTCGGGATCGATTCCGGCGCGCGCATTATGAAGAGCGCTATTGCGCTGGGGATGCGCGTCACGCGCCCTGGCTTCGCGCGGGCTCTCGGCGACCTCAAGACGACCGATCACTTCACGGGCTTTCAGATCACCGGCACTCTTGGACAGACCAATTTGATCGGCACTCTCGAGCGTCTGCCCGACGGACTCACCGAATTCATGTGCCACCCCGGCAAGTGCACTTCCGAGTTGCAGGCGGCCGCGACGCGTCTGAAGGAGAGCCGCGAACTGGAGCTGCAAGCGCTAACGTCTGCCGCGGTGCGGGAAGTGATAGAAGAGCGTGGCATCCGGCTCGTTAACTACCGGACGAGTTAATTACCGGCTCAGCATGAAGTTGACATCGATTTCCGTGATCACCTCGACTGCCTCGCCGTTCAACCGGGTCGGTTTATAGCGCCACCGCGACACCGCATCCATGGCCGCGTTGACCAGCAACGGTGGTCCGCCGATGACTTGCAAATTCCGGATGACGCCATCACGTCCGATCAGCGCCTGTATCTTGACAGTGCCCTGCGTATGCGTTGTCCTCGCGATGGTTGGATAGACCGGTTGCGGGCCGAAAATCAATCTGGCGGCCTGCACCGCTCCGCCGACCCGCTGTGGTGTTGCTGGCGGCAGCGGTTTTTGCACAGGTGGCTGCTGTTGTACCGGCCGTGTGACCGCAGGAGGTTCGACTTTGATTGCCTGCCCCAGCGCTTCAATGCCCGTCCCGCCGATCAGGACCGGCATCGTGGGGCCCGGGATCTCCGGCGCATCAGCCGCAAGATCGACGGTTTTCGGTATCGTCCGCGGCACGACGAGCCGCGTCATGTCGAGGTTGGGCCGCACGGCTGCTATAGCATGCGGCGCCGCTCTGACTTGCGGTTTCACTTTGAGATCGACTTGATGTACTGGCGCCCAAATCGGTACCTTCGTTGGAATATCGAGCGGTGTGACACGCAGGAGTGGAACAACCAGAAGCGTCGCTACCAGCGCGGATTGCAGGCTGACGGAAAGCGCAACCGTCCATGGCCGGCGCGTCTGTGCTTGTGCATTGACGAAGGTTTGATCGAACAAGAGAACCTCCTTCTCTTGCCCAAGTAGACTCCGCGTGTTCTCGAGATGTTCCTGGAGGTCAGCCGCCGATCGAATACATCGGCCGCGGCGGAGGGACGAACTTGGCCGAGTTGATCTCGTGCCCGATCCACTTCTCGGACACGTTGCGCCGGATGGCCGCGGCGAGTTCGGCGGTCTTGTCGTCATCCGGTGCATCCGAACGCAGTATGTGCTTCACGTCCGTTTCCTCGATCGCGAAGAGGCAGTAACGCATCTTGCCGTCGGAGGTCAACCGGAGCCGGTTGCAATTCAGGCAGAACGGTTTGCTCACAGATGCGACGAAGCCGACCTTGCCTCCGCCATCCGCATACGCGAAGTCTGTCGCCGGCGCGCGCAGATCGCGATCCGGAATTTCGACGAGGGGCGAAATCTCGCGTGAAAGCAGCGCGGCGATGTCATCCGCCAGCAGGACCTTCCCGCGGTCCCAGATCGACTGCGCATCGAGCGGCATGAATTCGATGAAGCGCGGCTCGAACCCTCGCTCGCGGCAGTAGCGAGCCATCGGGACGATATCCGGCTCGACCAGATTCTTCACCGCGACGATGTTGATTTTGATCTGTTTGAAGCCCGCCCGCTCGGCGGCATCGATGCCGGCGAGCACACGCGGCAGATCGTCGCGCCGCGTGATTCGCTTGAATCGCTCGCGATCCAGCGTATCCAGGTGAATGTTCAGCCGGTCGAGCCCTGCATCGCGCAGCGCCTGCGCGTGCTGTTCCAGCAGCACGCCATTCGTTGTCAGCGCGACATCGCGGATGCCGGGAATACGCCCCAGTCTCTCGATCAGCTTCGGCAGATCGCGGCGCAGCAGCGGCTCGCCGCCGGTCATCCGCAGCTTATTGACGCCCAGCGAAGCCGCCACACGGACGAAGCATTCGATCTCCTCAAACGTCAGGATGTCCTGCCGAGGCGCGAACGCGACCGCTTCTTCGGGCATGCAGTAAAAGCAGCGGATATTGCAGCGGTCCGTCACACTGATCCGCAGACTGTCGTGCAGGCGGCCGAAGTTATCGACCAGAGATGAAGAGCTGTGAGGCGACGCCATTACGACCTAAACTACTTCCAGCATACGCTCAATGGGCACGAGCGCCCGGCGCATGATCTCTTCCGTTAACTCGACTCGCGGCGTAAGATTCACCAGCGCATCGCGCAGTTTCTCCAGCGTGTTCAGCCGCATGTAGGGGCACTCGCTGCAGTTGCAGTTCTCGTTGCGCACGAAATGAAACGTCTTGCCCGGCGCCACGCGCTCGAGCGAAAAACGGACGCCGCTTTCCGTCATCACGATGAATTCCCGCGCCGGACTCTTCGCAACGTAATCGATGATGGCCGAAGTCGAGCCGACGAAGTCCGCGTGCCGCAGCACCGCTTCGGTGCACTCGGGGTGGGCGACAACCAGGGCATCCGGAAACGTCGCCTTGGCATCGAGCAGCCGCCGGGCGGGGAACGTCTCGTGGACGATACACGCGCCTTGCCAGATCTTCATGTTTTCGCGCCCAGTCTGCTGTTTGACGTAGTTGCCGAGATTCCGGTCCGGCAGGAACAGGATCGGTTTCTCGCGCGGAATCGAGTTGACGATCTTCACCGCGTTTCGTGAAGTGCAAAGAATGTCGGACTCCGCTTTCACTTCGACCGACGTGTTGATGTAGCTGACGATGGTGTGATCCGGATGGCGCCGCTTGAATTCGCGAATCGGCTCGACCGGGCAGCTATCGACGAGACTGCAGCTCGCGGCCATGTCCGGCACAACCACCACGCGCGAAGGATTCAGCACCTTTGCCGTCTCGGCCATGAACCACACGCCGCAAAACGCGATGACGCTGCCTTCGGCTTCCCGGGCTTTGCGTGCGAGCTCGAGGCTGTCGCCGACGACATCCGCGAGCTCCTGGATCTCGGCATCCTGATAGTGATGTGCGAGCAGGATGGCGCGCCGGTCGCGCTTGAGGTCGAGAATTTCCTCGGAAAGAGTGGTAAAGGGCGCAATCATAGGGGGAGGCGACTGCTACTTCAATGTTAGCAATCGTTCCGTAACAATCGCCTTCCCCACTCCGTGCGAGGCACTGCGGTAACAGTCCTCGCCGGTGACTCAAAGACTATTCAGGAACGCCACGAGGTCAGCCTTTTCCTGCGCGGTCAAACCGATTCCAAAGCGGGTGTTGTAGAAATCCACGACCTCGCCGAGTGAGTTCGCCGAGCCGTTGTGAAAGTAAGGGGCGCGCGCCGCGAGCCCGCGCAGCAGCGGACCTTTAACCTTGCCGATGTCGGCCCACTGACCCGTGATCAGCGCTCGGCCCGGGTCGGTCGTTTTGACAATAGCGCCGGTAGTTTTGTTTCTGAGCGTGACCACCGGCAGATATCCGACGCCCAGCGGATTGGTGAGATCGGAGACCCCAATATTGAGGGGCACTGAGATGGAGTGATTGCCCGCATTTGGCGAGTCGTGGCAAGTGCCGCACGTTCCGGAAATCGAGTCCTGGTGCAAAGCATCGTTGAGGCCTGCCACACCCGTGATGTTGATGGGATGCCTGTTGAATAATTCCTCTCCGCGCGCGATGCTGTTGCGCGCCTGGCTGCCGAGCCCATGGGAATTCGTCCACGTGTCGTAAAGATTGAAAATCGCCGGTGTGAATGGCGCGCCCGTCGGATTCTGTCCCAGCGGATCGTTAATGCCGGCGTAGTATTGTTGATCCGCAAGCTCGTCCGCGCCTCCTTTGGCGCCACCGGCCGACAGCGAGCCGGCCCCGTAGTCGATTCCCTGGGCGGTATAGAGTCCGTACTCGAAGTTTACGATCTCGTCCATCTGCGCCTGCGTGAGAGGCTTTGCGGCCTGCGCGTGCCCGGCGGTCGCATCCTGCGCCTGATGGGCCAGATCAGCAATCAAGTTCGCCGGATACGCTCCCGGGACAATCGCCGCCGTCGACGGAGCAGTCGATTCGCGTCCGTCCCACATCACCGCGCTGAGGAATCGAAGATTCGTCGCGGGCAGCGGACGCCGGTAAGTCGAAATTGTCGTCGTCTCGTTGCAGCCATAAGGATTGTTGACGCCGACAACGTCGAACTCAGCGGCGGAAGGGACCCCGATGCCGATGCGCAGCAGACCGCGCGACGTCAGCAACTTATAAGCCTGCTCGCGGCCGCTGAAGGTCGACGTGTCGATTCCGTGATCGCAGACGGAGCCGTCGACTGTGCGGAAGATCGGGTCGAGGCCGCGCGTCAGCAGGAAGCGAAGCGCGACGCTCGATGCGGCGATGCTCCAACCCTGGTCGGGTTGATGACAGGATGAACAACTGCGGCCGTTTGTGCCGAGACTCTGGAAGAACGCATTGCCGAGATCGATCTGGCCGTTGCCGTTCTTGTTATAGGTCTGGGATATGCCATGCGCGTTGGGGAATGGAAAAAGATTCGGCAGTTTGATCTGAGCGAGCGCTGGCATCATGCAGGAGCCGAACGCAACGGCCAGACAGACGCGAATAGAAAGCTGTGAAGACACGAATCCCCTCCTGGATTTGGCGGTTCACCTTCATGTCGCGTCCCGCCGGTCTTTTTGTTTGCGGTATATAGTGGCGCGGGTGAAACTGTAATTTCATGTTCCGCCGCTACTCTCGCACCTGTCGGCATGAATAACGTTCTTTTCAGCACAGCGGTTTTTGCGGGCTCACTGCTGGCCGGATTTCTGGGATCGTTGACCGGGCTCGGAGGGGGCGTCGTTATCGTCCCGCTTTTAACAACTGCCTTCGGCGTGGACATCCGTTATGCGATTGGCGCCTCACTGGTGTCGGTGATCGCGACCTCGTCGGGCGCCGCATCGGCATACGTGCGGGAGGGTTTCTCGAATGTGCGCATCGGCATGCTGCTCGAGATCGCGACCAGCGCCGGTGCGTTGGCCGGCGCCGCACTGGCTGCGGTTGTTCCGACAAGCGGACTGGCTGTATTGCTCGGGTTTGTCCTGCTGTTCTCGGCCTTCGCTCCCGCGCACAAAGGGGATCAGGGAACGGCGCCGGAAGTGGAGGATTCGGATTCTCTCGGCGCGCGCTTGCAGTTGAACGCGAGCTACCCTGGGCCGGGCCGGGCGATTCGTTACTCTGTCAGGCGTCTTCCGCTGGGGTTCGGCCTGATGGGCGTGGCCGGAGTTCTTTCCGGATTGCTGGGCATCGGGTCCGGCGCGATCAAGGTCCTCGCCATGGATCTGGCGATGGGGCTTCCGTTCAAAGTCTCGACAACAACAAGCAATTTCATGATCGGGGTCACGGCGGCGGCAAGCGCCGGAGTTTACTTTCATCGGGGATACATCGCGCCGGGGCTGGCAATGCCGGTGACCCTGGGGGTGATTGCGGGATCGCTTGCGGGCGCGAGGCTGCTGGCCGCGGCGCGTGCCGGTTACTTGCGGACGCTGTTCCGCGCGGTCATCGCGGTATTGGGCGCGGAGATGATCTGGAGCGGATGGAAGGGCCAGATCTGATGTACACCGATGACAAACTCGACAGTCAGATGGGGATGCTGTTGCGGGTATGTGTAATGGTGTCGTGCTCGGTGGTTCTCGGAGGTGGGATTTTGTATCTGATCCGTCACGGCGCCGAGCGGGAATCATTCGGAGTTTTCACTGGCGTGCCACAAGACCTGGAAAGCATCCGGGGTGTGTTGCGCCAGACCCGCGCGGGCTCGGCTCGCGGGATTATTCAGCTTGGCGCTCTGTTGCTGATCGCGACGCCCGTGCTGCGTGTGGCGTTCGCTGTCTTTGGATTTGCACGGCAGCGGCGATGGATGTATGTGGGGGTGAGTCTGACGGTCCTGTCACTGCTGGCGTGGGGATTGACAGGCCAGAGGTGAAGGCGTCGGCCGCAACACCGCCGGCACGATTGCCGGCACGGGGGCTAATCGTACTTTTCGTAAATGATGCGCTTGCGATCGAGACCCAGTTCCTTCAAGCTCGCGCGCACATCATCCACCATCTCGCGCAATCCGCAGATGTAAACATCGACGTCGCGGCGGTCTCCCAATGCCTCGATCACCCATTGCTGGACTCTGCCGACACGACCCGTCCAGCTATCCGGAGGGCGGGTCAGCGTTGGCTGGTAATCGAAATTCGCAAATCTCTTGTCGAGCGCAGTCAGTTCGTCGTGATAGAGGAGGCTATGCTCGTGGCGCACGCCGAAGATCAGTGTGAACCGCCGGTCCGCATTGGCTTCCAGATGCGAGAGGAGCATAGACCGGAACGGCGCGATGCCGCTTCCAGTCGCGACGAAGATCGAGTCGGACGCCGGGCGCCGCAGGGTGAACGCGCCATACGGACCCTTGAACTGAATCGCATCGCCCATCTTCAATTCAAACAGGAACGGCGACAGATGGCCATCCTGCACGAGATTCGCGCACAGCGCAAACGTTCCACCACCAGCCGGCGGCGAAACGATCGAATAGGCGCGCGTGATGTCATCCTCGCCGATCGTTTCAGTGATCGAGACGAACTGACCGGGGACAAACGCCGCTTTCCACTCCAGCGATTCGAACTCAAAGTGACGCGTATTGGGAGCGAGTTCCCGCGATGCGATCAAATATGCCTTCATTGCGCGAACTCCCGGGCCCGTTCCACAAGGATGCGGCTCAACTCAGGATGCCCGTCGAGAGGCTCGGCAACGCGAATGGGAATCCCGTGCCGCCTCACGAGATCTTCCACCAGCTTTGGCAGGTCGCGCTGCAGATGGATGCCGAGAGTCAGGAAATACGGCAGCACGAGGACTTCGTGCGCACCGCACGCCGCCAGTTTTCCGACCGCCTCATCCAGCCGTGGCGCGGCTTCAAGAAACGCGGTTTCGTACAGCGCCCAGTGGCCTTCCGCCGCCGCCCGTCCCGCGATGGTGCGCACGGCGTCGTTGGCGGATGCGATGCTTGATCCGTGTCCAAACACGACGATGCCAGTACTCACGCTTATAGGATGACGCGTGGCTCGTCCGGTTGCGCGCCGGTTTCGCCGGATTCTGGCGATGGGACGTAAAATCCGCGCAGGAAGTCCAGAAAAGCCCGGCTGCGCTTGCGCCCGTTGTTGCGCGAATATTCGAGCCGCTGCAGGAAGGCGAGGACCGTCAGCAGCGTGGAATCCTTGATCGACGAAGCGCCGGTTGCATCCAATTCGCGCCGTCGCAGCTCGGCAATCTTCTCCTGGACATGCGCGGCGATGCTGGCGGCGAATTTGTTGTCCGGAACCGTTTCGTAATAGATTCCCGACTGCAGTGTCCGCATGGTCTTGATGAGAGCTTCCAGCGCGTCGCGCGTATCATAATCGGTCGCTCCCGGTTGCGCGAGCGCGCCTTCGTAAATGGCGAGCGCGAAAAATGCGAGGAAGACTTCGTTCGCGCGCAGGAACTCTTCGGTGACAGAGATATCCTGATTCGGGATTGTGGCCGGGTCAAGATCGGGTGGACGCTCGTGCTCGTGCGCGTCCTGCAGATAAACACATTCGAGCGGACAGTCGATGGACTGCTCGCGTTCGGTCCCGCAGCAAACACTGCAGATGTCGCCGTGAAGCGCGATGCAGTGGCGGCGCGCTTTGCGGGAGTTGCACAGGATGCAATTCACGTTCCCCCTAGTATAGGAGGAGCATCATGCGAACCAACCTCTTCCTCAAGGTCGTCGTCGAGCACGACGAGAATGAAACGCCGGAAAAGCTGGGCGCGGAGCTTTGCCGTC
>Ga0134125_10000264_pt1 | contig 75470 bp, 72 predicted proteins | sample KB31751_FD_96464 | JGI IMG/M metagenome (GOLD analysis project Ga0134125, IMG submission 96464) | Terrestrial soil microbial communities with excess Nitrogen fertilizer from Kellogg Biological Station, Michigan, USA - KB3-175-1 | ecosystem: Environmental > Terrestrial > Soil > Unclassified ... | reverse complement strand
CGCACTGCGCCGCTCCGGCAGACCGCGCATTCCCCGGCAAAGACTCCCAGGATGCCCCTTTTGAGGGCCAAGTGTACCTGTGCGCCCGGTCGTGCGTGCGTGATTCCGGTCCTCTCACGGCCACGGGATGTTGGGCGATGCTGCGCCGCGAATTGAGACTCATTCCGGAATCAGGGCGCCGCTTCCGCCTCGGGCCCCGGAGCGCCATGGGCCGAGCGGTCGTGCCCCGCCTGAGGCCACGGGATCTACAGGCGCCGAACGTAGACGTCGATCTTGCCGCGCGAGCCGATGAACCACGATGCCAGCCACCCCGTGATTCCAACAATCAGGGCGGTCAGGAAGGCGGACCAGAAGCCGCCCCAGATATGAAACCCCGGGAGCAACGCAGCGACGAGCGCAACCATGGCGGTGTTGACCACCAGGAGGAAGAAACCGAGTGTCACGATGGTAATTGGAAACGTCAGCACGACGGCAATCGGCCTCACCACGGCGTTGACCACGCCGAGCAGCAGGCCTGCGAGCACGAGTGTGGACGCGTTGTCGATACGGATACCGGAGACCCAACGGGTAGCGATCCACAGTCCGATCGCACTGATCAGCGCGCGCGCAACGAAACCGATCATGGTGGGCTCCGATCCAGGTGCTTCTCGACCAACACTTTCAAGCGTGCCAGGGCTTGCTGCCAACCCGTGCGCAGCCGCATGTAGGGCACGTCCCAGTCGACCGTCGCGGGATAGCCGGAACCCAACAGCCGCAGGATCGTGCCGTCGGTATGCGGCTCGAGAATGAAGTCGTCCACGATCACGCTGTCGGTCGGCGGCAGCGATGGCGCCGCCATGTAGATGAGTCGCATGCGCCGGGTGGGCTCGAACACGTCTATGTGCGCTTCGAGCTCTGTCACCCGATCGACGCTGGCGCGAAACAATCCTCCGGGCTGGCCGCGGATCTGCGCCTTCGGCGAGCACCATCGCGTCAATAGCGCGGGATCCACCAACGCGCTCCACACCTGCTGCACGCCGGACAACACATCCACGCGGTGTGCGTAGCCTCGGGCCTTGTCACTCATGGCGTCATTGTGCCGGCAAATTGCTGTTCCCAGGGAGTGGCGACTCAGAGCGTGGCCGTGCGCCGTCGCAAAGCGGCGACGGCCATGGGCAGCAGCGAGACGACCACGATGAGAATCGTCACCAGGCCGAAGTTCTGTTTGATCACCGGGATGTTGCCGAACAGATAACCGCCCCACAGGAATAGAGTCACCCAGCAGAGGCCCCCGATAACGTTGAAGGCCTGGAAGCGACCGTAGGCCATGCGTCCCACGCCAGCCACGAAGGGAGCGAAAGTCCGCACGATGGGCATGAAGCGCGACAAGGCGACGGCGAGCCCTCCGAAGCGCGCGAAGAATTGCTCCGTGCGCCGCAGGTGCTCGACCTTCAGCAGACGATACCGCCCGCTGAATGCCGGGGGCCCGATGAGCCGGCCCACGGCGTAGTTGCTGGTATTGCCGAGAATGGCCGCGGCGCCGAGCAGCCCGTTCAGCACGGGAGTGCTCAATGTGCCGCTGGTGTCGATCGCCGCCAGCGCACCCACCGCGAACAGCAGCGAATCCCCGGGCAGGAAGGGAGTCACCACCAGGCCGGTCTCCGCAAAGATGACGGCGAACAGAATCGGGTAGATCCAGAGGTGGTACTGGGCAAGCATCTCGACCAGGTGGCGATCCAGATGCAGGATGAGATCAGTGAGCCATGACAGCACGTTGCAGCGCTTCGAACAGCCGGGACGGCGGTACGCGCAGCCTACCGTGCGCGGAGGGTTATGGCACCAGCGCGCGTGTCGCCGTGGCCGCGACCTGAGTCTGAGGTGTCGGCATGTGCTCCTTGAGCGTGTGCACGCCCAGGAGAATCTCGCTGTCACGTTGCTCGAGGGACAACGCGGACTTGACCGCGAGCTCAACCGGAGGCTGTTCCGCGCCCGTTGGGATGATGTCGGGCACGATTCCCTTACCGTGGATCGAAGCGCCCGACGGAGTGAAGTAGCGCGAGGTGGTCAGCTTGATGGCGCCGCCGTAGGCGAGGGGCATGACGGTCTGGACCGATCCCTTGCCATACGTCTTGTGCCCGATCAGCAGCGCGCGTCCATGGTCCTTGAGCGCGCCAGCGACGATCTCCGAGGCGGACGCCGTGCCGCCGTTGACCAGCACGACCAGCGGTGCGCCCTCGATGAGGTCGCCGGGGGTGGCATCCATGCGGAAGCGGGCATCAGGCGTGCGGCCATCGGCCGTCAGGATCACGCCCGAGTCGAGGAACGCATCGGCGACGGCGACCCCCGCCTCGAGCACGCCCCCGGGATTATTGCGCAGGTCGAGTACCAGGCCTTTGATGCCGCGGGGGTTGTCCCGCTTGAGAGTCGCCACGGCGCGGTTCAGATCCTCCGCCGTCGTCTCGCTGAAGGTCGTGATGCGAACGTACCCATAGCCGGGCTCGAGGGTATCCTCGGCAACGCTGTGGACTTCGACCTTCGCGCGCTTGAGTGAATACTCGACGAGGTCGGTGGAAGGCGGCCGCCGAACGGTGAGCCTCACGACACTGCCCGAGGAGCCCCGCATTTTCGCGATCGCGCCGGCGAGGTCCGCGCCGATGTCCTCCCCGTCGATCTTCACGATCATGTCGCCGGGCTGCAGTCCGGCTTTCTGGGCCGGCGAGCCCTCGATCGGCCGCAGGATCTTCACCGCCCCGTTATCCGCCGCGACCTCGATGCCGACGCCGGGATAGGAGCCCATGGTGCTCAGTCGGATCTCTTCGAACTCGTCGGTGTCCAGATAGGCCGAGTGGGGGTCGAGCGCCGCCACCATGCCGCGGATGGCCTTCTCCATGAGCGTGTGGTCGTCGACTTCATCGACGTACTCGTGCTTGATCCGCTCGTAAACTTCGGCGAACTGGCGGGCATCTTCCCAGGGCAGCGTGGGGGCCGAGCCCGACGGCTGCGCGGAATCCTTGGGCTTCTCAGCCACGACACCGCTGGTGAGTGCAGCGGAAAACCCGAAAACCGCCCCCGCGACGAGAGCGATCAGCGTGCGCGATCGCGTCGACATGTTCCTCAAACCCCCCGGTTTGGATAGCGCACCGATACTACAGGCGTCTACGAGCGGTCAATGGCCGGACCGCAAAGCCGTGACCCGCACAGCAAATGCGCCACGAAGCGGGCAGCGACCGAACCCGATCGGAAAATCAGGGCGAAGCGCGCTCCCGGCCAGCCTGCCGCGCCGCAGCATCGTTCTGCAGAGCACTGGTGGCGGGCAGAGGGGGGAGCCCGACGAGAATCTCAGCCAGCGGTGTGGGCCGACCGATGGCGAATCCCTGCCCGTAGTCCACGCCGAGCAACGCCACGCGCGCCCCGATCTCGCGGCTCTCGACGTACTCCGCCACTGTGGACATGGACATCGAGTGAGCGAGCTGAGCGATCGCGCGCACCATCGACTCCGCACGCGGATCCACGACGACGTCGCGGACGAAGCTGCCGTCGATCTTCAGCATGGTGACCGGGAGTTGCCGCAGGAAGGACAGCGAGGACAGCCCCGTGCCGAAGTCATCGAGCGCAACGCCACAACCCAGATCCCGCAGACGGCGCATGAGCGCCTCCGCCCGCACGGTGTTGGTCATGGTGGCATTTTCGGTCAGCTCGAAGCAGAACAGTCCCGGACTCAAGCCGCTGTGGCGGAGGCGATCGATGAGGAAGTCGGAGAACTCCTCATCGTGCAGCGACTGGCCGGAGAAGTTGATGGCGAAGGCGATCTGCCGGCCCTCGAGCTGGGCGGCCCGTTGTTGCAGCATCGCGATGGCCGTCTCGACGACCCAGCGGTCGATCACGGGCATGAGCTGGTAGCGATTGGCCGCGGACAACAGGCGATCGAAGGTCACGATGTGGCCATTCTCATCGAGCATGCGCAACAACAGCTCGAAGTGAGGACGCGCACCCACCGCTTTGGCGAACGGCGCAATGAGCTGGGCATCCAGGCGCAGGTGGCCCGCATCGATGGCCTCGCGCAACCGGCCGGCGATGTTGATATCGGCAAAGCGCCGCACGAGGCTGGCATCGTTGCTCTGATAAACCTCGACGCGATTGCGCCCGCGGTCCTTCGCCGCCTTGCACGCAGTCTCCGCGGCTGCGAGCGAGTGCATGACCTCGCCACTGCCTGCATCGATGGAGGCGACACCGACACTGATCGTAATGTGGACTCGAGAGTCACCGCGGGAGCCGGGCAGCGGGGCAAGCCTCTCGACGCCTTCGCGCAGGCTTTCTGCAAACTCCTCCGCTCCGTCGAGGGACATCGGCACCAGCGCGGCGAAACGATCACCGGAAATGCGCGCGGCGAACGCATCAGGCGGGAGCCGAGTACGAATCAGCTCTCCCAGCTGCGAGAGCACCGAGTCGCCGACGTGCATTCCGAAGCTGTCGTTGATCACGTGCAGCTGGTCGGCGTTGATATACAACGCGGTCCACTGCTTCACTTTGGACGTATCGGCCACCGCCACGCGCACGCGCTGCTCGAATTCAGGTCGGGTGTAGAGGCCGGTGGCTGCGCCGTCGGTCAGCCCACCTTGCCGATCGAGCGAGCTCACGCGGGCCTGCAGTTTCTCGATGGTCGCGTGGACAAGGAGGTCGCGCCGCAAGCACTCCAGCGCAGGCCGCAACAGCGACTGGGCGAATGAGAAATTGCGCGCTTCGGTGTCGAGCTCGGCGCCCGCACGGCAGACGACTGCCACGATCGCAAGCGGTTCCTGCTGCTCGCCGCGCAGCCAGCACAGATACGCAGGCTGGTTGCCGCCGAGCATTCGCATCTCGCCGGGTCGCCCCGGTACGGCGCGCGCGGCGGCGACTACTTCTGCCACGAAATTCGGCAGGTCAGGCCCTGAGAGCGTCTCGCTCGTCCAGCGCAAAGCGCCGGCGGCATCGAACAGGGAGACACTGGAGGCACGCGGCAGCAGGCAGCGCACGAGCTGGACGTAGGGATCCGAAGAACCCCACGGGCTCGATATCGAGCTCGAAATATTCCGGGGCTCGCTGCTCATGCCGTCCGGATCATCCTTAAACCTATGAAGCGCGTCGCCGTACAGTCGCAGACACAGCGCCGTCGGATCGTTGCGCGAGTTGGCTATTTCCGCGAATTACCGCACGAAGGTCGCTCTTCCGCACCGCTGCTGCAGCGGCCGGCAGCGGACCAGATTTGACTTAATCCCCGGTTCGCGAGTCAGGGGGCGGCATCCCTGAACCAAGGGCGCGGATCGATCGGGTGGCCCGCCTTGCGGATCTCGAAGTACAGCTCCGGTCGGGGGGTCCCGCCGCTGTCGCCCGCCGCGGCAATCGCGTCGCCCGCGGCGACTTGCTCTCCGACCGCTTTATAGAGCTGCTCGTTGTGTGCGTAGAGGCTCATGTAGCCGTTGCCGTGGTCGATGATCGTCAGCAGCCCGAGTCCCGGGAGCCAGTCGGCGTAGATCACTCGCCCCGGGGAGACGGCCCGCACTGGACTGCCCCTTTCTGTGGCTACTAGGACGCCGTCCCACTTCACCCCGCCCGCGCGAGTCTCACCAAATCGCGCCACTACCCGGCCGCTCACGGGCCACGCCAGCTTGCCGCGCAGCTTCGCAAACGCGTCATTCGTGTCGGATGGAAGCTTCTCCAGGGCGCGACGCAGCTCCTTGAGCAGCTTCTCGAGTCCAGCCTGCTGACTGCGCAAGCGCTCGAGGCTCTCGGCGCGTGTGTGTGACTCCGCCTCCAGACTCGCCAGCACGACGCTGCGGTGCTGGCGCGCGTCCTCGAGGTCCGCCAGCTGCGCGCGCTGCGCCTTCTCGAGCGCGGCCAATTTGTCGTCCTCCGCCTCCAGCTGCGCGTCCAGCTGTGCCAGGCTCTGCACGTTGTCCTCGATCTGATGAATCTGCGCGGCGCGCGCCCGCCCAAAATACCCGTAGTAGATGAACATGCGTCCGGCACGCTCCGGGTCCTTCTGGTTCAGCAGAAGCTTCAAAGGCTCTTCGCGCCCAATCATGTAAGCAGCGCGTATCTGCGCAGCGAGCGACTCGCGCTCGCGGCTCAGGTCCGACTCTCGCTGCTTCTTCTGGGCAGCAAGCGACGCTCTGTGGGCGGCCGTCTCGGCACGCTGCCGACGCACGCCGTCGAGCCCCTCACGGGCCTTACCGACAGAGACCTCTGCGGAGCGCAGCTCCTTGCTCAGGCGGCTTTTCTCCACCTCGTCATTGCTCACCTGGCGCGCGACGCGCTCGATCTCAGACTTCACCGCCTCGAGCTGAGCTGCGGTCTTCTGGGCATCCCCTGCAGCGGGGGTGGGGGAGGCCGGAGCGGGCGCAGCAGGGGCCGGCTGGGTGGTGTGCGGGTGGTGCCGCGTCGGACGCGCCGCGAGCCGTAGCGGCAGGACCGCCAGAGGGCACAGAGCCAGCAGGGCCCACCAGGCCCGGGGCGCCCTGGAGAGGCGCGGATTCGCACTGGGCAAGCGCATAGGGACGCTATAATGCGCAACTTTTTCGCAACCGGCATGATCTGCGACGGTGAGAGCCGTCAACTGCCGCCAGGGGCCATGGACCGTCTCATCGAATATTTCTCGCACCACACTTTGCTCGCCTCCGCGGCGGTGGTGATCGCGATCGTAGTAGCGGCGTACGAGATGCGCGCGCGCGGCCAGAACATCGCCGCCATCTCGCCCCAGGATGTCATCCGCCTGATGAACCAGGGGGCGCTGCTCATCGATCTGCGCAGCCATGAGCAGTTCGCGGCCGGCCACCTCGTCGGGGCGCGCCAGATGACCGGCGAGCAGATCCTCAAAGGCGCCGAGACGCTGAAGAAGTACAAGGAAAAAGTCGTGGTCATCTACGACGACACCGGCTCACTGAGCGCATCCGCGCGCCGGCAGCTCACGGCCCAGGGCTTTACCAAGGCGTTCAACCTGCGCGGCGGGCTCGCCGCCTGGCGCTCGGAGAACCTGCCGCTGTCGAAGGATCCGGCGCCGCGGAGCCAGAGCGCCTGATGCCGCCGAAGGTTCAAATGTACGCCACCGGCTGGTGCCCGTATTGCGAGCGGGCGCGGCAGCTGCTGCAGCAGAAGCGCGTGGATTTCGAGGAGATCGACGTGGATGCGCGCCCTGAGGCACGCACCGAGATGGTGGCTCGCAGCGGCCGTCGCACCGTGCCACAGATTTTTATCGGCGACAGACACATCGGCGGAAGCGATGACCTGTTCGAGCTGGAGTCAGCTCACGGTCTCGATCCGCTGCTCAAACCCTAGCAATCGGCCCGGAGGCCGTGACATGACGACGAACAACGAGGGCGGCCTGGCGCCGGCCCCCCAGATGCAGCCGGAGACCGGCCCCATCCTGTCCCTGCAGAGCGTCTACCTGAAGGACTGCTCCTACGAGGCCCCCAACGGGCCGCGTGCGGAGGGCAACTGGAATCCGCAGATCAATCTCGACCTGCACACCGCCGCGAGCAACCTGACTCCCGACGTGCGCGAGGTCGTTCTGACGGTGACCGTATCCGCCAAGCAGAACGAGAACACCTTGTTCCTCGTGGAGGTCAAGCAAGCCGGCCTGTTCGTGATGCGCAACCTGAGCGAGGAGGACGCCAAGCGGGCCGTCACCAGCATTTGCCCCGGTGTCCTGTTCCCGTACGCGCGAGCGACGGTCTCCAACCTCGTCACGCAGGGCGGCTTCCCGCAGTTCCTGCTGCCACCGGTCAACTTCGACGCGCTCTATGCGCAACAGGGCGCGCAGGGCCAGCCGACAGCGACCAACTGACACGCCGCGGATGGGCAGCCGCGGTCAGAACGAAACCGGCGTGGGGACGGCCCACGCAACGGCACCAGGCGCAAAGCGGCACCCCGCCGCTGCCGTGCTCGGGGCTGGCTCATGGGGAACCGCACTCGCCATTCAGCTCGCTCGTAGCGGTCGCCGGACGCGGCTGTGGGGACGCGACCCCCGGCGGCAGGAAGCGATGATCGCCGCCCGCCGCAACGAGCGGTATCTGCCGGGCGCGCACTTCCCCCCCTCGCTCACCGTCGAGTGCGACCTGACCGCGGCTGTGCGTGACGTGAGCGATGTGCTCATCGCGGTGCCGAGCCATTCCTTCCGCAGCGTCCTGCAGGAGATCCGGCCGCTTTTGCAGCCGCAGATGCGGCTCGCGTGGGCGACCAAGGGATTCGAGGTGGAGAGCGGGCTGCTTCCGCACCAGGTCGCCCGGGAAATCCTCGGATCGGAGCGCGCACTTGCGGTGGTGTCAGGACCGACGTTCGCACGCGAGGTCGGGCAAGGTTTGCCCACTGCCATGACCGTAGCTTCGGCGCATGCCGACTTCGCCAACGCGCTCGCCGGCTCGCTGTCGTCCGCCAATTTTCGCGCTTACACCTCGACCGACATCGTAGGTGTGGAAGTCGGTGGTGCGGTGAAGAACGTGCTGGCCGTGGGCGCGGGACTGTCGGACGGCCTCGGCTTTGGAGCCAACACGCGCGTTGCGCTCATCACCCGCGGATTGGTCGAGATGACGCGGTTGGGCGTGGCGCTTGGCGCGCATCGCGACACTTTCATGGGACTCGCAGGGCTGGGCGACCTCGTCCTGACCTGCACCGACGATCAGTCGCGCAATCGCCGCTTCGGCCTGCTCCTGGCCGCGGGGCGCTCGGTCGAAGAGGCAATGGCCACGATCGGCCAGGTCGTCGAGGGCTACAGCGCAGCCAAGGCGACGCATGTCGTCGCCGCTCGCGAGCGGGTCGAGATGCCCCTGTCCGAAGGGGTGTATCGCGTGCTCTACGAGCACACTCCCGCCAAAGAGGCGGTGCGCGAGCTGATGAGCCGTCCCATCAAGCCGGAGACTGGCTGAGATCTGCCGCGTCGATCAGGAGCAGGCCGCAGCCGAACGGCTTGGCCCGCCCGATGCCCCGTTGCAAGGCGAAGATGAACGTAACGGGATCGACTACGGTCAACTCGCCGCTCAGGTCCACCGTGCTGAAGGGCACTCCACAGTCCGCCCGCTGGCGAACCAGTAGGGTGCGGCTATCGTCCTGCTCATGCTGGCAGTAACCCTCGGCGCGGAGCGTTTCCGTGTGGAGCTGAAATCCGTGACGGGCCGCCCGATCGTCGAGCCACTGGCCACAGGTCTCGCGGACCAGCGTTTGAAACGTCGGCTTATCCTCACCGCGCCACTCTTCCCAACTCCCAAAGCCATGCTGGCCGAGCAGCCGCATCTTGGCTCGCGTCACGACATCCTGGCGCTGCGAGCGGCCATCTCGGGTTTCCACCACGGTCGGGTTGGCACGTACGTGGAAGGGCAGCCGGGTACCGGCGGTGAGCCGAGGCGCGTAGTCCCGCGTCGTGATCTCCCAGGTGTCACATTGGGGAAGGGGCTTCTGGGTCGTCAGCACGAAGGCCCGTGGAACGCCGTCTACGTCCCAGCGCCGGAACAGGAAGTCGGGCGCCATGTCGGGCGCGCCGCACAGAGATTTCCACAGCCAGTCGTGCTCGGCGAATGGACCTCCGGCCCATTCTGTCGCGGCGTTGGCTTCGTGACCGCGTGCCGCCGCGATGACGCTCAAGTGCATGGTCCCGGACCCCTCGCAAATCCCTGATAACGCCCAGAGGGCGGCCCCGCAGGGGCGAGGCGCGGTAGCGCGAGTAAATCGCCCTGCGCCACCTGCAGTGGCACCGCCATTCTTTGCGAACAGGTTAGCCCAAGAGAGCGACCAAAGTCTCGGTTCGGCAAAATGGAAAACCGCGATATTCGCTACGGATCAGCCGCCTGTGAAGCCGTTCTGCCTCCAGGCCTCATAGACGACGAGCGCGACCGCATTGGAAAGATTGAGGCTGCGGTTCGCCGGGCGCATGGGAATCGAGAGGTGCCGCTCCGCCGGAATGCTCTGCAGAACACTCTGCGGCAGTCCGCGGTGCTCCGAGCCGAACAGCAGGGCGTCGCCGGGCTCGAAGCGCGCATCGCTGTAACGCCGGGCGCCCCCGGTCTCGACGGCGAACACGCGAACACCCTGCAGCTCCTGCAGACAGGCATCCAGACCCGCGTGGATCCGCACACTGGCGAGATCCGCGTAGTCCAGTCCAGCGCGGCGCACGTCCTTGCGCTCGAGCTCGAAGCCGAGCGGCCGCACGAGATGCAGCGTACAGCCCGTGTTGGCGCTGAGGCGGATGAGGTTGCCGGTGTTAGGCGGAATCTCGGGTCGGAAGAGCACGATGTGGAACATGGCGTCGCGTACCGGAGCACTCCGGTGAGCATGGCATAATGCCTGCATGAGTACCTCCGACGACGACAGCGGCGCCCTGCAGCTGCAATTCTGCGGGATGTCCTTTGCCTCCCCGATCGTGCTGCTCTCCGGTTGCGTGGGGTTCGCAGAGGAGTACACCCGGATCGAGGGGTTCTCCAATCGCGACGCCGGTGCGATTGTCCTCAAAGGCACCACCCTCGAGGCGCGACTCGGCAACGCCCCACACCGCGTGTACGAGACGCCGGCGGGCATGCTCAACGCAATCGGCCTGCAGAACCCCGGCGTGGCGCACGTCGTCGAGCGCATCCTGCCGGAGCTCGACTTCTCCGAGACGCGGTTCATCGCCAACGTCTCCGGCTCGACGATCGATGAGTACGTGGAGGTGACGCGCCGCTTCGACCAGTCGCCCATCGACGCCATCGAGATCAACATCTCGTGCCCGAACGTGAAGGAGGGCGGCGTCGCCTTCGGCAACTACCCGGAAATGTCCGCGCAGGTCGTCGCCGCATGCCGGGCCGTGACGCGCAAGCCCCTCATCACCAAGCTCTCCCCCAACCAGACGGACATCAGGGAGAACGCTCGCCGCTGCATCGAAGCAGGCACCGATGCGTTCGCCGTGATCAACACCATGATGGGGATGGCCATCGACGTGCGCAGCCGCCGCCCCGTCATCGGCAACGTCCAGGGAGGCCTGTCGGGCCCCGCAATCAAGCCGATCGCGCTGCTGAAGGTGCGCCAGGTCTATGAGGTTGCGCGCCCGCACGGCGTACCGATCATCGGACAGGGGGGAATCACGACCGCCACCGATGCGCTGGAGTTCCTCATCGCCGGCGCGACGGCGGTCGGCGTCGGCACCGCACTCTTCTATGATCCGATGGTCTGCAAGAAGATCAACGCCGGCATTGCGGAGTACTTGCGGGAGCAGGGCCTCACTCGCGTGACCCAGCTGGTCGGCTCGTTGCGCACGGGGAAGGAAACAGCGGACATCGCCGTCTCCGGCTGAGGCCGCGGTTTCCAGCGCTGGCAACATCCGCGCGAGACGTATTGCGTGGAAACACGTGTGGCCTCCGTATCTGGGTTACCAGCGAATGCCGCCATGACTCGAGGGGCCTGGTATAGGAGCCACACAACATGAGCGTTGCACGGAATGCCACTATTGGGTTGATCGTAGGATTGACGGTGTTAGGGCTGTGGTACAGGCATGATCAGCGCAAGGCCTCTCAGAAAACGGTGGCCACAATCGCCGGTTCCGCAACCAATGCCGCGGCTTCAATTGCGAGGGCCGCCACAGCGTCCGCGAAGGTGACGGCTTTCCAAAGCCACCGACGCAGGCCAACCATTGGCCCAGATGGAAACTGCGGGTTTGATTTTCCTGCGGCCCCAGGTTCAGGGAGGGATAGTCGCTTCAGAGTCGCAAACTCCAGCCATCCAGCAGGGCACGTACAGCGACGCTCGCTCAATGGTCCGCGCTGCGGTCGAAACCAAGGACCCGGAGGCCCTCTTCGATGTGGCCGGGCTGCTTGGATTTTTAAATCCCAATGAGCCCAACGAGCAGCTGATCCAGGACGCGATTACCTGGCAGTACGCCGCTTGTCTGCGCGGGTTCGACTGCGGAGTCAACGCTGAATGGCATCTGCAATTCTGCCTCAACGGCTCCAGCTGCCTCCCAGACGAGACCGGTGTGGACTACCTGCGGAGAATGGCGCCAATAAAGCACATCAACGATCTCGAGGAGCGCGCGCGTGACTTGAACGCGAAAATAGATGCCGGGGAGTGGGACGAGCTCGGGCTCGGAAGCTGAGCGCGGCCCCAGTTAGCGGCTTACTTCCCCCCCGCACTCGTTTGCGGCGCCGGATTCTCCACGTAGAAAATGTTGCGCGTCGGCGCGGCGAACTTCACCGCCATCTCCCGCAGCTTGGCGAGGATCGCGAGATTGATCTTCTGCTGGATGTCCGCGTAGCTGTTGAAGTCGGCGCGCTTGACGATATAGACCGTCTCGAACTGCAGTGCCGTATCGCCATAGGTGAGGAAGTGGCATCGATCGAAGCGCACGTCCGGCTGCGCCTCGACGATCTCGCGGATCGCGACGGGAATGGCCGCCAGCGACTCCGGCGGGGTGTCGTAGCTGACACCGAGCTGGAACACGGCGCGGCGCTCACGCATGCGACCGAAGTTGCGCACGCGCGCTTTCAGGATGTCGGTGTTCGACATGATGATCTGCTCGCCCGAGATGCTGCGCAGCCGGGTGCTCCTCACGCCGATGTGCTCGACGCTGCCCTGGAAGTCATCGACGCTGAGGAAGTCCCCAATGGTGAACGGCTTGTCGATCGCGATGGATAACGATGCCAGCAGATCGCCGAGCACGGTTTGCACGGCGAGCGCCACTGCGATGCCGCCAATCCCCAGGCCCGCCAGCAGCGGCTTGATCTGCACTCCCAGATTGTCCAGTGCCAGCAGCAGCACCATCGCCCAGACCAGGATGGCGGCGACGAACAGGATGATGTCGAGCGAGCTTTTCAGCGCCGAATCGAGCGCTTCCGAGCGCTTGCGGCGCCGCTCGATGGCGAAGCGCACGGCCGCCATCGCCCACAGGCCGGCCTGCATCCAGAACAGCGCAACGATGATGATCGTCAGCCCCCGCTCGATGGCCGCCGTGAACACGAGATTGCGCGAGGCCAGATAGACCGCGACGGCCCACAGGAACAGCCGGCTGGTGCGCTCCACCAGCAAGCCGGTGAGCTCGATGGCATCCGGAAGCTGCCCGCCGCCGGACTGCACCCACTTGCGGCGGCGCGAGCTGACAAAACTCTTGATGATGGGCAGGACGGTGAACGTCACCAGAAAGGTGACCAGGGCCAGCGTCCACGCCTCGACCGTATTGTCGAGGAAGTGCGTTTTCCAGAGCTCGAGGAGTGTCATGCGCCGCGGAGTTTACCGGCGCCGGCCCCTCCGTAGCTAATCGATTCCCTCCATCCCCAGCTCCTTCAGCTTGCGCGTCAGGGTGTTGCGTCCCCAGCCCAGCAGCTTCGCGGCCTCCTGGCGATGGCCCTGGGTGCGCTTGAGCGCGGAGCGAATCAACACGCGCTCGAATTCCGGCTGCGCGTCATCCAGCAGCGGCCGCTTGCCGCTCATCGCCTGACGATCCGCCCAGCTGGCGAGCGCCTTGGCCCAGTCCGCTTCGGCGGGTCCGGAGGACGCCGCTTCGCCCAGCTCCTGCGGCAGATCCTCCACGCGGACCTCCGTACCCGGAGCGAGCACCGACAGACGCCGGCACAGATTCACCAGCTCGCGCACGTTGCCGGGCCATCCGTAGGCCGACAGCTTCGCCTCCGCCTCCGGTGCCAGCGCCTTCGGCTCGACTCCGAGCTCGTGGGCCGCGACGTTCATGTAGTGATGCAGCAGATCGGGAATGTCCTCGGCGCGCGAGCGCAACGGCGGCAGCTCGATCCTGATCACGTTCAAGCGGTGATAGAGGTCCTCGCGAAACAGGCCGCGTGCGACGCGGTCCTGAAGATTCTGGTGAGTGGCTGCGATGACCCGTACGTCCACGCGAATGGGAGTCTGTCCGCCGATGCGATAGAACTCGCCTTCGGCCAGCACCCGCAGCAGACGGGTCTGCAGCGGGGTCGACATGTCGCCGATCTCATCGAGAAACAGCGTGCCGCCATCGGACTGCTCGAAGCGTCCGCGGCGCTGCGAATCCGCACCCGTGAACGCGCCCTTCTCGTGTCCGAAGAGCTCGGACTCGAGCAGGTCGGCCGGTATCGCCGAGGTATTCAGAGCGATGAAGGGCTTGCCGCCGCGTGGGCTGTGCTCGTGCAGCGCCCTGGCGACCAGCTCCTTGCCCGTCCCCGACTCTCCGGTGATGAGGACCGTGACGCTGGATCGGGCCAGCCGTCCGATGGCGCGGAACACCTGCTGCATGGCGGGGGCACGGCCCAGGAGCTCGGGGATCCTGGGGGTGGCAGATCCCTCGCCCGCTCCCTGGGGGCTCGCGTGGGCGGCGCGCCGCACCAACGCAACGGCCTGATCGATGTCGAAGGGCTTCGGCAGGTACTCGAACGCGCCGCCCTCGTAGGCCGACACCGCACTGCCTAGATCGGAGTGCGCCGTCATGACGATTACGGGCAGCGCGGGGCGCGCATCGCGAATTTTTTTCAGCAGCTCCAGGCCCGACTGGCCTGGCATCCGAATGTCGGTAATGAGCACGTCCGGGGATTCGCGGCGCAGCGCATCCAGCGCCGGCTCGGCCGCTTCGAATGCGCGCGGCGCCATGCCGCCGTTGCGCAGAGCCCGCTCCAGGACCCACCGGATGGAGGCGTCGTCGTCGACGAGCCAGACGCGCAGTGACTGGCCGTTCATGTGGCTTCTCCCAGTGGCAGCAGCAAGGTAAAGATCGTGCGCCCCGGCTGGCTCTCGAACTCGATGAGACCGCCGTTGCGGGTCACCAGCTCCTGGGCAACGGCAAGTCCGAGCCCGGTGCCAGTGGCACGGCCGGTGACGAGGGGATAGAAAATGCTCGAGCGCAGCTCTTCCGGCACGCCGGGACCGTTGTCCTCGACCTGTACGTTGGCGACCAGACGATGGCGCGCGGTGCCGATGCTGACGTTGGACGATGCGCGCGTGCGCAGCACGATACGACCTGCGTCGCCAACCGCCTGCAGCGCATTGCGGGCGACGTTCAGGAGAGCCTGGATCAACTGGTGTCGATCGAGCACGGAGTTCGGCAGGCTCGGGTCGTAGTCGCGCTCGACGCTCACCGCGGAGCGCGCCTCGGCGCGCACCAGGTGATAGACGTGCTCGCAGATCTCGTGCACGTTGATCAAGCTCTTCTGCGGTGCGCGACTGGGCCCGGCCATCGAGTCCACGAGCGCCGCCAATCTGTCCGCCTCGCCGATGATGACGTGCGTGTATTCCCGCAGCTCCGCTTCCTGCAGCTCGCGTTCGAGCAACTGCGCAGCACCCCGCAGACCCCCCAGGGGGTTTTTGATCTCGTGTGCCAGCTGACGAATCATCAGACGGCTGCTGTCGAGGCGCGCGAGCAGATCGTTCTCGCGCGTGATGCGCTGTCGCTGAGTCGTATCGGCAAGCTCGAGCAGCAGATGGGTACCGGTGACCTGTCCCTCGAGCGTAGTAATGGTCACGTCGAGCGTACGCAAATCGCGCGGCGAGCCGAACGGCCGCACGGTCAGCTCGCGATCGGCAATTCCTTCACCCGTCTCCAGGGCGCGGCGCAGAACGGCGGCGAAACCGCTGGAATCGTCCAGGAAATCGCTGAAGGGTCGGCCGCGTGCCTTCTTCAGGCTGAAAGCCAGCAGATCCTGCGCGGCGACATTGGCGTAGATCGCGCACAACTGGGCATCGAGCATGACGATGCCGGTGGAGAGCGCATCCAGCAGGTCGGTGGGTTCGAAGTGCGAGAGCGCCGACGGCAGGCCGTGCTCAAGAGCCACGCGACACCTCCGACGCTCCGGGAGGCGCCGGAGCGGCGCTCAGTGTTTCTGGTGCTGGGGGGAGAGCAGCGAGGCCTGGCGGACGTGGAACGTCGCGCTCGAGGTGCTGCAGACTGTCTTGCCGCTCGCATCCTGGATCGCGGCCTCGGCCGAGTGAGCGCCGCGATCGATGGGATTGATGGTGATCGAAGTCGAAGGGCCCGCCCGGTCCGTGAGCGGCCGGCCGTCGAGTGTGAAGACCACGCGATCCCCGGGACGCAGTGGCGGCGAGGTGCTCACGACGAGCGTGACGGAATAAGCGCTGAGGAACACCTGATCCGGCGTGGGCTGCGATAACGCGCAGCTCTGATAAGGACCGGCAGGAGCGGCGGCCTCGGGTTCGCCCTGGGCGGCACGCGTCACGGCCGAGGATGGACCGGTTTTCGCCGAATAAGTGGTCGGCTCGCGCACCTCCACCTTGGCCGCGTTCTCGTGCGGCTGATCGCTGTAGTGGGTGACTCCGTTGTCGTCGACCCACTTGTAGACGGTGGTCGCGGCGGACGCCACCGAGCACGCGACCAGGATTAAGGTAAATAGCGTCCCGCGCATAGGAACCGAGCATAGCCCCAAGGGACGCGCGGGACAAAAGCGGGTGGCGACATTCGTGACATGCCGCCACTCGCAACCCTTTCCCAGTTGACTTCCTCCCCGCCCACGCCTGCGGCCCGACGCACGGGCGCGACGCAGGACTGGCAGGAGAGGAAGCCCTCGATGTCACACCATCTCCATCAGACGCTGTAGTACATATCCATCTCGACGGGATGCGTCGACATGCGGAAGCGGGTGATCTCCTGCATCTTCAACGCCGCATAGGCGTCGATGACGTCGTTGGTGAACACGCCGCCGCGCGTGAGGAACTCGCGATCCTTGTCCAGATGCTCCAGCGCCATGTCGAGCGAGTGGCAGACCGTCGGAATGTGCTTCGCCTCCTCCGGTTCCAGGTCGTACAGATCCTTGTCCGCCGGATCGCCGGGATGGATCTTGTTCTGGATGCCGTCCAGCCCCGCCATCATCATGGCGGCGAACGCGAAGTAGGGGTTCGCGCTGGAGTCGGGGAACCGCACCTCGATGCGGCGCGCCTTGGGGTTGGAGACCCACGGAATGCGGATCGACGCGGAGCGGTTGCGCGCGGAGTAGGCGAGCATCACCGGGGCTTCGAAGCCCGGCACCAGGCGCTTGTAGCTGTTGGTGCCCGCGTTGGTGAACGCGTTGAGCGCCTTGGCGTGCTTGATGATGCCGCCGATGTAGTACAGCGCCAGATCCGACAGGCCGCCGTACTTGTCGCCGGCGAACAGCGCTTTGCCTTCTTTCTGCAGCGACTGGTGCACGTGCATGCCGCTGCCGTTGTCGCCGACGAGCGGCTTCGGCATGAAGGTCGCGGTCTTGCCGAAGCTGTGCGCGACGTTCAGCACGACGTACTTCAGGATCTGCACCTGATCGGCTTTCAGGGTCAGCGTGCCGGCGCCAACGCCGATCTCGCCCTGACCGGCCGTGGCGACCTCGTGGTGATGCACCTCGACTTTGAGGCCCATCTCCTCGAGCGCCAGACACATCGCCGAGCGGATGTCCTGGAACGCATCGACCGGAGGCACCGGGAAGTAGCCGCCCTTGACGCCGGGGCGATGGCCGCGGTTGCCGTCCTGCAGCTCGGTGCCGGAATTCCACGCGCCCTGCACGGAGTCGATCGAGTAGAAACATCCGTTCATGTCGTTGCTGAAACGGACGTTGTCGAAAATGAAGAACTCGTTCTCGGGGCCGAACAGTGCGCTGTCGGCGATGCCCGTGGAACGCAGATAGGCTTCCGCCCGTTTGGCGAGCGAGCGCGGATCGCGCTCATAGCCCTGCATGGTCGCAGGCTCGATCACGTCGCAGCGGATGTTGACGGTCGTCTCTTCGAAGAACGGGTCCAGAACCGCGGTCTGCGCCTCGGGCATGAGGATCATGTCGGACTCGTTGATGCCCTTCCATCCGGCGATGGATGAGCCGTCGAACATCTTGCCGTCGCGGAACAGCTCCTCGTCCACGAGCTTCGCGGGGATGGTGACGTGTTGTTCCTTGCCGCGAGTGTCGGTGAATCGGAGGTCTGCAAACTTGACCTCTTTTTCTTTTATCAACTTGATCACTTCAGTGGGTGTCATATCGCCTCCGGGAAAGGTAGTGCTCGCTCACGTCTCAAGGCCTCGAAGCCATCCGCATGGAAAGGGACCACCCGTGCGCGGCCTTCAGCGTGGTAGAGCGGCCAGACAGTGCAGGCCGTATGCCAGCCGGACAGCATCGAGAAATCAAAAGGTTAGCGGAATTGCGACGCGCCGCTGCACCATGAGCGTGCGCAGCGGGGGCGTCATTGCACCACAAAGCAGCGTCAGACGGAACGGAAAGTGGGGCGTGCGGCCCCGCGCCAGAGCACCTGCCAGACGTTGGTGCAGCCGGTATCTATATGTGTACTGTATGTAATAATCAGTCCATATATGAACTACCAGAAGCCTACCCCCAGTGGGCTGCCCCTGCGCGATAGCGAAGCGTTGCCCCCGGCCACCTTCGCGACCGGGGCGGGGCTGCGGGCTTTCGCGCGCATCGCGGAGCTCTGGGACCTGTCGATCGCGGAGCAGCTGACGTTATTGGGCATCCAGTCGCGCTCGACGTACTTCAAGTGGCGCAAGGAGGCGCATGCGCGTTTGCCGCGCGACACGCTCGAGCGGCTCTCCTATCTCCTGGGGATCTACAAGGCGCTGCAACTGCTCCTGCCGGCGACCGAGGCGGCGGACGAGTGGATCCGCCGCCCCAATGCAGAGCCTCTGTTCGGGGGGCGCTCGGCGCTCGAGCGAATGCTCTCGGGGAACGTCGCCGACCTGTATCTGGTACGGCAGTATCTGGACGCGCAGCGCGGCTGAGCGCGAGCTCGACAGACGCTCACTCGCATGTCCGCACGTGTGGAGGATCCACCGCTCACCGAGGTGACCTGGCAGCCCTGCTACCGCGTCATCCCGAGCCGCTTCCCGACCATCCACCTGTTCGAACGGATCGCGGACCCGGCCGACTGGGACGCTCTGTACTGGCTGGAGAGCCTCACCAATCCGCGGCTGCGCCAGGAAGTGGGCGCAATCGATCTGGTGGCACCCGAGGATCGCGTGTTCGGCCCGGGCGCGACCGTGCTCATGGCGCCCTTCACGCACCTGAATCCCGGCGGCAGCCGCTTCGCCGACAGCACTTACGGCGTCTTCCATGCCTCGGCCAGTCTGGCCACATCGATCGCCGAGACGCGTTTTCATTGCGAGAATTTTCTGCGGGCCACACGGCAGGCCCCGATCGAGCTGGACATGCGCAGCTACCTCGCCGACGTCGCCGACAGGTTTCATGACATCCGCGGCAAGCGCCCGGTGCTGCCGGCGATCTATGACCCCGATAGCTACATCTCCTCGCAGGAGCTCGGACGTGGGCTGCGGCGCGGCGGGTCCAACGGCATCGCGTACGACAGCGTGCGACACCTCGGCGGCGAGTGCCTCGCGATCTTCCGCCCGCGGCTGATCCAGAGCCTGCGCCAGGGCATGCACCTGCGCTATGTGTGGGACGGCGCTCGCATCAGCCGCGTCTACGAGCTGCGGCTCATCGATCCGGCTGCCTAGCCCGAACGGTGGCCGATACCGCGAAAGCGGCGGCCTAGGGATGCAGCGGCCAAACCACCGCGCTGGTGCGTCAATGCGCCCCCGCTATACTGCGCTGCTTTCTCCCCGGCCAAAGAAACCCGCATGAAGATCGGCACCGCGCCGCGCACCTTCCAAGAGCTGATTTTTGCCTTGCAACGCTACTGGTCCGGGCAGGGCTGCGCGGTCCTGCAGCCGTATGACATGGAGATGGGCGCCGGGACGTTCCACACGGCCACCTTCCTGCGAGCCATCGGTCCAGAATCATGGAGAGCGGCGTACGTACAGCCCTCGCGACGCCCGACCGATGGCCGCTACGGCGAGAACCCGTTCCGGGCACAGCACTACTACCAGTACCAGGTCGTCATCAAGCCCTCACCGCTGGACATCCTGGATCTGTACCTGGGGAGCCTGCGGGCACTGGGGTTCGACCCTATGGTGCACGACATCCGCTTCGTGGAGGACAACTGGGAGTCTCCCACGCTCGGTGCCTGGGGGCTGGGGTGGGAGGTGTGGCTGAACGGCATGGAGATCACCCAGTTCACCTACTTCCAGCAGGTCGGCGGGCTGGATTGCCGGCCGGTCACGGGCGAGATCACCTATGGACTGGAGCGGCTGGCCATGTATCTGCAGGGAGTGCAGAGCATGTACGACATCCTGTGGACCGACGGCCCCGGCGGCAGAGTGACCTACCGCGATGTGTTCCATCAGAACGAGGTCGAGCAGTCCGCGTACGACTTCGAGTATGCGGACGTCGCCATGCTGTTGCGCCATTTCGACGATCACGAGCGGGAATGCAAGCAGCTGCTCGCCGCGAAGCTGGCTCTGCCTGCGTACGAGCAGGTGCTGAAGGCCTCGCATACATTCAACCTGCTCGATGCACGGCGCGCGATTTCCGTGACCGAGCGGCAGCGTTACATCCTGCGTGTCAGAGCATTGGCGAGCGCCGTGGCGCAAGCGTATTTCGCCAGCCGCGAAGCGCTCGGCTTCCCGATGTTGGCGGCGGCTGGATCCGCAGCTGCGGGCGCGAATGGCACCCAGACCGGCAGCGGCAAGCCAACCGCCGGGGCGCCGGCATGAAGCCCACCGAGAGACACGACTTCCTCGTGGAAGTGGGGACCGAGGAGCTGCCGCCCAAGTCCCTGCGCACCCTGGAGCTGGCGTTTGCCGCAGGCCTGCGCAGCGCATTGGAAAGCGCAGGACTCAAACCCGGCGAGCTCGTCTCCTTTGCAACCCCGCGGCGCCTCACGGTGCTGGTGAAAAAACTCCTGGCCAGACAGCCCGACCAGGACATCAAACGCCGCGGACCGCCCCTGACCGCCGCGTTCGACGCCGCGGGTCAGCCCACCAGGGCCGCGCTCGCCTTCGCGCAGAGCTGCGGGGCAGCGCTGGAGACATTGCAGCGCCTCGATGAGGGCAAGGGCACCTTCCTGTTCTTTATCGGCACCAAGGCGGGCGCGCGCGTCCAGGAGCTCCTGCCGGCGATCGTTCAGGGCGCGCTCGATGCTCTGCCGATCGCGCGCCGGATGCACTGGGGATCCGGCACTGCCGAGTTCGTTCGACCCGTGCACTGGCTGCTGATGCTCTACGGCAAGGAAGTCGTCCCCGCGAGGGTGTTGGATACGGCCGCCGGCGATGTCACACGCGGTCACCGATTCCATGCGCCCCGACCGCTGCGAGTGACGACTCCGGGGGCCTACGAGCGCACCTTGCGCGATCGCGGCTTTGTTCTGGCCAGCTTCGAGAAACGCCGCGAAACCATCCGCGAGCGAGTGACGAAGGCAGCCGTCGAGCTCGGCGGCCGCGCCTTGATTGGCGCGGAGCTGCTGGATGAAGTGACCTCCCTGGTCGAGTGGCCGGTGCCGGTGACCGGGCGCTTCGACCAGCGCTTCCTGAGCTTGCCGCGTGAGGTGCTCATTTCCACTCTGCAGGATCACCAGCGCTACTTTGCGGTGGAGGATTCGCAGGGCCATCTGTTGCCGAATTTCATCACCGTCAGCAACATCGAGAGCCGCGACCCGGCGAAGGTGGTGGAAGGCAACGAGCGCGTCGTGCGCCCGCGCCTGGCCGATGCGGCTTTTTTCTGGGATCAGGACCGCAAGCAGCCGCTCGCCGCGCGGCGCGAACGTCTCGATGCGGTCACTTTCCAGGGGAAGCTCGGCTCCCTCGGAGACAAGACACGGCGCGTGCGCCTCCTCGCAGGACAGATTGCTGCCGCGATGGGCAAGCCTCGTGGCGAGAGCGAACGGGCGGCCGAGCTCTGCAAATGCGACCTGCTCACGGCGATGGTCGGTGAATTCCCCGAGCTGCAGGGCATCATGGGCGCTTACTACGCGCTGGCGGACGGCGAAGCCCCCGAGGTTGCCGTGGCCATACGCGAGCACTATATGCCCCGTGCGGCAGGCGATGAGCTCCCGGCGACCCACGCGGGAATCGCCGTGGCGGTCGCCGACAAGCTCGACACACTGGCCGGCATTTTCGCGATCCGCGAGAAGCCCACCGGCACGCGGGACCCGTTCGGTTTGCGGCGCGCCGCGCTGGGCGTGCTGCGCATCCTGATCGAGGAAGGACTCGACCTGGATCTGCGGCGCTTCATCGACCTCGCGCTCGAGAGCGTGCTCAGCGACATCGAGCGGATCGGTAAAGGGACGCCGCCGAAACCGGGCGCGCCGGCGCCGACGCCCGCAGCGACGACCGTTGCCGCGGAGGTCTACGACTTCATCATGGAGCGGCTGCGCGCGTATTACCTCGAGGGCGCCACTGCAACCTCCACCACTGGCAGCGCACAGATCACGACCGAGATGTTCGACGCGGCACTGGCGACCAGACCTTCCTCGCCGTTGGATTTTGACGCGCGGCTCAAGGCGCTCAGCGCTTTCCTGGAGCTGGAGGAATCAGCGAGTCTGACGGCAGCGAACAAACGCATCGCCAACATTCTGCGCAAAGCCCCTGAGAAGCCCGACGGCGAGGTCGAGGTCGAGAGCCTGCGGGAATCTGCCGAAGTACGCCTGTTCGATGCGATGCGCTCACTGCGCGACGCCGTCTCGACCGCGACGGAGCAGCGTGAGTACGCCAACGCGCTCGGCAGGCTGGCTCAGCTGCGCCCGGCCATCGACGCGTTCTTCGATGAGGTCATGGTGATGGACGAGAACCCGAAGCTGCGTGCCAATCGCCTCGCGCTGCTCGCACAGCTGCATGGGTTGTTCTATGGGATTGCGGACCTCTCGAGGCTTCCGGGCTGATGCGGTGGCTGCAGTTCATCGGGTCGCTCGTCTTCACGGCGTTCCTGTTTCTGTGGACATTCTTCTACGCGATCTTCTTCACCATCGCCTGTTCGTTCCTGCCCTTCAGAAAGCGCTTCGTGCTCGCCCGTGTCTGGGCGATCGTGCTGCTGCGAATGCTGAAGTGGACCTGCCGCCTGGACTATCGCATCGAGGGCGCCGAGAACGTGCCGAGCGGCAATCACATCGCGCTCTGGAAGCATTCCTCCTCCTGGGAAACCATCGCGATGGCAATGGTGTTTCCACGCCAGGTCTGGGTGCTCAAGCGCGAGCTGCTGTGGATTCCGGCCGTCGGCTGGGGCATTCGCCAGCTGCATGCCATTGCCATCGACCGCAAGTCAGGCCATTCGGCGGTGCGCCAGGTCGTGGATCAGGGCAAGCAGCGCCTGCAGGAGGGTGACTGGATCATCATCTTCCCCGAGGGCACGCGCACGCCGGCGGGGCAGACCCGCAAGTACGGCGTCAGCGGCGCGCTGCTGGCCTCGGAGACAGGATGTCTGATCGTGCCGGTCGCCCATGACGCGGGGTCGTACTGGCCGCGTCGGGGTCTGCTGAAGCAGCCCGGCGTCATCCGGGTCGTCATCGGGCCACCGATTCCCGCCCGCGATCGTAATCCTCGGGAGATCAATCGCGACGCACAGGCCTGGATTGAATCGACAGTGAATCAGTTGACCGCACGGCCGTCCTCCCGAAGCGCGACTCCGCACGACGCGGTCGATCAATTAGACCACTAATGAGACAATAGATCGGCTATACGTCCAGATTGGTCACCGAAAGCGCGTTCTTCTCGATGAACTCGCGCCGCGGCTCGACCTGATCGCCCATCAGGGTGGTGAAGATGTCGTCCGCCGCCACGGCGTCCTCGATCTTCACCTGCATCAGTCGCCGCTGCTCCGGATTGATGGTGGTCTCCCACAGCTGCTCCGGATTCATCTCGCCCAGGCCTTTGTAGCGCTGAATCGTTTGCCCCTTGCGCGCCTGATCGAACAGCCAGCGCATCGCTTCCTTGAACGAGCCCACTTCGTGGCGCTCGCTTCCACGGATGACGTGAGCACCTTCGCCCATGAGACCGGAGAGCGTGTGCGCGAGATCGGCAATGCGCTGGTACTCGGCGGACTCAAAAAACTCCCGAGGCAGATACTTGTTGCTGGGCGTGCCGTGCTCCGTCTTGTGGATGACGACGCGAGCGGCGTGCGCATCGCTCGCGTCTCCCACTTCGACGCTGAAGGTGCGCGTCCCATCATCCAGAGCGTTCAGGCGTCGATGCAGATCTTCTGCCCACGCGCGCAGCACTTCTGGCCGGTCGAAGCTGGCGGGAGTCATCTCGGGCATGTAGATCAGCTGGTCCAGGAGTCGATCGTCGTAGCGGCGGGACCAACGCTTGATGATCGCCTGCACCTCCGTGTACTTGCGCGCCAGCGCCTCCAAGCCCGAGCCCTGCAGCGGCGGAGCCTCGGCGTTCACGTGTACCGCAGCTCCCTCGAGGGCCGTGTTGAGCAGCACAGCGTTCAGCTCGTTGTCGTCCTTGACGTACTGCTCCTGCTTGCCGCGCTTGACCTTGTAGAGGGGCGGCTGAGCGATGTAGATGTGCCCGCGCTCGATGAGCATGGGAATCTGCCGATAGAAAAACGTCAGCAGCAGGGTTCGGATGTGCGACCCGTCGACATCCGCGTCCGTCATGATGATGATGCGGTGATAGCGCAGCTTGTCGATGTCGAAGTCGTCGCGGCCGATGCCGGTACCGAGCGCCGTGATGAGCGTGCCTACCTCGACGGAGGACAGCATCTTGTCGAAGCGAGCCTTCTCGACGTTGAGGATCTTGCCCTTCAGCGGCAGGATCGCCTGGGTGCGCCGATCGCGCCCCTGCTTGGCGGAGCCGCCGGCCGAGTCGCCCTCGACGATGAAAATTTCCGACAGAGCGGGGTCCTTCTCCTGGCAATCCGCCAGCTTTCCGGGCAGCCCTGCGACATCCAGGGCCCCCTTGCGCCGGGTCATCTCGCGGGCCTTGCGGGCCGCTTCGCGAGCGCGTGCCGCATCGACGATCTTCGCAACGATCGACCGTGCTTCCTGCGGATGCTCCAGCAGGAACTCGCTCAGCTTCGTACCCACGGCGGTCTCGACGACGCCTTTGACCTCGGAGGAGACGAGCTTGTCCTTGGTCTGGGAAGAGAACTTGGGATCCGGGAGCTTCACCGAGAGAATGGCGGTCAGCCCCTCGCGCGCGTCGTCGCCGGTGGTCGCGACCTTTTCCTTCTTGGCTGAGGCTTCCCTCTCGATGTAATCGTTCAGGGTGCGCGTCAGGGCGCTGCGGAACCCCGCCAGGTGCGTACCGCCATCCTTCTGCGGGATGTTGTTGGTGTAGCAGTACATGCTCTCCTGATAGGAGTCGTTCCATTGCATGGCGACTTCCACCGAGACCGGCCCGTCCTGGGTGCGGAACCAGAAGGCCGACTCGTGGATCGGCACTCGCGTGCGGTTCAGGTATTTGACGAAGGCCTGCAGTCCGCCAGCATGCTCGAAGACGTCCGACTTGTTCTCGCGCTCATCGATGAGCTCGATGCGGACGCCCGAGTTGAGGAACGACAGCTCCCGCAAGCGCTTCGCCAGCACCTCGTAGTCGAATTGGATGTTCGTGAAGATCTGGGCACTGGGGCGAAAGCGCAGCGTCGTCCCGCGCTCCTCGGACTCGCCCACCGCCGCCAGCGGAGCCTGTGGCTCGCCCAGGTGATACTCCTGGCGGTGGATCTTGCCATCACGGGAGACGGTCAGGAGCAGGTAATCCGACAAAGCGTTGACGACGGAGACGCCCACACCGTGCAGGCCACCCGACACCTTGTAGGAGGTGTCGTCGAATTTACCGCCGGAGTGCAGCACGGTCATGATCACTTCGGCTGCGGATCGCCCCTCTTCGGGGTGAATGTCGACCGGGATCCCGCGACCGTTATCGGACACCGTCACGGACTCGTCCGCATGGATGGTCACCACGATCCGGTCGCAATAGCCGGCCAGGGCCTCGTCGATGGCGTTGTCGACGACCTCGAACACCATGTGGTGCAGACCGGTACCGTCATCGGTATCCCCGATGTACATCCCAGGGCGTTTTCGCACCGCGTCAAGACCCTTTAGAACTTTGATTTTGCTCGAATCGTAGACGTCGTCGGCAGCCATGAAATCGCCCGGTCTTGAGATGGGACATTATAGCACCCTCAGGGGGATGAGCCTGATCGTGGGCTGGCCGGAGTACGACGGCGCGTCGATGTGGGCGCTAGGGGATCGACTGCTCCCGCACCCTACCCTGTTCCACGTGGAACACTCGGTCCGGCGTGCCGAACGCGCCGAAGTCCGACTGGAGCGAGGTCAGGACCAGCTGACACGGTAGCTCCCGAACCCGCTCGATGAAGGCGCCCAGGTGCCCACGATCGAGCTCCGCCGCCGGGTCATCCAGCAGAAGGGTCGTCGCCGGCGACCCCGCGTCGCGGAGCAGATAGAGCTGCGCGAGGGTCATCGCAATGGCCACCAGCTTCTGCTGGCCGCGGGAGCACACTTCCCGGGCGACGCGCCCCCCCACCCGTACGACCACATCCCCTCGGTGCGGCCCCACATGGGTCACGCCGCGGAGGCGGTCTCTCGCGAGCGAATCCTTGAGTGCCTGGAGGAGCGGCACTTCCTGCGCCCACCCTCGTGCGTAGTGAAGCTCCACCTTCAGCCCTGTGAGGGAGCTGACGACGCTTCGCCAGTTCGGGTCGAGTCGCTCCAGCAGACTTCGCCGCGCCTCCGAGATCAGCTCTCCCAGGCGAGCCAGTTCGGCATCCCAGATCGACGCCTGCGCAGGCTGCGACTTGAGTGCGGCGTTGCGCTGCTTGAGCGTGCGGGTGTAGCGAGTCCAGTGATCGGCAAAGGAAGAATGTTCCACGTGGAACACGGCCCAGTCGAGCCAGCGGCGGCGGCGGTAGCCTCCGGCTTCCACGAGTTGATGGATTCCGGGGTCGATCACCTGGACGGGGAACGCCTGAGAGAGCTCGGTCAACGAACCCGCAGCAGCGCCTGAGATCCGTGCCACCGTACCGTCGGTTCGCGAAACCTGGATACCCAGTGCTCGAGGGGAAACGTCCGCCGTCCTCCCAAAGACCACCAAGTGGGACTGCCCGTGGCGGATCAGGCGCTCGGAGTTGCGGGTGCGGAAGGACCGGCCGCGCCCCAGGAGGAAAATGGCTTCCAGCAGCGAGGTCTTGCCGGAGCCATTACCGCCCCAGATCAGGTTGCGCTGCGGATGAAGAGTGAGCTCAACGTGCTCGAGGCAACGGACGTTGTCGACCGTGAGCTCCGCCAGTCCCAATGCCCTATAGCCTCATGGGCATCACCACGTACCGGGTGTGCACCGCATCGGGCGCGTGAACGAGGCAGCTGCTGTTGGAGTCGGTGAGGCCCAGCTCGACCTTGTCCCCTTCGATGGCGCTCAGGGCATCAAGTAAGTAGTTGACATTAAAGCCAATCTCGACCTCCTCGCCGCTGTAGGTCACCTCAACCTGGTCCTCCGCCTCTTCCTGCTCGGGATTGTGCGCGGTCAACGTCAGCAGGCCCGATTTCAACGTGAGGCGAATTCCGCGGTACTTCTCGTTCGAGAGGATGGCCGTACGCTGTAGAGCCTGGCGCAAGGTCTCGCGATCCGCGATGACGCGCTTGGTGGGATTGGACGGGATCACGCGTCCATACTCCGGGAAACGACCATCAATCAGCTTTGAAGTGAAGCGAATGTCGCCGATCTGGGCGCGAACGTGATTCGTGCCGATTCCCAGCTCGATTTGTCCCTCGGTCCCCAGGATACGCTGCAGCTCCAGGACGCCCTTGCGGGGCACAATGACCTGCTGAGTCGATTTGGCGTTGCTCTCGATGTCCATCTCGCACAGCGCGAGGCGGTGACCGTCAGTGGCCACGGCCCGCAGGGACTTCCCTTCCGTCTCCAGCAGCAAGCCGTTGAGGTAGTACCGCACGTCCTGTTGCGCCATCGAGAAATGCGTCTTGTCGATCAGCCGGCGGAAATCGCCCTGGGCGAAACTGAGCGTCTGCTGTGCGTTGATCTCCTCGACCACGGGAAATTCCGCCGCCGGCAGCGTCGACAGCGTGAAGCGGCTTCTACCGGCGCGAATCGAGATGCGCTCTCCTTCAGTGCTGAGCGTTGCATTCACGCCCTCCGGGAGCGAGCGGAAAATATCCAGCAGCTTGCGGCCCGGGACCGTGATGTCACCTGCCTGCTGCACACCGACTCCACCGCCGCCGGCGGTCATCGCGACCAGCTCCACTTCCAGGTCCGAGCCTGTGATGCTCAGGCGATTCTCGCGTGCCGACAACAACACGTTCGCGAGTACGGGCATCGTCTGCCGACGCTCGACTACACCGATGACACTCTGCAGCGGAGCGAGAAGTTCTTCGCGTGTTCCGGTGAGCTTCATAGAGTCTTCTTTCTTAGAGATTTAAAAGATGGCAGTAGTGATTACAGAGGCTGCGAATAACGGGGATGAAAGAAGTTATCACGTCCGATCAACACATTGCGTCCGTTTGCACGACTTACAATGCCATGTAAGAGCTGGCGGTTACCTGTGCATGCCCTGTGTATAACGTTATCCCCAAATTTACTCACAGGCCATCCACATACTTGGGCCCGGCTTTGTGCCCAACGTTCCGCGCGCCGCGCAACTCCTCGCACCCGCATTATCCCCGCTCAGCCGGTGAGGGTGCGCAGCAGATTCGAGTAATCCTCCGCGATGCGCCGCTCAGTGTCCCGCAGCTCCTTGATCCGCTTGCAGGCGTGTAACACGGTAGTGTGGTCGCGGCCGCCGAAGGCATCGCCGATCTCCGGCAGGCTGTGGCTGGTGAGCTCCTTGGCGAGCGCCATGGCCACCTGGCGCGGGCGTGCCACTGAGCGGCTGCGGCGTTTGGACAGCAGATCCGCCATGCGGACCTTGTAGTAGTCCGCGACGGTTTTCTGGATGTTCTCGATCGTGACGAGCTTCGCCTGCAGTGAAAGCAGGTCCTTCAGCGCTTCCTTGGTGAATTCCAGGGTGATCGGGTGGCCTGTGAAACGCGAGTTGGCGATCACGCGGCGCAGCGCGCCTTCGAGCTCACGCACGTTGGAGCGGATGCGTTTGCCGATGAAGAATGCGACCTCTTCGGGCAGCGCGACGCCGACATGCTGGGCCTTCGTCATCAGGATCGCCACGCAGGTCTCGAGCTCCGGTGGCTCGATGGCGACCGTGAGTCCCCAACCGAAACGCGATTTCAGGCGCTCCTCGAGGCCCGCGACTTCCTTCGGATAACGGTCGCACGAGAGGATCACCTGGTGCTGCCCTTCGAGCAGCTCGTTGAAGGTGTGAAAGAACTCCTCCTGCGAGCGATCCTTGTCGGCGAAGAACTGAATGTCATCGATCAACAGCGCATCCAGCGAGCGATACGCCGTCTTGAACTCGTTCATCTTCGTGTGCTGCAGGGCGCGCACCATGTCGCTGACGAAGCGCTCCGAGTGCACGTACGCAATGCGCGCTTCCTCGTCGCGCTGCTTGATCAGGTGCGCGATCGCATGCATCAGGTGCGTCTTGCCCAATCCCACACCGCCGTACAGGAACAGTGGGTTGTAGGCGCGCCCCGGATTCTCAGCGACCTGCAGGGCAGCCGCCTTGGCGAGCTGGTTGCTCTTGCCTTCGACGAACGTATCGAAAGTGAAGTCGTGGTTCAGGCGGGCGCCGACGACCAGGCCTTCTGCGCGACGCGGACGCGATGGCTGTATGGGAGGCGCCGCGGCAGTCGCGCGCGCCGTTGCCGAACGCGAGCCGACCTCCACCGTCACGATGGGGGCGTCGCCCGTGCTCTCGTCACGCAGCAGCTCGCCGATGCGTGGTAGCAGATTGGCGTTGATCCAATCCACTGCAAAGCGATTGGGCGCAAGCAGCTTGAGCGCACCGGCGCCCTCGAGGGCCTGGAGCGGGCGCACCCACGTATTGAACTGCTGCTCGGGAAGCTCGCCCTCCAACGCGCACATGCACCGAGTCCAAAGCGACGCTTCCACGCGCGTGGCCTCCAAGGTCTTCTGACGGGGTCGACTGGAGAAAGGGCTGCGAAGTCTATACCGATCCCCGCGCGTGCTGAAGATTTAAAAGCACCGAAAAGATTGACACCTTGGCGCTCAACGGCTTAGCCTTGCGACCCTTTTAAATTGGCCGAAAGGAGCCTCCGGCCCGAGATGGGCCAGCTCTTTCGGCGATCCGGCCGCGAGGCTTGACTGCCCGCGGGCAAAAGGCGTGGCTTTTGCCCGCTCACTTGATACCCATGGAATTCAGAGACCGACGGAGCCCTTGATTTATGAAGCGCACCTATCAACCGAGCAAGGTACGCCGCAAGCGCACTCATGGGTTCCGCGCACGTATGGCCACGAAGAACGGCCGGAAGGTCCTGGCGAGACGCCGGGCGAAGGGCCGCAAGAAGCTCATTCCCTGAGGACCGCACCGCTTCAGCGGCTGAGGCTCCAGCCTCAACGGCGCATCCGCCGCAAGTCCGAGTTCGATGCCGCCTATGCGCACGGACAGCGTCTGGGCAATGGATTCTTCGCTGTGACTGTGTACAGTCGCAGGCAGGATAGCGTGGCCGGCTCGGGGCTGGCCCATCCCGGGCTGGGCCATTCGGGGCCGGATCATTCGGACTCGGCCGATCCCGCGCTGGGTCAGTCGGGCGCGGCCCGTCGGGTCCCGGCCCTTTCGGCCCCGCCAGACGGTGGGCCGCGTATCGGCCTGGCGGTCGCGGTGCGCATTGCGGGCGGCTCGGTAGAACGGAATCGAATTCGCAGGGTCATCCGGGAGTCATTCCGATTGCACCAGCACGAGCTTCCCGCAGTGGATCTCGTCGTGAGCGCCCGAGCGCGGGCGCGGGGCGCGTCGGGTCCTGAGATGCACGCGGCGTTGGCCGCACTGTGGAAAAAAGTAGCTGGAATATGCGCCACGTCGCCGCCCTCCTGATCCGGCTGTACCAGTTGACGGTGAGCCCGTTGCTGGGACCGCGATGCCGCTTCTATCCCTCGTGCTCGCACTATGCGCTCGAGGCGCTGGCCCGGTTCGGTGTGTTGCGCGGCGGTTGGCTCACCCTGAAACGCATCGGTCGCTGCCACCCGTGGAATCCGGGCGGCCTCGACCCGGTGCCCGCCGCATTCGCCGGACACGCTGGTCACCATGGGACCGGCGAGAGCTGCGGGTCGGCGTTGTCGATCCACGGGTGCACAGCCCAGGGCACACAGGCCCAACACTCACATGACTAACAACCTTCGCATGTATCTGTGGGCCGCCCTGGCGGTGGTGGTGTTCCTCAACTACCAGGCCTGGATGACCGACTACGGCCCGAAGCCCCAGCCGGTCACCGCGAGTGCCGTTGCCGCGCGCGCCAAGCAGGCTAGCGATCTCGCGAACGAAGTTCCGCTCGCCGCTCCGGGTGCTGCGCAACCCGCCGCGCCCACCAAGGCGGCCACGACGGCAGCGCCGACCGAAGGCACGGCCGATACCAACGCGCCGGTGGTGCACGTGGTGACCGACGTGCTGGATCTCGATATCAGCACGCGTGGCGGCACGATTCAGCGTGTAGACCTGCCGAGATACGAGAAGGTCAAAGGCGAACCGACACCGGTTCGTCTGGAGAATGTTGACGACCCTGCGAGTCGCTACCTGCTGGAGTCCGGCCTGACGGGAACGGTCGCCGGCCAGAGCGCCCCGAATCAGGACGCGATGTTCACCGCGTCGCAGTCGAGCTATGAGCTCGACAGCCGGGGCGAGCTGCGTGTGCCCCTGACGTGGACGGCAGACGGCATCACTGTTACGAAGACCTACGTATTCCGCCGCGGCCAGTACGCGATCCACGTCCAGTACGACGTCCAGAATCATTCCGGCTCCGCGTGGCAGGTGGCGCAATACGCACAGATCCTGCGCAACGATCCGCGCACCAAGAGCTCGATGTTCAACTACAACGCCGAGAAGTCGCAGTTCCACGGCCCGGCGATGTGGGACGGCAACAAGTACCGCAAGCTCGACTTCACCGGCTCGGACAACCACATGTCGATCCCCGTGACCAACGGTTGGATCGCCGCTCTGCAGCATCACTTCGTGACGGCCGTGGTGCCGCCGAAGGATCAGCACTTCACCTTCAGCCTGAATGCTACCGGCGACCTGTTCCAGCTCGCGGCAACCGGTCCCGTTCAGACCGTGCCGGCGGGCGCCTCGCAGAGCTTCGGTGAGACGCTCTTCATCGGTCCGAAGCTCCAGAGTGAGCTGGAAACCACCGGTCCGCAGCTCGCCCGCGTCGCCGACTATGGGCGGCTCTACTTCCTCGCCGTGCCGTTGTTCTGGGCGTTGAGCAAAGTCCACGCCGTCACCGGCAACTGGGGTGTCGCCATCATCCTGGTCACCGTGCTGCTGAAACTCCTGTTCTATCCGCTGTCCGAGACCAGCTATCGCTCCATGGCGAGGATGAAAGCGCTCGCGCCGCGCATCAAGAACCTCCAGGAGCTCTACAAGGACGACCGCGAGAAGCTCGGCAAGGCCACGATGGAGCTGTACCAGCGCGAGAAGGTCAACCCGGTCTCCGGCTGTCTGCCCATGATCATCCAGACGCCGGTGTTCCTGGCCTTCTACTGGGTGTTGCTCGAGTCGGTGGAGATGCGCCAGGCCCCCTTCATGGGCTGGATCACCGATCTTTCCTCCAGGGACCCCTACTTCATCCTGCCGGCCATCATGGCCGCAGCCATGTTCGTTCAGTACAAGATCAACCCCCAGGCCGGCGACCCGACCCAGCAGAAGATCATGATGTTCGTGCCGCTGGTCATGTCGGTGACCTTCGCGTTCTTCCCCTCCGGCCTGGTGCTCTACTGGGTGACGAACACGCTGCTCGGCATCGCTCAGCAGTGGAACATCAACCGCCGCATCGTGGGAAACACCGCCGCGAAGCGCGCCTGAGCTGGCGGCTGCTGGTGTCAGCGGAGGGGTGAGCAGCCGGCAAAAACCACGCTTTTTGCCGGCGGAAACGGAGCTGGTGTCCGAAAAACGCTGGCCCATCTGGGCCGCAGGCGACTTTTTCTAATAGAGTAGGACTCCTGGATGAGTCACCCCGACACCATCGTGGCTGCGGCAACTGCCCCAGGCCGAGGCGGTATCGGTGTCGTGCGCGTCTCGGGCGCCAAGGCGCCTGAGATCGCCGCGGTACTGGTCGGAGACCTTCCGCAGCCGCGCCACGCTACCTTCGCCCGCTTCCTGGATGCGCAGCGCGAGCCGATCGACGCGGGATTGGCGATCTTCTTTCCCGCTCCTCATTCCTACACTGGCGAGCACGTGCTGGAACTGCACGGGCATGGCGGTCCGCTGGTGCTCGAGGCGCTCGTCGTGCGCGCCGTCGAGCTGGGAGCGCGTCGCGCACAGCCCGGCGAATTCACTCAACGGGCGTTCCTCAACAACAAGGTCGATCTCGCCCAGGCCGAGGCCATCGCCGACCTGATCGACGCAGGCTCACGCGAGGCCGCGCGAGCCGCGATGCGCTCCTTGCAGGGGGAGTTCTCCGGCATGGTGCGCGGCCTGACCGACGCCGTCATCGAGTTGCGCACCTATGTCGAAGCCGCGATCGACTTCCCGGAGGAGGAGATCGACTTTCTGGCGGACGAGCAGCTGTCGGGCCGCTTCGCGAGCGTGCAGGAGCACTTCGACGGCGTCGAGCAATGCGCCCGACAGGGGAAACTTCTGCGTGAGGGCATGACCGTGGTGATCGCCGGCAGACCCAACGCCGGCAAGTCCAGCCTTCTCAACCGCCTCGCAGGCTATGACGCCGCGATCGTCACGCCGATTCCCGGCACCACGCGGGACATCGTGCGTGAGCGGATCGATATCGATGGCATGCCGCTGCACGTGCTCGACACAGCAGGGCTGCGGCAGGGCGGCGACGCAGTGGAGGAAGAAGGGATCCGTCGCGCGCAGGTGGAAATGGGCCGCGCCGACCGCGTACTGTTCGTCATCGATGCCGGCGCAGACCCGGGCGCCACGGCTTTCACCCAGGAAGGACCCCGGCTTCCCCCCGATGTCCCGGTGACACTCGTTTTCAACAAGTGCGATCTCGCCACCGGTATTCCCGTTGCCGACACCTATTCCGGCCCGCCGCGAATCGAGCTCTCCGCGCTCACCGGCGTGGGACTGAGCGCGCTGCGCACGCATCTGAAGGTCTGCATGGGCTTTCAGACGCTGGACTCAGGCACCGTGTCCGCCCGCCAACGCCATCTCGATTCCCTCGCAAGCGCCCGCAATCGCGTGGATGACGCAGCGCGATTGCTGCGGGAGCGGCGTGCCGGAGAGCTGGTCGCGGAGGAGCTGCGCCTGGCTCAGCAATCCCTCAATGAGATCACTGGCGAATTCAGCAGTGAGGACTTGCTCGGGCGCATTTTCTCCAGCTTTTGTATCGGGAAGTAGGTGCTGGCATGGGCAGCTTGCTGAAGTTGATCGCGCAGAGTGATGATTGCATTGACGCCGGGCCTGACGCTTTTGCCGTCATGGAACTGACGACCCTCCTCGAGCTCCTGGGCGCGGCGCGGTTGGCTTCGTGAATGGTCCGCGACCTGCGCCACGCTGATATTCCCGCCGTCATATCGGTCTTCCGAGCCTCCGTGCGCCTCACCGCGTGCCGCGACTACACGCACGAGCAGGTAGTGGCCTGGGCGCCGGACGAGATCGACCTCGCCGCCTGGGCGAAGCGGTATGACACCCGGCAGGCTTGGGTGGCGGAGGTGGGCGCCGGCTTTGCCCGGGCGAGCTCGCTCGAAACGGGCTCGGAGATCGTGGGCTTCATCGAGCTGGAAGGCTCGAGTCATCTGGACATGATGTACGTCCATCCGGCTGTCCAGCGACGCGGCGTGGGCAGCGCCCTTCTGAGTCAGCTCGAGTCAGCCGCGCGCGAGCTGGGTGCCCGGCGGCTCCGCACCGAAGCCAGCATTACGGCCCGGCCCTTCTTCGAGCGCCGCGGCTTCCTCCTCGTCGCCGAGCAAACGGTCGCGCTCCGGAGTCAGCAGCTCATCAACTTCCGAATGGAAAAGCCGCTTGCGGATCCGGCTTGACGGGCTTCATCAGGTCGGTGTGCGTTTCCCGTGAGCCGTCGGCGAGGGTGAAAGGCGTGGAGCGCACATCGGCGAGCGCGCCGATGTCATGTTGGCGCAGCAGCGCGATAAAGCGCTCGGCCGGATGTTTTGAATGTCCGATGGTATAGATCATACTGGCACGACATGGGACGCGCCGTTTCCTTGCCCGCGAGCGTAGCCGATTGCCTCGAGGAAGCTTTCGGCGAAAGCGTGCGTCACGTGCAGATCTTCGAGCATTCGCTGTTCGCGCGTCTACATATCCTTGCGGTCGCGACGACACGCCCGCGCCGCATCTACCTGCGCGGCAGCGGGGCTGACTTCTTCGACAACCCCTGGCTGATGCTGCACGAGTATTGCCACGTCATCAAACAGTGGGAATCGCGCGATCTGACGACACCCCGGTACCTTCTGGAGTGTCTGCGGCATGGGTACTGGAACAATCGTTTCGAGGTGCAGGCGCGCGAATTCGCGGACGCCCATCTGGCGCGAGCCGTCGCGGCTTTGCGAGTCGCTGCGGCCCGCGGCGCAACGCAGACGTCAGCCGAGCCGCACGCCGAGCCGCCGCCCGCGCCCTTCGGCGAGCGACGCATGCCCTCAGCCGAGCAACGCCTCCCGATGGTAGAGCCGGCCGGCGATGCCCACGAGCAAGGCACCGACGGCGAGCGTGACGCCCACCGATAGCGCCAGATAGGCCAGGGGGATCGGCTCGTCGCGCAGCAGGCTCGTCATGAGAAAGTGCTGGCTGAGCGACGGAACCGCCATCAACCTGGCCGTGGGCCGCAGCCCCATGACGCTGGCAAACACCAGCGGCAGCGTCGGAATCACCAGGATCAGGCCCAGGTAGGTCTGCGCCTCACGATAGCTGCGCGTGAAGGACGCAACGAGCGTCATGAGCCCCGCCCCGAGCGGAACCAGGGGCAGGCAGCACAGGATGATCTTGAATGCCACCAGCGGCCCCAGGTTCAGCGTCATGCCGAAGCGGGCCAGGTCGACGGGCTCGAGCACGACGGAAAACACGATGATCGTCAGCACCAGCGAGAGCGTCATGTACGCGCAGGCCGTCAGGATCTTTCCGTAGATCAGGTACTCGCGCCGGACCGGGACCGTCAGCAGCGGCTCCAGTGAGCCGCGCTCGCGCTCTCCTGCCGTCGCGTCGATGGCGAGATACATGCCTCCCATGAGCATGGTCACCACCACCAGATAGCTGAACGTGCCCAAGAGCAGGACGGCGCGACTCGCCGGCGTCGATACGTCGATATTCTCGACTACGATCGGCGAGAGCACCAAGGGGTCGACTCCCCGCAGGATCACCCGCATGCGCGCCAGCGTGGAGTCGTACTGGGCGAGGATTGCGCGTACGCGCGCCACGTCCCGGCCGTTCGAATCGTCCGAGGCGTCGGTGTAGAGACTCACCGTCGCGGGGTCACCCCCTGCCAGCCGGGCACCAAAATCGCCGCTGACGCTCAGCACTATCGAGTAGCGACGGTCTGTCACAGCCCGGCGTGCGCCGGCGTCATCGAAGCTCACCGGCTCGACCGTCACCGAATACTGCCGAAGGAAGTCGAGAAGATTGGGGGCCCGCTCAGCGTGCATCACCGCCAGCTTCACGGGTCGATCCGCCGAAGAATCTCCACGATGAATCGTCAGCTGCAGAGCGGCAGCGAACAGCAGAGGGCCGAACAATGGTCCGAAGATGAGCGCCGCGCTGACGGTACGCCGATCACGCAGGTTCTCGCGAAACTCCTTGCGGAAGACCCCAAGGATCGCCGCCCATGCCCCGCCTGCGCGCGCCATCAGGCTAGTCCGCCGCGGGCGCGGGCAACACGCATCAGTGCGCGCGTGACGGCTTCGATCGCGCGCATCAGACCAACCCCTCGCCGGTGCCGATGAGACGGACGAACGCATCTTCCAGCGTCGGCTCGCCGGTGCGTGCCTGAATCTCCGCAGGAGTGCCGCTGGCGAGCACCTTCCCGTGTGCGATCACGACAACCTCGTCGCACAGCGCGCCCACTTCCTGCATGACGTGGCTGGAAAACAGCACGCAGTGCCCTTCGTCGCGCAGTTTTCCGAGCAGGCGTCGCAGGCTGCGCACCGCCATCACGTCCAGTCCGTTCGTCGGCTCATCCAGCAACACGTTTCTGGGCCGGTGAATGAGCGCGCGCGCGAGCGCCGTCTTGATCCGCTGGCCTTGGGAGAAACCCTTCGCCCGGCGGTCGGCGAACTCCTCCATCTCCAGCAGGCTGATCATCTGAGCCGTACGGGCGTTCCGTTCGCCGCGCGACAAGCCGTGCAGCTCGCCGAAGTAGGCGATATTTTCCCGCGCCGTCAGGTTGGGATAGATGCCGGCCGAGTGCGGCAGCACGCCGATGCGGCGGCGGGCCTCCAGGGGATCGCGGATCGCGCTCACGCCGTCGACCAGCGCGTCTCCGCCGTCCGGCGGCAGTACGGTGTAGAGAATTCGCAGCGTCGTCGACTTGCCGGCGCCGTTCGGGCCCAGCAGCCCGGTGATACGGCCGTCGAGCGCGCGCAGACTCACGTCGCGCACCGCTTGCACCGCGCCGAAATGCTTCTTCAGTCCAGTCGCCTCGATCACGGTGGCGGGCCGTTCAGGGAGATGAAGAAAGGCGTCGGCTTGTCCCGCGACGTGCACGAGACGTCCAGTCTGTCCACGGTTCCCGTTTCGATGAAGCGCGCCATGATCCGATCGACGCACGGCGCTACGAGTTGCCCGTGCCCGAAGCCTTTCAACACGACATGCAGGCCTTGCGCGAATCCACGCAGCGCCTCCTGGGCATCGGCCACCGGTGTTGCAGGGTCGTCGCTTCCCGAGAGCAGCAGCGCAGGCACGTCCGAGTGCAGCGGCTCATGAAAGTCCTTGTCGATCGGTCCGCGCGGCCAGACCTGACAGATGTCGCGTAGCCCGTCGACGGCGGAGGTGCCTAGGTAGGTTTGCTCCAGGAGCTTTCTATCGATGGTCTTCTCGTTGTAGAACGGGACGTCTTCGGCGCACACCACGCTGTTGTGCATTCCGTAGGAGAGTTGGTCACCCAATGAGCGGCTGATCAGCAGATATTGCGTCGCGAGCGGCATGAAATCGCCGCTCTCACTCGCACGGTGCAGGATGAGCGGCAGCAGCGCGGCTTCCTGCGGCGTGTAGGTCGTCAAGCGCAGCACTGTCGCGAGCTGGAGCGTCGAGAGCTCTAGCTTCGACTGCTCCCCCGTCGTGGGGTCGGCGATCGTGATCGGAACCGGTTGGATGCGCATCTGCGCGCTCAACTTGTGATAGTCCGCTACCGGATCTCCGAATCGCGACTGGCATTGCGGCTCCCTTGTGCAGCGCGCCAGGATGCGCAGCAGCGCGTTCTGCGCATCCACGGCGACCGCCGGCCCCAACGCCAGCGTTGGAGGCACGACGCCATCGAGAATCACGGTGCGCGTGTGCGTCGGGAACCGCCTCAGGTAGTGCTGCGCGACGCGCGTGCCATATGAGCCGCCATACAGGTTGATTCGGTCATAGCCGAGCGCCGCCCGTACGGTGTCCAGATCCTGCACGGCCACACTGGTCGTGTAGTAGGCGACGTCCGCGTGCGCGCTAGTATCCTTCAGGCAGCGCGCCGCTTCGGCCACGACCTGCGCATCCGTCTCCTGCGTGAGGAGGTCGTCGCTGAGCTCGCAATTCAGAGCGTTCGAGCGGCCCGTGCCCCGCTGATCGACGAGCACGATGTCGCGATCGCGGTGAACTCGCGCGAACGCCGGAGCCACGGTCGTGTAGAACGTCGTCGCGGCCATCCCGGGGCCGCCCGCCAGGACGAACAGCGGGTCGGCGCTCTTGTGCTTGTTGATCGCAGGCACACGAGCGACGTATAGCCCGATCCGGCGCCCCTCGGGCCGGGCCGGGTTCTCCGGCACGCTCAGCACGCCGCATTCGGCCGTGACGGAGGCGATGCGCTCGGGCTGCTGCAGCTGGCAAGGCGTCAGCGCCAGCCCTACCGGTGCGGGAACGGGCGGCCCATGGGAGGCTGGCGGGGCGGCAGTGACCGGCGAGGCGGCAGTGACCGGCGGGGCTGCCGCAAGCGCGCTGGCCAGCAGGGCGAAGCTCAGGAGCGGCGCGAGTGGGGCGGTAAGATGAGTCACGCGGGAGCGGAGGATAAGGCAGATACGACGCCCCGTTCGGTTACGAACGTCTAAAATACGTCAACCCCGGTTTCCGGCTACCGTTTATCGAGCCACATCCGGTTTGCAACGACCTGCCATTGAAGCCACATCATGCGATTCGCCCGCCCGTTTGACGTAATTGTCATTGGCGGCGGCCACGCCGGCACAGAGGCCGCGCTGGCTGCCGCGCGCATGGGTGCGCGCACGCTGCTGCTGACTCAGAGCATCGAGACCCTGGGGCAGATGAGCTGCAATCCCGCGGTCGGCGGCATCGGCAAGGGCCATCTGGTCCGCGAGATCGATGCCCTGGGGGGCGCGATGGCACGGGCGACCGACCGCGCCGGAATCCAGTTCCGCATGCTCAATGCGAGCAAGGGTCCGGCCGTTCGGGCGACCCGCGCCCAGGCGGACCGGCAGCTCTATCGCCAGGCCATCCGCTCGATGCTCGAGAACCAGCCGAACCTGGCGCTGTTCCAGCAGGAAGCAGCCGACCTCGTCGTCGAGGGAGAGCGGGTTTGCGGTGTCGTCACCGTGACCGGAATCGTCTTCGAGGCGCGTGCGGTGGTGCTGACCGTCGGCACGTTCCTGGGCGGCCGCATCCACGTCGGACTGGACAACTATCAGGGGGGTCGGGCCGGAGACCCGCCCTCGAACCGCCTTGCCTCCCGCCTGCGAGAGCTGCCGCTACGCGTCGGGCGCCTGAAGACGGGTACACCGCCGCGGATCGATGGGCGCACGCTGGACTATTCCGTGATGGCAGCGCAGCCCGGCGACGACCCGGTCCCGGTCTTTTCGTTCCTTGGGCGAGCTAGTGAGCATGCTCCGCAGGTCAATTGTTTCATTACACAGACAAACGAGCGAACTCACGAGATCATCCGCGCCGCGACCGACCGCTCGCCGATGTTCACCGGACGCATCGAGGGCGTCGGCCCGCGCTATTGTCCTTCGGTCGAGGACAAGGTCGTGCGGTTCGCGGATAAGACGTCGCACCAGATCTTTGTCGAGCCCGAGGGGCTCGCCACTCACGAGATCTACCCTAACGGCATCTCCACCAGCCTGCCGTTCGACGTTCAGTATGCGTTCGTCCGTACCGTCCGCGGCTTCGAGAACGCGCACCTGACCCGCCCCGGCTATGCGATCGAGTACGACTTCTTCGACCCCCGCGATCTGAAGCCGTCGCTGGAGACCCGAAGTCTCCGGGGGCTGTTCTTTGCCGGCCAGATCAACGGCACGACGGGCTACGAGGAAGCGGCGGCGCAGGGCCTCATCGCCGGCATCAACGCGACCTTGGCAATCCGCGAGCGCGAGCCCTGGTTGCCCAAGCGCAGCGAGGCCTATCTGGGAGTGCTGATCGACGACCTCGTCACGCGCGGTACTCGCGAGCCGTATCGGATGTTCACCAGCCGCGCCGAGCACCGCCTGCTCCTCCGGGAGGACAACGCCGACCTGCGGCTGACTCCGGCGGGACGCGACCTGGGACTCGTCGATGACGAGCGGTGGACCCTCTTCCAGGAGAAGCGGCGGCTATCGGACCTCGAAGTCGCGCGGCTGGAGAAGACCAGGATTCGTCCCGTAGACGCGCCGCCGGAGTGGGTAGACCGCGTACTGCACGCACCACTCGCACGCGACTACACCGCGTTCGAGCTTTTGAGGCGACCCGAGGTTCGCTACGAGGACCTGGCGGAGATCGCCGGCACGCCGACAGAAACGCCGACGGATGACCGTGTCTGGGCGCAGGTCCGCGCCCAGGTCGAGGTCCGCGCCAAGTACGCAGGCTACATCGAGCGGCAGCAGGACGAGATCGAGCGTCAGCGCCGCAACGAGGAGACGAACCTGCCTGCCGATCTGGATTACTTGCAGCTCACGGGCCTGTCGCACGAAGTGCGCCAGAAGCTGCAGCAGGCGCGGCCCGCAACCCTTGGACAGGCAGGTCGCATCCCGGGCGTCACGCCCGCTGCGATCTCGATTCTGCTGGTGCACCTGAAGAAGCGGGGACAGGCACGCGTGGCATGAGCGCATTCATCCGACAACTCCAGGAAAGCTGGGCACGCAGCGACTCGCTGGTGTGCGTCGGCCTGGATCCGGAGCTTGAGCGCTTCCCGAGCGCTCTCGCGCAGCACGCTTCTCCCATCTTCCAGTTCAACCGCGCGATCATCGATGCGACGGCGGATCTGGTGTGTGCCTACAAGCCGCAGTTTGCGCACTACGCCGCGTACGAAGCGGAGGACCAGCTCGAGCGCACGATCGAGTACATCCACCGCAACCACCCGGGCGTACCGGTGATTCTCGATTCCAAGCGCGGCGATGTCGGCAACACCGCAGAGCGCTACGCGATCGAGGCCTTTGAGCGGTACGGGGCCGACGCGGTGACCGTGAACCCTTATCTCGGCCGCGACGCTCTCGAGCCCTTCCTGAGGCACGAGGACAAGGGCGTGATCGTTCTCTGCCGGACGTCCAATCCTGGTGCCCGCGACCTGCAGGATCTCGACGTTGGTGGCCGCAAGCTGTACCACCGGGTGGCGGAGCTCGCGGCGCGCCAGTGGAATTCGCGCGGTAATTGCCTCCTTGTCGTCGGAGCCACCTACCCGCGCGAGCTGGCTGAGGTGCGCGAAATTACCGGTAACATGCCCTTCCTCGTCCCTGGTGTAGGAGCGCAGGGAGGCGACGTCGATCAGGCCGTGCGGAGCGGACAGACCGCCGACGGCACGGGGCTGATCATCAGCTCTTCGCGCTCGATCCTGTATGCGTCCTCCGGAGAGGACTTCGCCGCCGCGGCGCGCAAAGCCACCATGACCCTTCGCGAGCAGATCAATCTCTCGCGCCTCCGTACCCCGCGCTGACGTGTCGCCCCAACGTGCGATTCCGCTCTGACGTGCGTTCGTGGCTGGCCACGGGGTTCCTCGCGCTGCTGCTCGCAGCGGGGGGCTGCTCCAAATCGCCCAGCAGTGCCTCCACTGCCCTTCCCGCCAACGCGAAAATTCTGCTGCGAGGGGGTAATCAGGAGCCAGACTCGCTGGACCCACAAAAAGCTCGCTCGATTGAAGCGCAGCGCATGCTCCGGGACATCTGCGAGGGCCTGACGCTGCTGGACAGGAATGCGGGCCCTGCACCGGGGACGGCGCGTGACTGGACTGTGAGCCCGGATGGGAAGCAGTACACGTTCCACTTGCGCCCAGAGGCGAGGTGGTCGAACGGCGATCGGGTCGTCGCAGCCGACTACGTCGCGGGTCTGCAACGCCTGGTCGACCCGACAACGGCATCGCAGTACGCCGACGTGGTGGCCGTGATCGCGAACGCGAGTGAGATTACTGCAGGGAAGAAGCCGCCAGACACACTCGGCGTCACTGCACCCGACGACTCCACGGTAGTCATCGACCTCGTGGCACCGGCGCCCTACCTCCCGTCGCTCCTGTCGCATCCCAGCACCTGCCCGGTGCACAGGCCGACCCTCTCGCAGCATCCCAACACCTTTGCACGACCCGGCATCATGGTCTCGAACGGTGCCTTCACGTTGGCGCAGTGGGTGCAGGGCTCGTATGTGCTGCTCACGCGCAACCGCTACTACTGGGGCAATGCGGCCAATCACCTGGATGGCGTCAGGTATCTGACGATCTCGGACGAGAACGCCGAGTTCACGCGCTACCGTGCCGGAGAGCTGCAGATCACGACTACCGTCCCACGGGGGCAGTACGACTGGATCAAGGCGAATATCCCGGACCAGTTGCACACCTCTGCGCAACTGACCACCTACTACTATGGTTTCAACCTCACCCGAGCCCCGTTCAAGGACAACCTGCCGCTGCGACGCGCGCTTTCGCTGGTGATCGACCGAGAGCAACTGACGAAGCTCGTGCTGCGAGCAGGAGAGCTCCCGGCCTACGGCTGGATCCCGCCAGGCGTGCATGACTACTCGGAGCAATCCTTCGACTACCGCAAGACACCCATGGCAGAGCGTCTCGCCGAGGCGCGCCGTCTCTATGCGCAGGCGGGCTACTCTGCGGCCAAACCCCTCCGGTTCGAGCTGCGCTATAACTCTGGCGAGATGCACGACAAGATCGCGCTCGCGGTCGCTTCGATGTGGAAGCAGGCGCTCGGCGTCGAAGTGACCCTGACGGCCGAGGAGTTCAAGTCGTTGCTCCAGGACGTCGATCGGGGTGAGGTCGAGATGTTCCGCTCGAGCTGGTCCGGCGATTACAACGATGCCTACACGTTCGCGCAGTATTTCACGAGCGGCTTCGGCATCAACCTGCCGCACTATCACAGCACCGAGTACGACGCTCTCGTGAATTCCGCAGCCGCGGAACCCGATCCGCAGAAGCGTCGCGAGCTGCTGCAGAACGCCGAGCGCGTTCTGCTACACGATCATCCGATGATCCCGCTGTATTTCTATGCAGGCAACCACCTCGTGAAACCGGAGGTCACCGGCTGGTACGAGAATGTGATGAACGTGGTCTACAGCAAGGACCTGTCGCTGAATCCCGCACGACAGTCGCCGGCACCTTAATCCATGTATTTGTAGGAGCGGGTATTCACTGCGGACCGCGCGCGTTGTCCGCCTTCCGGGGACCTGTAAGGCGGGTGGTCCACCGGAGAGATGCTTTCGAGACGCTCACCGGTCAGATCGAGCACGAACGTGGAATACCAGTTGTGGATGTCGTGGCGGTGCACCGCCGCGAGCATCTGCTGGTAGCGGCTGCGCCGCTCCTCGAGTGGCATCTGCAGCGCGGTCTGGATCGCGAGGGCGAGCCCAGGGGTGTCGTACGGATTGACCTGCAGGGCTCCGCTCAGCTCCCGCGCAGCCCCTGCGAGCGGCGACAGGATCAGCACGCCCGGATCTTCCGGATCCTGCGCGGCCACGAATTCCTTGGCGACGAGATTCATTCCGTCCCGCACCGGCGTCACCAGCGCCACCTGCGATGCGCGCAGGAATCCCATCAGGGTCGAGCGTGCGAAGTTGCGGTTGAGGTAGCGGATCGGCGTCCAGTCGGCCTCCGCGAAGCGCCCGTTGAGGCGGCCCGCCGCCTGCTCCAGGCTCTGGCGGATCTCGCTGTAGGCCTGCACGTCCGAGCGGCTCAAGGGGGCGATCTGCAGGAACGTCACCTTGCCCTGGTTGTCGGGGTAGCGCTCCAGGAACTCCTCGAACGCGGCGAAGCGTTGCGTCAGGCCCTTGCTGTAGTCCAGGCGATCGACGCCGATGATCAGCTTGCGCTCCTGCAGGCTCGCGATCATGCGTTGCACCGTCTCCTGCCCGATGGTCGTACGCGCCTCGCTGGCAACCTCGTCGACCTCGATCCCGATGGGATACACGCCGAGACGCACGTTACGCCCGCAAGCCTGCACCCTGCCGGTGCTCGGCAAACGGAATCCTTCCGGCACCTCCAGGCACGACAGAAACGAGCGCAGGTCGTCATCGGTCTGAAAACCGACCAGATCGTACTGACACAGATCGCGTACCAGCTCGGTGTAATTGGGCAGCATCCGCAGCACCTGCAGATGCGGAAACGGAATATGCAGGAAAAAACCGATGGGTCCGGCGAATCCAAGCTCGCGCAGATAGCGGCCGACCGAGATGAGTTGATAGTCGTGCACCCAGACGGCATCGCCAGGCTTGAGCAGCTTGAGCAATTGGCGCGCAAACTGCGCGTTGACGCGCATGTACGCTTCGTACTGCTGCTGATCGTGATGGAAGCGCGCCGCCAGATAATGAAACAACGGCCACAGCGTACTGTTGCAGTACCCGTTGTAATAAGCATCGAAATCCGTGGGATCCAGATCGATCGTGGCAAACCGCACGTTGCCGCGGGCAGTGATCTCGGGCTCCGGATTCGGCTTGACAGTGGTCTCGCCGCTCCAGCCGAACCACATGCCACCGGTGTGCTGCAGCGCCGCCAGCACTCCGACAGCGAGGCCGCCGGGGGCGGCGCCACGTCGCGGCACGGTGATGCGATTGGACACACAAACTAGGCGGCTCATCCGCCGCTAAACGTACAGAAGGGGACTTGGTTCCCGCAAGGTTGGCCTTCGCAGGTGCCCGGTGTGCGGGCCGCGAAGAGCATCGCGCGGCTCAGCGCGTTTGCAACCAACCCATGCTGGGCCGAAAGCGCAGGTTGCGCGGCGGACCCACGGCGATGTCAACCGGTAGCACTCGCACCCCGGCGTCGGCCAGGAAGTCTTTCGCCATCGCAAGCACGGTGTTGCACGTACGGTGCGCACTCGGATCATCGGCGAGATGAACTACGATGCGCGACTGGAGGTTGCGCGCAGTTGGTGTGATTTCCTTGATGGACTCGATGCAGCGGTCGAGCAACAGCAGCTCGGTGGCGAGAGTCGTGTCGGTCACATCCACCGGATTGGGGCCGCGCACGATGCAGCGTAGGTGCAACATCGCGCCCGCGTCCTCGACGGCGTCATACACACACACCGCGATTGCGGAGCGCAGCTCCGTCACCAGAATGACGTCGTCGCCGGCGACCTCGAACCGGTCCGGGGAGACGATGACTTCGCGAGTGGAGGGGGAGGACATCGGGAGTTGTATACCGTCACGCCGCCGCACAGACTTTGAACTGCCGCACGTTGTTTCCTGGGTAAGCGTAGAATAAGGGAAAACGCGAGCTCGAGCGGGAACATATGAAGAAGCTCGTCACATTTGCGCTGGCTTACTTATTCGGCTGTTTTGCGTCGCTGTCGGCAAGCGCCGAAGGACCTGCGTCGGTGTCGTCGATCCGCGTCACGGGCGCCTCGACGGTCACAGCAAATCCGGATCGCGCGAACATCGATATCGGTGTTGTCACACAGGCCCCGCAGTCGCAGAACGCAGTGTCGCAGAACGCACGCACGTTCAATGCGGTGATGGCTGCCTTACGGAAGGCTTTCGGCCGGGGTGCCGACATCAAAGCGCTGTCCTATTCCCTCAATCCCGACTATCAGTACGGCTCCAACGGTGGCACACCCACCGTCAGGGGCTACACGGCCACGAACGTAGTACGCGTGACGATCGATGACCTCGCCAAGATTGGAGACGTCATCGACACGGCAACCCAGGCGGGAGCGAATCGCGTGCCGAGCATCCAGTTCGCGCTGCGCGACGAGGAGACCGTACGTACACAAGCCCTGCGTGAGGCGGCCGTCAAGGCGCGGGCGGAAGCGGATTCCCTCGCGGCGGCGTTGGGGCTGAAGGTCAACCGCATCCTGACGGTCGAAGAGGGCGGACCCGTCATCGTGCCGATGCGGCAGGTCGCCTTTGCGCGCGCCGCCGAGTCCTCGGCCGCCACGCAAATCCAGCCAGGAACCATCGAAGTGAACGCCAACGTGACGCTCACCGTGGAGGTCAGCCCCCGCTCATAGAGGTAAGCCGCTATGACCTACGTCAGCCAGTTGCTCGACCGCAAGGGCCGAGCGACTTATTCGATAGAGCCCGAAGACCCCGTGCTCGAGGCGATCCAGCTCATGGCCGACCACCACGTCGGCGCCCTCCTGGTGATGAAGGGCGAGCAGCTGGTCGGCATCGTCTCCGAGCGCGACTACGCCCGCAAAGTCATCCTGATGGGACGTTCGTCGGCCGAGACCCCGGTCTGGCAGATCATGAGCTCTCCCGTGCTGAGCGTCTCCTTGCGCCACTCCGTACAGGAATGCATGGAGATCATGACCGAGCACCGCGTCCGCCACCTGCCGGTCGTCGAATCCGAACAGGTGGTCGGCATCGTTTCCATCGGTGACCTGGTCAAGGCCGTCATCCAGGATCAGCAGGCGACCATCGAGCAGCTGGAGAGCTACATCCACCGCTAGCCTCGCGTGCGGCGCAGTGCGCGGGCTTCGCGATCGATGTCATCGAAGTCCTCGCCGGCCTTCCGGTCAGTAGCTCACGCACGCATGAACGGTCTGGTGGTAGGGGCTAGTGTTGCGTCGCAGCGCCCGCATCTCGCGCTCGCAGCAACCGCACGAAGTCATCGATGGCCGCCAACTGCGGTCGATCGGGCAGATCGCTCATCGCGAACGGGTCTCCCATGTGCATCACGCGCTGATGGGCCTCATCAAACGGCTGCCAGCGTGGCAACCCCGGACCGTTCGGATCCCCGCTGCGCGCGAAGTTCACCCAGTAGCTCGACAGGAGATCGGCGACCCGGCGGTCGGTCGCGGTCCAGGTCCAATCGGGCGCGTAGTGCTGAAAGATGTAGAACAGCTCCGCCATGTGCGGCACGCCCCAGCTTCTATAGGGCTCCTCATCGGGATAGGGAGGCCGATGGTCGAAGTCGTATTCGAACACCTTGCTCCTGCCCGTCCGCGATTGCAGGCGCCCCCACGTCCATGCTTCCCAGGCGAAGCTGTATTCGGTCTCGAAGCGACGCTGTGACTTCGCCGCCTCCGCTTCCGAGTGCGCGGGAAAGAGCGCCAGCAGCCGATCGGCGAGAGGTCCCGCCTGCTCCCGTACGGCACGCACATACTGTTGTGCGCTTCCGACATTTGCGGTCATGTCGCCCTCGCCGGAGTTGTGACCGACGAGCAGGGGTACGTCGTTCTGTTTGCCCGCAGCAAAGATTGCGTAGGTCTGCGCGGGTCTGACGTAACCGTCGATGATGGCGAACGCGGGACCGGCTGCAATGACCTGCGCGGCCGGCAACGCGCGCAGCTCCGCAAGGGAGTGTGCACCGAGCTTCGCTTCAAGTGTCTGCCCGTATTGCTCGGCTTCCTTCAAGCGTCCCTTCGCCTGGGGGCGATCGCGATTCCCATTCGGCGGCTTGAAGGTTGCGCCACTTTCGCCGATAGCGCGCTGGAACAGCCCGTGCGCCAGCGGCGACGCCATGAGCATGCTCACCGCCCACGAGCCTGCGGAGACTCCGAAGATCGTGACGTTGTCAGGATCGCCGCCGAACGCGGCGATGTTTGATTTCACCCACTGCAGCGCGGCGATCATATCCAGCAGGCCATAATTGCCTGAAGCGTGGTGCCGCGACTCCGCCGTAAGCTCGGGAAGCGCCAGGAACCCAAGCGCTCCCAGGCGATAGTTGATGGTGACGACCACGGCGCCCTTGCGAGCGAGTTGGTCGCCCAATTGATAAGGATAGGAGCCGGCGCCGTTCTGGAAACCCCCTCCATAGATCCAGAGCATCACCGGCAGGTGCTCACCAGGCGCTTTCTCCGGCGACCAGATGTTCAGATACAGGCAGTCCTCGCTCATGGGCTCATCGTCGGCGCTCCCGGGGCCGCTCGAACCCACCTGCGTGCAGCGCAGTTTGAATGCGTTGGCCTCGAGGACGCCCGTCCAGGACTTTGGCGGTTGCGGCGCACGCCATCGCAATTGCCCGACCGGAGGCGCGGCGAACGGCAGTCCCTCGTAAACAGTGATACCGCGCTGCTCAACGCCCTGCACGAGCCCCTGCTGCGTGTGCACGAGTGCGCTTCCCGACGCTCCGTGGACCGACGCAGCACCTACCAGCAGGAAGATCGCTCGCAGCTTCATCGACAACTCTCCCCTTGCCCCCGAGCGGCGTACAGGTAAGGCCCGTACGGAATCGAATTCCGTGCGGGCTTCCTCCAGAACGACTGCACAAACGGCATCAGCACGCGCTGAAGGATCTCCCGGCCAGTTTCGCCATACAAGAAATATCCTCGATCCGATGGTCGGCGACGGACGAATTTCTTGTTTAGCGAAATTTTAGTGTGTATGATCGCTAGGCATGCCTGATTTCTTGAATTCCGAAACATCTGTGGCGGCACTCGCGGATCTTGGCCGCCGCATTCGGGAAAAGCGCAAGGCCAGCGGCCTGCGCATCGATGATGCCGCAGCCCTCTGCGGCGTCTCTGTCGACCTGCTCTCGAGGCTCGAGAACGGCAAATCCGGAGTCGCCACCGACCGAGTACTCAAGGTCTTGGATGGGCTCGGCCTGGCGATGCTGGTACGCGACCGGGACAAGCCGGCTCGGCCATGACCACGCATTCTCTGGGCGTGTTCGACGCAAGTGCCCGCGTCGGCGCCGTCGACTATGAATCTCTGGACGACAGATTCGCTTTTCAATACGACGAGAGTTGGGTTGCGGCGGACGGCACCTACTCGATCTCCCCGCACATCCCCGTAGGCGGACAGAGCGCATCGTCCGGCACCGTCCGACGCTTCCTGGAGAATCTCCTGCCGGAAGGCCGAGCACTGGACATCGTTGCCTCCACCTTGCAGGTGGCAAGAAACAACATCTACGGCCTGCTTCGCCAACTGGGGCAGGAGACCGCTGGCGCCCTGTCATTCTCAGTCGAAGATCCCCGGGCACAGCCAACGACCCGCCGCGAGGTCACGCCTGCGGAGCTCAAGCAGCGCATTGACGAGCGGGCCCAGATTCCATTCGCCGTTTGGGATGGCCGCGTCCGGATGTCGATCGCCGGATACCAGGACAAACTCTCCGTGTACCGGGACGGGGACCGAATGTACCTCGTTGAGGGGGAGCTCGCGTCGACGCACATCCTGAAGCCCCAGCCGGAAAGCGATCGAGTCCCCTGGCTCGTTGCCAACGAGCACTACTGCATGAGCCTTGGCAGGCACCTCGGTCTTGCGGTGGCGCCGGTATCCATATTGCGTGTGCCGGACCCGGTTCTCGCGGTCGAGAGATTCGATCGCATGCGAGAGACAGCGCGCGTACGCCGCCTGCACATCATCGATGGCTGCCAGGCACTCAATGTTCCTGTCGCGTACAAGTACGAGAGAAACTTCGGCTCCGGTCGCGACGTTCGCGCCATTCGAGATGGCGTCAGTTTTCAACGCCTGTTCTCCATCGCCGAATACACCGTGGAAAAGGCGGTCATTCGCCTGTCCCTGCTTCGCTGGGCACTGTTCCAATACCTGATCGGCAACTGCGATGCCCACGGCAAGAATGTCTCCTTCTTCTGCAAACCCTCGGGCTTGTCGCTTGCGCCGCACTACGATCTCGTCAGCGTCGTTCAATACGAGAGACTCGATCACGAGCTCGCCATGGCCTATGGGGACGAGTTCGATCTGCACGACATCCGACCTTACGACTGGGCAGTCTTCGCGCAACGAATCCGGATTCCACGCGCCTTGCTGTTCCGCGAGATGCAAAGGATTGGACAGCGGGCGCTGGAAGCGGCGGCGCATCAGGCCGCAGACGAGAGCTACGAGGGTGAGGAGAAGGCCCTGGTCTCGGGGATCGCTGCATTCGTCGCCGGCCAGGCACGTAAGCTGATGGACACGGGGCGGCCGATGCTCGACGTGGAGCTCGACTGAGGGCTACTTGCGCCAGAACGCCGGCGTAAACAGCACCAGCACGCTGAAAATCTCCAGCCGGCCGAGCAGCATCGCCGCCGTACAGATCCAGATCTGCACGGCCGACAGGCTCTGATACGTGCGCCCGGACCCCACCGCGCTCAGGCCGCCGGCGGTGTTGTTGATGGAGGAAACGATGGCGCCGATGGACGAGGAGAAGTCCAGCCCGCTCAGCAGCAGGGCGAAAGTGAGCAGCACGACCGTCATGAAGTACAGAAAAATGAACCCGAGCACCGACTGAGCGATGCGATCGGGAATCGGCCGGCCCCCGATCCGCACCGGAGCCACCGCGCTCGGGTGCACCAGCAGCTTCATCTCCCGGGTGGCTTGTTTGGCCAGCACCAGCGTCCTGAACATCTTGATGCCGCCGCCGGTCGAGCCGGTGTTGCAGACGATGCAGGACAGGAACAGCATCCAGGTCGGCGCGAACACCGGCCACTTGCCGAAAGACTGCGAGGTCAGCCCGGAGGTGGTGGCGAACGAGACCACGTTGAACAGCGCGTGGCGGATCGACGTGATGCCCGGATAAACGTCGCGCCAGGTGAGCAGAATTGCGATGCCCACGACGCTCACCGCGAGCACCAGAAAGCTGGCCTTCGACTCCACATCCTGCTCGAACGGCTCCAGGGACAACCGCCGCAGGGCCACGAAGTGCCGTGCGAAATTCAAAGACGCCACCAGCATGAGCGCCACCAGCACCAGCTCGATGGCCGGGGAATTGAAGTAAGCGATGCTGGCATCGTGAGTGGAGAACCCGCCCAGCCCCACGGCCGAGAACGCATGACAGATGGCATCGAACCATGACATGCCGCAGACCCGCAGCCCCACGATGCCGACCACGGTGATCAAGCTGTAGACGAACCACAACGATCGGGCGGTTTCGGCGATACGCGGCGCGAGCTTCTCGTCCTTTACGGTTCCCGGCGTCTCCGCGCGATAGAGCTGCATGCCGCCCACGCCCAGCATCGGGAGGATAGCCACGGCCATCACGATGATCCCAAGGCCGCCGAACCAGTGCAGCGAGGCGCGCCAGAAGTTGATCGAGGCAGGCAGCCTGTCGAGGCCCGACAGCACCGTCGAGCCCGTCGTCGTCAGCCCGGACATGGCCTCGAAGAAAGCGTCCGTGAAGCTCAGTCCAGGTAGCGCCAGCATGAAAGGGATTGCGGCGGACACCGATACGAGCAGCCAGCCCAGCGTTACCAGCAGAAAGCCGTCGCGCGGCTTGAGCTCGCGGCGATGCCAGTGCGTCACGCCCGACAGCAACAGCCCGGTTCCGGCGGTCACGGCGCCGGAAGCGAGGAACATCCTGGCGAGCCCGTCGCCCGCGATGAGAGAGCAGGCGACGGGCAGTACGTAGGCGCAGCCGGTGGCAGCCAGCAACAGCCCGAGAACGTGCGCGACGGGGAGCACTGGAGTCCAGGCGCCGGTCAACGGGAAGCGCGCAGGAAGAGCTTCTCCACCGCGTCGGTGTGACGCCGGTCGGAGAGGAACAGGATCACGTGGTCGTCGGACTGCACGATCGAGTCGTGGTGCGCCATGATGACATCCTCGCCGCGCACGATGGCGCCGATGGAAGTGCCTTCAGGAAGGCGAATCTCTTCGACCTTGCGGCCGACGACGCGTGAGGTGCGCTCGTCGCCGTGGACAATAGCTTCCAGTGCTTCGGCTGCCCCGCGGCGCAGTGAATGTACGCGCACCACGTCGCCGCGGCGCACATAGGCCAGGAGCGAGCCGATCGTGACGGTCTGCGGCGAGATCGCCACGTCGATGCTGCCGCTCTCCATGAGCTCCGCGTAGGACGGCTTGTTGATGAGCGCCATGACTTTGTTGGCGCCGAGGCGTTTGGCCAGCATCGCGGACAGGATGTTGGCTTCTTCCGAGTTGGTCAGCGCCGCGAATACGTCGGCGCTGTCGATGTTCTCCTCGATCAGCAGCTCTTCATCCGCGGCGTCGCCGTTGAGGACGATCGTGTTCTCCAGCAGCTCCGATACTCTGCGCGCGCGCCGTGGGTCCCTTTCGATCAACTTCACCTGGCTGGTCTTCTCGAGCGCTTTCGCCACCCGATACCCGATGTTGCCGGCGCCTGCGAGCACGACACGGCGCACCGGGTCGTCAGCGCGGCGCAACTCGCTCATGACGCGCTTGATGTCCCGGGTGGCCGCCAGGAAGAACACCTCGTCGCCGCCCTCGATGACCGTCTCGCCTTCCGGAGTGATCGCCTTGCCGGCACGATAGATCGCCACCACCCGGGCATCGATCCTGGGAAGGTGCTCGGGCAGCTCCATGAGGCGGTGCCCGACCAGCAGGCCGCCCTTGAGCGCCCGCACACCCACCAGGCGCACCTTGCCGTCGGCGAAGTCCAGCACCTGCAGCGCCCCGGGGTAGAGGATCAGCCGCTCCACATACTCGGTCACCAGCTGCTCGGGGCTGATGAAGACATCCACCGGAATCGAGCCGTCGCCGAACAGCTCCGGACGGCTGGTGTACTCCGAAGAGCGGATGCGGGCGATCTTCGTGGGCGTGCGGTAGAGGGTGAACGCGACCTGGCACGCCATCATGTTGACTTCGTCGCTGTTGGTGAGCGCGACGATGATGTCCGCTTCCTGAGCTCCGGCCGCCGCGAGAATCGTAGGGTGGGAGGCGTTTCCAGCGACGGTGCGTACGTCGAGCCTGTCCTGCAGGTCCCGCAGGATGTCCTCGTTGATGTCGACGATGGTGACTTCGTTCGCTTCCTCGCGAGACAGGTGGAAGGCCGCGGTCCTGCCGACCTGCCCTGCACCCAGGATCAGGATTCTCACATCGGCTCCGCGCTGACGTATTGCGCCATGAGCCACTTGGTCCCCTGGTGCTCGAAGCGCACCTCGACACGCGCGTTGGGTCCGTTGCCTTCGATGTTGAGAATCACGCCCTCACCGAACTTGCCGTGACGTACGCGTGCCCCGAGCCGCACACCGGCGACGGCGGGTTCCTCGGGGCGGAACCGGCCCACGGCCACCGGCCTGGTCACCTGAATCTTCGGTCGGATCTCTTCGATCAGCTCCTCAGGGACTTCCTTGATAAAGCGCGAGGGAATCCCATAGCTGTCCACGCCATGCAGCCGGCGCTGCTCGGCATACGTCAGGAACAGCTGCTTCATCGCCCTGGTCATGCCGACATAGCAGAGGCGGCGCTCTTCCTCGAGGCCGTCGATATCGTTCAACGAGCGCTGGTGCGGAAACAGGCCGTCCTCCATGCCGCTCAGGAAGACCATCGGAAACTCCAGCCCCTTCGCCGTGTGCAGCGTCATCATCTGGACGCAGTCTTCCCAGTCGGCCGCCTGACCCTCGCCGGACTCCAGCGCGGCGTGAGCGAGGAATGCCTCGAGGGGCGGCAGATCGGTCTCGGCCGACTGCTGCTGAAAGCCGCGCGCCGCGCTCACCAGCTCGTCCAGGTTCTCGACGCGGGCCTCGCCCTTGTCGGTCCGTGAGCCGCCCTTGTCGCGCTTGTAGTGCTCGATGAGCCCGCTCGCCTGCAGGACGTGATCCACCTGCTCGTGCAGCGGCAGTCCTGCGATCTCGCGGGCCAGGCGCTCGACGAGCGACATGAAGCCGTAGACCGCGGTCGATGCCTTAGGTCCCAAATCGCCCCCGACGCACGAGCCGGCGGCGTCCCACAGTGAGCTGCCGGCTCCCTTGGCCCGATCACGAATCACGTCGAGGCTCTTCGCGCCAATGCCACGTGTGGGCAGATTGATCACCCGCTCGAACGAGGGGTCGTCCTTGCGGTTGGACAGCAGGCGCAGATACGCCAGGGCGTCCTTGATCTCCGCTCGCTCGAAGAATCGCAGTCCTCCATACACTTTGTACGGAATGCGGCCCGAGATGAAGATTTCCTCGAACACTCGGGACTGCGCGTTGGAACGGTACAGAATTGCGATGTCGCGGCGGCTGCCTCCGTGGTGCACCCAATCGCGAATGCGGTGGGCGACGAATTCCGCCTCGTCGCGCTCGTTGAAGGCGGCGTACAGGCGAATCGGGTCGCCGCGCTCGCCGCTGGTCCAGAGATTCTTGCCGAGGCGGCCGGTGTTGTTCGAGATCAGGCCGTTGGCTGCCGCCAGAATCGAGCCCGTCGAGCGGTAATTCTGCTCGAGCCTGAACAGTCGGGTGTCGGGGTAGTCGCGCCGGAACTGGTGGAGATTCTCCACGCGTGCGCCGCGCCACCGATAGATCGAATTGTGAGTAACGACACCGTCGGCTATGAAGTTGTGAGTGCGAGCGATGTTCAGATCGAACACATCGCCGTCGTACTCCTCGTAGTCGATGCGCTCGACGACGTCGAAGTGACCCGATTCAGTGGCCACGACCATTCCGGGACGGATGCTCGCGGCCGTCGTGAACGGCAGAGACTTCTCGAGCACGTGCCCCTGCAATACGTAACGGCCTCCCAGCTCATCGCGGATGCGCCTGGCGATCGTCATCAGATCACCGAAATCCGCTCGCACCGTCTCGAAACGCCAGCTCGCGCGATCACGCTTGGCACATCGCACACTCAGACCCATCGCTTCCAGGACGCCGCGATGAGCGTCACTCACTCCAGCGACGGAAATCCGATGCATGGGAGTCAAACCGCGCCGATCGCCGCACAGCGTGATCACGATATTGCGCCGATTCGAGTTTCTGCTGCGCGGACAGTGGTGCGGACGGTCCGCATCGAGCCCGGTATCCTCCAGAAGCCTGTGGGCTGCCTGGATGGTGTCCAAAGACTGGAAAACCCTACCTATGTAACCGGCGTCATGCACCAGCCCGTTGACCCCCTTGCCCGGGGGCGGAGTGAATGGGAGTGTGGGCAACCCGTAACGCAGGGAAGTCAGCATTTCATCGAGCCGTGCCTCGTTCTCGCTGCGGTGAGTGCGGATGATCCAGAGTGCGTCCGCATGCTCCTGGAGAGCTCGCTGTTTGACGCCCACCATGGGCTTCACCTGGCCATTTGTGTACACCTGCGAGGTACCGAGGCGGTAGCCGATTCCCTCCTTGTGCATGAGGTACATGAAGTAGGTCTGCGGCGTCTTACCGAGGACGTACCCGGCGAAGTGCACGTGCTCCGGCGTGGTTTTGACGGTTTTCCCAGACTGCAGACGCAGGCAAACCAGACGGCTGCGTCGCGGTCGCACGAACGTCTCGGTTACTTCGGCAGGGCGCAGATCTCCGCACCCGTAATTGGACATGACATGCTCGCCCGCGCAGACGGTTTCGATGGCCTTTTTCGTACCATCTCCCATTGTCACCTGCGTGCCGGGCGGAAGGCACTGATCGTCGTCTCCGACAACGAACGGAATCGTCACGCTGCCGTCAGCCGGAGAGTTCGTCGCCAGCAACTTCAGCCACGCATACTGTATGGCGTTGGTGTCCTGGAACTCGTCCACGAGCACGTGGCGAAAGCGGCGCCGATAGTGCGCGAGCAAGCTGGTGTTGTCCCGCCAGAGCTCGTAGGCGCGCAACAACAGCTCGGCGAAGTCCACTACGCCGGTGCGGGCGCACGCATCCTCGTAGTCCACGTAGAGCTGGATGAGCTGGCGGCGAGTTGGATCATCGTTGTCCTTCAGCCGGCTCGGGCGCCGCCCCTCGTCCTTGTTCGAATTGATGAACCACTGCACCTCGCGCGGCACCCAGCGGCTCTCATCCAGGTCGCGAGCTCTGATCAGCTTCTTGATCAGGCGCTGCTGGTCCTCCGAGTCCATGATCTGGAAGCCCTGCACCAGCCCGGCTTCGCGCCAGTGCAGCCGCAGCAGCCGGTGCGCCAGGCCATGGAAGGTGCCGATCCAGAGTGAGCTCCCGGGGATTCCCAGCAGGGTCTCGATCCGACCCCGCATCTCCCCGGCGGCCTTGTTCGTGAACGTCACCGCGAGAATCCCGTGGGGCGAGACCTCCTGCGCCTGGATCAGCCAGGCGATCCGGTGCGTGAGCACCCGCGTCTTGCCGCTTCCGGCGCCGGCCAGCACCAGCACCGGGGCGAGCGGGGCCGTGACCGCCTCGCGTTGCGCCTCGTTGAGGGGATCCAGAAGGGAGGACAGGTCCATGGGGGGCGCATTGTACCTTGCGCGCCCCCTCGGTCAGCGCCCCTCCTCCCGCGGGCCCCCGGCGAGTGCCTGCCGGCGCCCCGTCACGACTTCTTCCGCGAACCGGACGAGGGCCACCACGAACCCCAGCAGCACCGGCCCGATGACCAGGCCAAGAATCCCGAAGGCGGACGCACCGCCGATCGCGCCGACGAACACCGCCAGGGTCGAGACCTCCGCCTGCTGGGAGGTGAGAAACGGGCGCAGAAAGTTGTCCGCCACGCCCACTGCTGCACTCCACACCGCCAGGAAAATCGCGGCGCCCCAGCGGCCGGCGATCATCAGATACAGCACCGCCGGCACCAGAACGATGGCCGAGCCCGCGGGCAGGAAAGCCGCGATGGTCGCCAGCACGGCGAACACGACGGGAGAGGGAAGGCCCACGATAGCGAAGCCCACCCCGGCGAGCGCTCCCTGTATCAGCGCCGTGGCGACCGAGCCGAACACGACGGCTCGCGTGACGTCGGCGAGATAGGAGAGCAGCTCCTTGCGCCGGTCCGGCTCCATGGGAACCAGGCGGGCGAGGCGCTCGAGCATCATCCTGCCGTCCCGCAACAGGAAGAACAGCAGAAAGATGGTCATGAAGAAACCAACCAGCGAGCCCAGGACGCCGAGCGCGAACGTGCCGCTCGCCGTGGCCGCGGACTTCAGCAAAGATTGGACCCCGTCGGTGAGCCAGCCCTGCACCTGATCGACGGATACCGTCGAGTTCTCACGCATCCAGTGCACCGCACTGCCGATGACGGGATAACCTTCCATCCGCTCCAGCATCGCGGGGAATGGCAGGATCGTGCGTCCGCGCAGCCACGTGATCAGTGAGGCCACCTGGCGCGCAAACACGACGCCGACGATGGCCAGCGGCGCAATCACGAAAAACGGCGTGAGGCCGGTCAGAATCCCGGCAGACAGCGAGCCGCGCCCTTTCAGCCGGCGCTTGAGCCAGACTTGTACGGGCGTCAGGAGGAAGGCGAGCACGGCGGCCCAGCCCAGAGGTCCTGCAAGCGGGCGCAAGACCTCCAGCAGCAGGTATCCCACGATCAGGAATGTCGCGATCGCAAACGTACGGCGGTAGAAGGCTGAGTACATGCGCGAGTGTGACCTCGGGTCGTGCCTGCGCGGGAGGTTACCCCATTCGCGGGGTGTTAAGGTTTTCTTGTCAATCGTTAATCTTTGCCTGCCAACCGCGCCTCCGCGGACCGTTACACTCCCCTGCATGCCCACTCTCTACGACTACCTGGATTCCGGCAACGGCTACAAGATTCGCCTGCTGCTGCGCCTCCTCGACCGTCCCTGCCGCTGGCAGGAGCTGGATATCCTGCAGGGGGGCACGCGGACCCCCGAATTCCTCCACAAGAACCTCAACGGCCGCATTCCGACGCTCGAGCTCGATGACGGGGTGTGCCTGGCGGAGTCCAACGCGATCCTCTGGTACCTCGCGGAAGGCAGCCGGTACATTCCTGAGGACCGCCTCGCCCGTGCCCAGACGCTGCAGTGGATGTTCTTCGAGCAGTACAGCCACGAGCCTTACGTTGCGACTCCTCGCTTCATCCTGCGTCACCTGCCCGCGGATTCCCCGCGCAGAGCCGAGCTTCCCGACAGGCTGACACGCGGACGTGCGGCGCTCGCAGTCATGAACACGCACCTGAAGAGCAATGCGTACTTCGCAGGCGGACGCTACACGATTGCAGACATCGCGCTGTACGCCTACACGCACGTCGCCGACGAGGCGACGCTCGACCTGGCTCCGTACCTCGAAGTGAGATCCTGGCTGGCCCGCGTCGCCGCCGAGCCGCGGCACATCCCGATTACCTATGGGCCGGCCTGAGCCGCGCGGCCTCGTCACGCGGCCACATTCGCCCGGCATCAGCGCGCGGGTTGTGTTGGCCCCGGCCGGCCGCTGTGGGCCTCCACGAAGGACGTGTCAGTGAGGCTCTTCAGAAAGGCGACGAGCTCCGCCCTCTCCGGCTGGGTGAGATCGAACGTGCGCAGGCGAGGGTCGATGCCGGCACCGCCTGCGCCGGCGGCGCGTGCTTTTTCCGCCATTTGTGCGTAGTGATCCACTACCGCTTCCAGAGTCGGGAAGCGCCCATCGTGCATGTACGGCGCCGTGAGTGCGATGTTGCGCAACGTGGGCACGCGCATCGGCTGCTGGCTGGCTCCGTTGTCGGCAAACGAGGTCTCGCCGGTCGGTCCTGCGGAATCGCGCCAGTTGCCGGAAAAGTTGAACCCCGAGTGGCACGCGGAACACCCGGCGCGCGGCGCGAAGAACAACGCCATGCCCCGCTTCGCCTCGGGCGACAACGCAGTGTGTTGTCCGCCGAATACATAGCGATCGAAGGGTGAGTTGCCGCTGATCAGGGTACGCTCGAAAGCCGCGATGGCTTTGACCACGTGATCAAATGTGACGGCCGGCTCTTGATCCGGAAACACGGCCGCGAAGGAGCTCGCATACGAGGGATCCGCGGCAAGCGTGCGGGCGAGCGCCTGCTGATGCCCTGCCATGCCGAGCTCCACCGGATGCCGGTTCAGCAGCGGCTCGAGCATCTGCGACTCGAGTGAGCTCAGCTGCGGCTCGGTCCAGCCGAAACTCACGTTGTACGCGACGTTGATCAGCGCCATCGCGCTGTGCGGGAGTGCGGCGCCGGTTGCACCGATCGCTACCGGGCGGCCGTCGGTAAACGAGCGCGCCGGATCGTGGCAGCTCGCGCAGCTGTATTTTCCGGTGACCGACAGTCGCTGCTCGAAGAACAGGCGCTTTCCGAGAGCTACCTTGGCATCCGACATGGGGTTGCCCGGCGGCACGAACGGCGTTGGAAACCCTCGCGGCAGATGCCAGACATAGGCCGGAGGGGGCGCGTCGGCGGTCATGGGGTGCCTTGCGGCGCCGGGCGCGTCGGTGCGCGCCCTTCGCGTCAGCGCGCGCCCTTCGCGTCAGCGCGCAGCCTCGCGTCAGCGCGCAGCCTCGCGTCAGCGCCAGCTCGCAGCCGTACCGGCGCGCGTCAAGGCAGCCGTCTGGGCAGCGATCTGACTACGCTCCTGCACCCATTTGTCGAGGTCACTGACGCCGGCCGTGTCGCCGGCCGCGGGTGCCGAGTGTTGCGCCGCAATCCAACCCTTCATCGCGTCCAGCAGCTTGTCGGCGATCGCCCGGTTGGTGCCGAACAGATCCAGATACGCCTGCTCGGCGTCCTTGAACCGCTTCAGGGCGAGGTACGCTTCCGCACGGTATTCGATGGCTTCCGGATACCCGGGGCGCAGTGCCAGCGCCTGCTCGTAAGCCTCCAGAGAAGCGTCGTAGTCGCCGAGCTTGCGATGCGAGTAACCCAGGTAGTTCCAGGCCTGGTGCATCTTCGGATCGAGTCGGACGGCGCGCTGGAATTTACCGAGCGCGACTGAATACAGGGTGCGAGCGTCGTCCGCGCCATCAGCCCGGGCGGCAGCGTTGTCCGCGCGGCGCAGCACGTCGATGCCCTCGTTGTAGAGGATCTTTGCCTGCAGATCCGGTGTCGGCGCTGCGGCGCCAGGCCCGCCGGCTCCGTGGTCGGCGCCGGGACCGGCGCCCGTGGCCGACTTCGGGATTGTCGCGGGCGCATCCCCCAGCGACCACGCCGCCGGGGCTGCCATCAGGAGACTCACCGCCGCCCAGGCGCCCAGGCCCGCGCGAGCGGCCAAGGGAAGAGTCGGGAGAGAGAAGCGGGATCGGCTGCGCATGGTCTGGAGGTCTCGTGCTGGGAATGCTTGAAAACACAGCCTACCAGCTGTTGCGCAGCTCGCGCAGCTTCAGGAAAACCGTCCGCGCGTCGGGCTGCTCGCCGATCTCAGGGAAGGCGGCGCGCAGGCGTGCGATCACGGTGGGGCTGCTCAGGCGGAAGAACGTATTGACCTGCTTCTCCTGCCCCAGCGTCGTGACCGGAGCGGCACCGCCGTTGCGGGACTTGACCTCGGCGAGCAGAGCTTGCGCGGTGGAATTGTCTGGCTCGCGATCGAGCGTGAATTCCAGGTTGCGGATGAGGTATTCGTGTCCGGGGAATAGCCGCGTGTTGTCCGGCAGTCGTGCAAGCTGCGCGCTGAAGCTCTCGTACAGCAGCTCTGCCTTGCCGCTGTGACAATTCCCAGCGCCGGCATTGAACAACGTATCCCCGCTGAAGAGCGCGGGCTGCTCGGTGTGCGACAACAGGCAGATGTGCGACAGCGTATGCCCGGGCGTATCGAGACATTCGAGCTCCACGGTGTGGCCGACGCGGATGAGGTCGCCCTTGCTCAACCCGCGGTCGACTCCGCCGATGCGCGTCGCCGCGCCCGCGTGAGCCAGGAGTCGCGCGCGCGTCGCGTCGATGAGGCCGGCATTCCCGCCCGTGTGGTCGAGGTGCTCGTGAGTGTTCAGGATCTGGGTGATCGTCCATCCCTTGGCGCGCGCCACCTGCAGGCAGCTCTGCCAGTCCAGGGGATCCACGGCCAGCGCTTCGCCGGTCTCGGGGCACGCCAGCAGGTAGTGAAAGTTGCGGTAGTCGTTTCCGGGCCAGATCCGCTCGATCAACATGACATAAACCTCCGTTGCGCTGGTCCACCAGCAAAGGTCGCCTGCGGCCCAAATGGGCCAGCGCTTTGCGGACAACGGCTCCGTTTGCGCCGGCCGAGATGGGCCAGGCAAAAAGCGTGGTTTTTGCCGGCTACTCAGTGCCACTTCCGGCCGCTCATACCCGTGTAACCGCCCTCAGCAACGTACCCGGAAATTCCCCGGGGCGCCATAATGGGGCCACGTGCGCCAGCGCACCTCATGCGGAGACTCGATGCAGCTCCAGGTGGTTCCGGTCACACCCTTCCAGCAGAACTGCTCGGTGATCTGGTGTGACCGCACGCGGGCGGCGGCGATCGTCGACCCGGGAGGCGACCTGGATACGGTGTTGGAGGTCGTGGCCGCGAACAAGCTCGAGCTGCAGAAAATCCTGCTCACGCATGCGCACATCGACCATGCGGGCGCTGCAGGCGAGCTGGCGCGCCGCAGCGGACTGCCCATCGAGGGTCCGCACCCTGGCGATCGCTTCTGGATCGAGGCGCTCGCCGACCAGGCACGCCTGTTCGCGTTCGAGCCGGCCGAGCCCTTCGAGCCCACGCGGTGGCTGGGTCAGGGCGACCAGGTTCAAGTGGGGGAGCTCACCTTGCAGGTGCGCCACTGCCCGGGCCACACGCCCGGCCACGTCATTTTCTTCAACGAGCCGGCGCGCTTCGCCATCGTCGGCGACGTGCTCTTCCGGGGCTCCATCGGCCGGACGGACCTTCCAGGTGGCGATCACGCCACGTTGATTCGCTCGATTCGCGAGAATCTGTTTCCACTGGGGGACGATGTGCGGTTTCTGCCGGGACATGGGCCACTCTCGACAGTCGGCGCCGAACGGCGCACGAACCCGTTCGTGGGGGACCCTGTCTTCGCGCGCCGCACCCGGGAGCGTGGAGCATGAAGCATACGTTTCTGTTCGAGCCGGGAGTCTGGACCGCCGAGGGCACGTTCTGGCGTGGCGACGGCGAGGCGCTGGCGGCTCTGGGGCGCACCGACATCACCCACAAGAGCGAGTGCTGGCTGCTCTCGGGCACGATGAAAGTGCTCGGCTCGCCCACGATCGAATTCGTCAACGCCTATTCCATCGCCACCGGCAACCCGGGGGCGCTGGGCAGCCAGACGCTCAAGTGGGACGCGCAGAACGCCTCCCTCGGCAAGCTCAGCGGCACCTTCTCGGTGGTCGGAAGCTGCATTTTCTCCGTCTACGGCGGGGGCTCCTCCGGCTATCACGGCGCGGAGCACCTGGAGCAGCTGGACGCGACGCACTATCGCTCGTCGGGATTGCTGCTGCTGGAGGACCGGCTCCTCACCTCGTGGCAACTCGCCCTGACGCGCTCGCAGTGAGGCCCGGACTCGAGAGACGCGGGCTCAGGCAACGAGGTTCTGAGTCGTCGGCAGATAGTGGTCGACGAGCAGGGCGGCGAACAGCCACATCAGGTACGTGATGGAGAATCGAAATACGCGCATCGGCAGTTCCTGCCGTGCCGTGATTTTCATCGCGAGCGCGTAGTAGACGAACACGGCATTCAGAACCAACGCGACGGCGAGATAGATGATCCCGCTCATTCGTGTCAGGAAGGGAAGGAGCGTCACGAGCGTCAGCAGCACCGTATAAAGAAGCACGTGCAAGCGCGTGAACTCGACGCCGTGTGTCACCGGCAGCATGGGAATACCGGCCCGTGCATAGTCGTCGCGGCGTGCGATAGCCAGAGCCCAGAAGTGCGGGGGCGTCCAGATGAAAATGATCAGGAACAGCACCAGGGCGTTCGGATCGATGGTGTTGGTGACCGCCGCCCACCCGAGCACCGGCGGTGCCGCGCCGGCCGCACCCCCTATGACGATGTTCTGGGACGTCGCGCGCTTCAACCAGACGGTGTAGATCACCGCATAGCCAATCAGCGAGATGAACGTCAACACGGCCGTCAGCCGATTGACCAGGAAGGACAGGATCGCCATCGCAGTCACGCCGAGTACCGCCGCGAAGACCAGCGCGTTGCGCTCCGTGAGTGCCCCCGTCGGCAGGGGACGGCTGCGCGTGCGCGCCATCTGCTCATCGATGCGGCGATCGAGGACATGATTGATCGTCGCCGCACACGCCGAGGCGAGCGCGATGCCCAGATTTCCCCACAGCAGCGCTTCCAGCGGCGGCATGCCCGGACTGGCCAGCAGCGTGCCCACGATCGCCGTAAAGACGATCAGCGCCACCACTTTCGGCTTCGTCAGCTCGAAGTAGCGTCGCCAGAGAGGGGGGGCAGAGACGCCCAGATCTGAGGTCGTCGACACGTGTGCAGGGTACCAGATCGGTACCCCCGCCTCACTGAGGGCCGCCGTGGCGCTAGTGGGTGCCCGTCGGTCCTATGCGCCGCCGCAGCTCGACGATGGTCAGTGCCAGCTCCTTCGGGTTGACGGGCTTCGACACATGCCCGTCGTAGCCGTTGGCGCGCGCACGGGCCACGTCTTCCAGGCGTGCGAAGGCGGTCAGGGCCAGGGCTGCGATGTGTCCGCCCCTCTCCGGTGCCCGGGAGCGCAGCTCGCGGATGAACTCGTACCCGTCCATGCCCGGCATGCCGATGTCGGAAACCAGCACGTCCGGCTTCCAGCTCTCCAGAATCGCCAGCGCTTCGCGCGCCGAGCCCGCCGAGCGCATCTGGAACCCCGCCCTTTCCAGCCCCGCGACTGCAACCTCGCGGGCGTCCGGATCGTCCTCGATGAGCAGCACGCGCATGCCGGCTGCGTCCGGCTCCGTCTCTTCCTCTGCGCAGCCGTTGCACGGGTCATCGGCCAGCGACGCCGACTTCATCGGCAGGGTGACGGTAAACGTCGAGCCCAGGTTCTCGCCCGCGCTGGCGGCTTGAACCTGGCCGCCGTGCAGCTCGATGACGTGACGCACGATGGCGAGTCCCAGCCCCATTCCGGTGTGCTGACGCGTGCTCGTGCTATCAGCCTGACGAAAACGGTCGAACACGTACGGCAGAAACTCACGTGCAATGCCGATCCCGGTATCCACGATCCGGATCCGCACGTGGTCACCGGTCTGCTCGAGCTGAGCGTCGACGCAACCTCCCGCGGGTGTGAACTTGAGGGCGTTCGAGAGCAGATTCCAGAACACCTGCTGCAACCTGTCCGCATCGCCCCGCACCACGGTGGGAGTCTCGGTCTGGGAGAGCGTCAACGCCACCTGCTTGCCGTGAGCGCCGAGTCGCAGGCTCTCCACTGCCATGCGCAACACCGACCCGATGTCGACATCCTGCATCTTCAGGCGGAACTTACCGGTGACGATGCGCGACACATCCAGCAGATCTTCGATGAGCTGTGCCTGCGAGCGGGCCGCGCGCTCGATGGATTCCGCGGCGCGCAGCTTCTGCTGCTCATTCAGCGGCCCGGCGCGCAGCAGGTGCGCCCAGCCGATGATGATGTTCATCGGAGTGCGCAGCTCGTGCGACAGGGTCGCCAGGAACTCGTCTTTCAGGCGCGTCGCTTCTTCGGCTTGAGCACGCGCTGCCCGCTCCTTGTCGAGCGCCTCCGCCTCGGTGCGCCGCAGTCGCAGCAGCACGCTCACGACCGTCTCCAGCTCCTTGGGCTCCAGAGGCTCGGTCAGGTAGATGTCGGCGCCGCCCTTGAGGCCGTCCTTCTCATCCTGCTCGGAGACGAACGTCGCCGAGATCTGAATGACCGGAATCGAGCCGGTGGCGGGATCGTTCTTAATGCGGCGGCAGACGTCGACGCCGCTCATATCCGGAAGCGCGACGTCGCACAGCACCAGCTGCGGCATCATCTCGCGCACGAACCTCAAGGCTTCACCGCCCGTGCCGGCTTCCACGACCTCATAGCCGGCCCTCTGCAGGATGCGCGTCTTCGCATACCGCAGTTGCGGGCTGTCATCGACGTTGATTATCAGCGTGCGGCTGCTCATGCCTCACATTCCGTTGGCGGCAAGAAACTCGCGGGCGCTCTCGAGGGTCAGATCGCTCTTCTGCAGTACCGCCTGCGTGCGGCCGGCGAGCGCTGCGCGTTGCGTCGGCGACAGCAAGCGGGAAGTCACGATCGCCACCGGCACCGACTGCAGCTCGCTGTCCGCGCGCAGGGCCTCCAGAATCTGCTCCCCGCCGACATCGGGGAGCATCAGGTCCAGAAAGATCAGCGCCGGCCGGCTGCGCCGCGCGGCGATCAGGCCGCTGCGCCCGTCGGAGGCTTCGATCACACAGGCGCGCCGCCCCGTCAACAGTTTCTGGATGAGATAGCGCGACGCCGGATCATCGTCGATGATCAGTACGCGCCCGCCGGTGAGGGCATCCAGGCGCTCCAGCAGTGCAGTCCGGCTCACGGGCTTCATGCAGTAGCCGTCCGCGCCCAGGGCCAGGCCCTTGCGCTCGTCATCCACGGAAGTGAGCACCAGCACCGGGATGTTGGCAGTGGCCGGGTCGGTCTTGAGCTCGTTGAGGTAGCGCCAGGAGTCCTCGCCGCGCAGCAGGATGTCCAACACGATGGCCTGAGGCCGGATCCTGCGCGTGACCGCGCGCGCCTCGCGCAGCGTGCCGACGCTCACCGCCTGATACGTGGAGTTGCGCAGATATTTCTCATAGAGGAAGCGGGTCTCGAGGTCGTCCTCCACGAACAGCACCGGCGCCAGTCCCGTCTCCAGTTCTTTCTCGCAAGCCCCGTCGGAAACTCTGCTCGGCTCGACGTAGTGCATCGGGATGGTCGCAGTGAACTTCGAGCCCACACCGGGCTCGCTCTCGACCTGGACATCCCCACCGAGCAGGTGCGCGAGCCGGCGGCACAGCGGCAGGCCCAGACCGGTGCCCTTCACCCGGCTCTGCAGGGGATTGGGCACCTGCGTGAATTCATCGAAGATCCGCACCTGGTCAGCGGGGCTGATGCCGATCCCGGTGTCGTCGACGCCGAAACGCACGAGACGGCCGTCGCCGCAGACCTCCGCGTAGACGCGCACCTCCCCGTGCTCGGTGAATTTGATGGCGTTGGAGATGAGGTTGCGCAGGATCTGCGACACCTTGCCTTCGTCGGACACGAGCACCAGGGAGGGCGGGGGCTCATCGAACACCAGCTTCAGGTTTTCCCCGGGCAGCAGCGGGCGCAGCATGCCGCGCAGCGCGCTGAACAGATTGGCGACGGAGAATTCGCACGCGCGCACATCGATCTTGCCGGCCTCGATCTTCGCCAGGTCCAGCAGGTCATCGACCAGCGAGGTGAGATCATTCGCCGCCTTGGCGATGAGCCTCACCTGCTTTTCCTGTTCGCTGCTGAGCTCGCCGTCCACCCGGTCCAGCAGCAGTTGGCTGAGCGCCTGCACCGAGTTGAGCGGAGTACGGAACTCGTGGCTCATGTTGGAGAGAAACTTCGATTTCATCTCATCCGCGCGCCGCAGGTGATCGGCCTTCTCGTCCAGCTCCGCGTAGAGAGCCACGACGCCGCGGTTGGTGTCCTCGAGCTCATGATTGAGACGCAGCAGATCCTCCTGCCGCTCGCGCAACTCTCCCAACGCGCCGACGAGCTCGCGGTTCTGCTCCTGCAGCTCCTCGTATGCTCCGACGGGAGTCTTGGTGACCAGCTCAGCGGTGAGGCGAGCCAGATCCGACGGTGTCACCAAAGGCGCCCGGGGCGGCAGGATCTTCTTCAGCAAGACCTCGGTGCCGGCGCCGGGACGGGTGTGGATCTCGACCTGATCCATCAGCCGATGCACACCCACGATCCCGATGCCCATGCCGGTCTGTGAGCGGTATTGTCCGCTGAGGACCCTCTCGAGGTCCGGGATGCCCGGGCCCTCATCGCGGACCCGTATCAGGATCACCTGTGGGGCGCTCTCGCCTTCGAGTCGGAACTCGACTCTGCCTCCGCCCGCGTAACGGTATGCATTGCGGGCGATCTCGGAAACCGCGGTGGCGATCCGCGTCTGATCCTGCGCGTCGAAACCGATGAGCCCTGCAACCTGGCGGGCGCGCTGTCGTGCGACGACTACATCCTGTTCGTTGTGCAGGGCGACGGTCAGCAGGGCCTTGGCTGTCACGTGCCCATTCCTCTTTTTATGACCACGACGGTGACATCGTCCCGGGCGCGATAATGGTCGCGGTATAGTACGCCTGCGATGAGGCCGGAATGTTTTGCCATGAGACCCGGGTAGTCCGCAAGCTCCCAGTGTCCGGAGAGCCCGTCGCTGTGCAGGATGAGCGCCGCGTCCGGCGCAAGGTCAAAAGAAAACTCCTGGAGCTTGCGCAAGGCGTGACCCAGCGTCCCATTGTGGGAGACGAGCTGGCGCCGGCCGGTCACGGACTCGATTCGGGCAGCGATATTTCCCACGCCTGCAAAGACCCCCTGCGCCTGCACAGTGCCAAACCTCGCAACCGCCGCGGCGCCCCCACGCGTGCTGGCCAGTGCCAGGTGGGTGAGCTGAAGAAGCTCAGCGGGCGCCGCCCCCGGATGCTTTGCCAGGACTTCGCTCGCTACGCGGGCTGCGCGAGCGGCGTCCGGACCGTGTCCGAGGCCGTCGACCACTAGCAAGCTGCAGTCCGCCCCATCGCGCGCCACGGCCCAGGCGTCCCCGCAGGCCACTTCGCCCGCTTTGGGCAGGCAGACGGCGCCTATCTGGGGAGCGCGCCTCGAGTTGGGCAGCGAAGCCGCCCAGAATTCCAGGCGCAACGCCGTCCCCTTGGCCGGCTGGCTGTAGATCTCCATCGAGTGGCTGATGCGGCCCAACGCTCCGAGCCCCATGCCCATGCTTCCCGAGGTCGAGTGCCCGTCCCGCAGGCTGGCGCCCATGTTGGCGATGCCCGGACCCTGATCGAGGGCCAGTATCTCGAGGCCGCCGATACCACCACGCTCCAGGCAACGCAGCACGAGCTTGCCGCGCTGCGCATGCTTGACGATGTTGGTTGCCGCTTCCGTCACGGCCAGCGCCACGTTCCCCGCCACGGTCGCGTCGAAGCCCAAGGCCCGAGTCAGATCCGCAGCCGCGCGGCGGCCCTCCCCCACCTGGCTGCGATCATCGATCTGAATCAGCGCCTGTGATGACAAGCGTTACCGCCATCGCCCGATCGTGACTCGCGTGCCTTTCCCGGGAGTGGAGTCGATGGAGAACTCGTTGCAGAGCCGCCGCGCACCGCCCAGTCCCAGCCCGAGCCCGCCCCCTGTCGTGAAGCCGTCGCGCAGCGCGGCTTCGACATCGGGAATGCCGGGGCCCTGGTCGAGGAAGGTCAGCCGCACCCCTTTACGGGGGAGCTCCTCGATCCGGACGATCTCGACCTCTCCGCCGCCACCGTAATTTAGCGTATTGCGAGCCAACTCACTGGCCGCCGTGACCAGCTTCGTCTGGTCGACGAGCGTCATCCCCTGCGCCACCGCGCTCTCGCGCGCCGCCTGCCGAACGCGAACGATGTCTTCCTGCGAACGGATTGGCAGGACGGCGCGGCTGACGATGGGCATGTTGGGATCTGTGAGGGTAGCGTGCGGGTGCGCGTGCTCAGCGCAGCTCCGCAGCTACCAGCTCGTTCAGGAGCGCCATGCCGCGCTCCACGTTGAGCGCGGTTCGCACACCTTCGAGCGACAGCCCCAGCTCCACGAGCGTGATGGCGACAGCGGGTTGCATTCCAACCACCACCGTTTGCGCATCCAACACGCTGGCCATGGCGGCGATGTTGCTGATCATTCTGCCGATGAACGAGTCCACCACCTCGAGCGAGGAGATGTCCATGAGGACACCTCGCGCACGCACCGCGACGATGCGCTCGGTGAGATCCTCCTGCAGTCGCAGAGCGAGCCGGTCATGCATGTCCACCTGGATCGTGACCAGGAGAAACTTGCCCATCCGCAGAATCGGAATCTTTTCCATGGGTCGCCACCGCTCCCTCAGGTGCCCGTGGGCAGCTTTGCCTGCACGCGCCGCATGGCGATCATGAACGCATCTGCGAGGCTCGCCTTGGTCGTGACCTCGGACAGATCGACGCCCAGGTGCACGATCGTCTGTGCGATCTGCGGCCGGATGCCGCTGATGATGCAGTCCGCGCCCATCAGGCGCGCGGCCGCGACCGTTTTCAGCAGGTGCTGGGCGACCAGGGTGTCGACCGTCGGTACACCGGTGATGTCGATGATGGCGATGGCCGCGCCGGTCTCGACGATCTTCTGCAGCAGGCTCTCCATCACCACCTGCGTGCGCTCGCTGTCGAGCGTGCCGATGAGCGGCAGCGCGAGAATGCTCTCCCACAGCTCCACGACGGGCGTCGACAATTCCAACAGCTCGCGCTGCTGACTCTGGATCACGGTCTCGCGGGTCTTCAGGAACTGTTCGGTCGTAAACAGAGCGAGGCGATCCAGCACGACGGTGGCGACCCACAGCTCGTCCGCGAGCGCCTGGGCATCCTTGATCTCGTTGCGCAGCCGGTCGAAGATCGGCTGCTTCAGCGACAGTACGAAGGTTGCGGTTTCCGTCGGCGCGAACCCCTGTTGTCCGCGGGTGCGCGACACGCCCGCAAGAAACTCCTTCACCTGCGTCCAATCCGAGCTCTCCAGGCTCTCGAACCGGCCGCTCTCCAGCGCCGGTCGCAGCAGGCTCAACAGGTCGCGCGACTGCTCGCGCAGCTCGTTCTCCTTCATCAGGTCCCCGCGCAACGTGGTTGCAGCGAGCTGCAACCGTATCCATTCGGCGAGGACTTCCTTCTCGTACTTGACGAGTACGGTACGTACCGTCTGACCTGCTGCTGAGGGCATCAGGGTTCTCCAATGGCAAGCGGGTCGAGGACTCGAGGGGGCCGGTGGGCCGGCCGCAAATGCCAAACTTCTAACGGTTGGTCAGAAGGGAACGGATTTTGCCGAACGGCTCCACGTCCATGCAAGCGCTAGCGTTGCCAGTAACAGCAGGGCGGCGCCGGCGTTGTGAGCCGTGGCCAGCCAGAGCGGGAAACCCTTCAGGACCATGGCGACACCGATGGACAGTTGCAGCACCAGGGCGGCCAGGACGGCGACGGCAGCCGCTCGCGTTGCCGGCTGTGTCGTGCGCAGGAGTGTGGCCAGGGCCGCTGTAATGAGCACCAAAGCGGTCACTAGAGCGCCCATGCGGTGAGTGAGATGGATGGCGACCCGGGCGGGGTTATCGAGGACGCCCCCCTCGAAATTGATGGCGAGGCCTCGCCAGAGGACAAAGGCATCGCGGAAGTCCCCATGCGGCCACCAGGCGTTCTGACACTTCGGGAAGTCCGGGCACGCCACGGCCGCGTAGTTGCTGCTGGTCCACCCCCCCAGGGCTATCTGGATGCCCAGCACGCACAGAGCGAAGATCGCCAGCGCACGCGCACTCCCTGAAGTAGCCCCCCCGGAATGCACAGCGCCCCACCGCCGCCGGGGCAGCGACAGGAACAGCCACCACATCAGGCCCAGCGTCGTCATCCCGAACAGCAGGTGCAGAGTGACGATCAGGGGCTTCAGCAGCAGGGTGACCGTGAGCATCCCGAGGATGGCCTGCAGGACGACGATTCCGAACAGCGCAAGCGCATACCCCGTGGGCACGATGCGCGCTTCCCGCGTGGCGATCGCAAATCCCGCGATGGCGAGGATGATCAGCACCAACGTTCCCGCGGCGTAGCGATGGGTCATCTCACGCCAGGCCTTACCTGCCTCCAGCGGCCGGTTCGGATACGCTGCCTGGGCGTCGCCGCTCTGCTCGGCCCCCACCACCGTGGCGTGCCCATAACATCCGGGCCAGTCGGGACACCCGAGACCGGCCGCGGAAAGGCGTACGTAGGCGCCCAGAACGACTACGCAGAAGCCGAGCAGTACGCCGGCGAGGGCGAGGCGCAGAATCCCTGATGACGCCCGGAGGGCGGCCCCGGAGGGGCGAGGCACGGAGTGCCGAGCAATCCAGCGCGTACGCGGTGGCTTGAGCATCCTCCAGCCCTACCCGATGCTCGACAGACGCAGCAGCTTCTGCAGGTCCTGCAGCAGCCCCTTGGCGTCCTGGTGCGTATCGAAGCGCATCATCAGATTGCCCAGCGGGTCGACGATGAACAGCGAATTCTCGCGCTCGGCGGGAAATGCCTGCAGCAACGCGCTCGCCTCGGGTGCGGATGCATCGACGACTACCATGCCGCCATGCTCGCGCGCGAGGAAGGTATGGTCACAGCAGTTCGCCGTGACCAGGAACACACGATCCACGCGTGTCATTTCGTTGTTGAGGGCGAGACGCGTCTGGCGCATCACGTACAGGGCGTTGCGGCAGTTGTCGTCGCACTGGCCCGCGCCGATGTAGACGATCGACCAGTTACGGTGGAACAGGGTGCCGCTGCGCGGAGCGCCCATCAGTATGGGCAGCCTGGTGGCGGGGAGCGGGCGCGCGGGAGTGATCAGCTCACCATGATTGACGTGCGAGGTGGGCCGCCAGCTCGTCCCGTAGTACATCCAGAACGAGAGCAGCAAAGGGAGCAGGAACAGCGCCGCCAACACCGCGAGCATGCGCAAGTTGCGCATCCGCAGCTCGGATGAAGGCGATGACGCGCTCACGAAGCCGCCTGCGGCGCTTTGCGCATGTTCAGTCTCACCCACAGGAACAGCAGCACCGCTGCGAAGGCCCACCACTGAATGGCATACGACCAGTGGCGGGCCGGATCCAGACCCGGCGGATGCCAGTCGCGCACATACCCGTCCGGATCACGGGCATCCAGCAGCACGATGTCCTTCTCGAGCGGGGCGCCGAACGCTGCGCTCAGCTGGTCCATGCTGGGAAAACTCGTCACCTTCGGCCAGGAGCCCTGGTTGGGCGGCGGGGCGCGGCCACTGGCGAGTCCCGCGCTCGGGAGCTTGCTTACCCGACCTGTCACGGTGGTCTCGTCGTGCGACTGGATGGCCACTCCAGGCAGGCGCGAGCGCAGCCCCGAGAAAGGCACCCACCCGCGATCGATCAGCGCCACATCGCCCGCCGTACGCACCAGTGGTGTCAGCACTTCATAGCCCGGGCGGCCTTCATACGAGCGGTTGTCCAACAGAAACTGATGGGCTGCATCGAAGCGGCCCTGCAGACTCACCCTCTGGAACTGCGCCACCGAGCTCAGGGGCCGAGCGCCGAGCGGGACGACCTGGTCCGCGCCCCGTGAGAAGCTGTCCCATTCCGCCTGGCGGGCAGTGCCACGATGCCACTGCCAGCGGCCCAGGAAGACGAACAGCGCAAACAGCACCACCGTCAGGGCGGTCATCCCGATGGAGGGGGCGAACACCCGCGAGCCGAAGCGAATTTCCATGGGATTAAGCAATGCTCGACAATAGCGCGCCGTTCATTCGCCAGGCTCCGCCATGCAAGATCTAGTTCGTGTGCTCATCCTCGTCGTTCTGGGGGCCATCGTCGCCAGCCTCGGCTCCGCCCTGGTGCACTTGTCCCGGGGGGGACGCGGCAACGAGGAGGAATCCCGCAAGTTGAGCAGAGCGCTCACCGTGCGCATCGCACTGTCGCTGGTGCTGTTCCTGCTGCTGATGCTCGCATGGCGCGTGGGGCTGATCGCGCCCCACGACCTGAAGTGACGCTACAGCCAGTAAACGAAGATGAACAGGCCGAGCCACACCACGTCGACGAAGTGCCAGTACCAGGCAACCGCCTCGAAGGCGAAGTGGCGCTTCGGAGTGAAGTGACCCCGCAGCACTCGCAGCCAGATCACGGTCAGCATGATCGCGCCGATGGTCACGTGCAGGCCGTGAAATCCCGTGAGCATGAAGAACGTCGAGCCGTAGATGCCGGTGGAGAGCTTGAGCCCGAGCTCCTTGTAGGCTTCACCGTATTCATGGGCTTGCATGCCCACGAACGTGAATCCTAGGATGAACGTGAGGGCGAGGAACACGGTGAGGACGCCGCGCTTACCCGACTGCAGGGCGTGGTGCGCAATGGTGACGGTCAGGCCGCTGGTGAGCAGGATCAGGGTATTGAGCGCCGGGATGCCGAACGCCGGGATGGTGTGGAAGGTGGAGTCCGCCAACCCACCCACGTGTCCGGGTCCGTTGTTGGGCCACGTGCCCTCGAACTGCGGCCACAGGAAGTAGTTGGTCGCGAACTTCACGCCCTGGCCGCCCAGCCAGGGAACCGACAGCACGCGTGCGTAGAACAGGGCGCCGAAGAACGCCGCGAAGAACATCACCTCGGAGAAGATGAACCACATCATTCCCATGCGGAACGAGCGGTCCACCTGCATGTTGTAGATGCCGTGCTGGTTCTCGTCGATCACGGTGCCGAACCAGCCGAAGAACATGATGGCCAGCAGGAGCGCCCCGGGGAGGAATATCCAGGCGCCCGCGCCGTCGTTCAGGAAGATGATCGCCCCGAGCATGGTCGTGAACAGCGCCACCGACCCGATGATCGGCCAGTGGCTGTGGTGCGGAATGTAGTAGGCCTGGGCGTCGGAGCCAGAGGGTGAGGAGTGTGCGTTTGCCATGTTCGAAGGAACCCTACCGTGAAGTGACTCGCGAAGAGTCGTCGTAAAAGGTGTATGCGAGTGTCAGGTGATCGATGTACGAGGGGATCTGCGGATCCACGATGAAACGCACCGGCATGGTGCGCTGCTCGCCTTTGTTGAAGTGTTGCGGCGAGAAGCAGAAGCATTCGGTCTTGTGGAAATAGCCCACCGCCTTGGAAGGGGCGATGTCCGGAACCGCCTGCGCCGTCGTATCCCGACCGGTGAGGTTGTGCGCGAAAAACTGCACCGTATAAAAAGTGCCGGGATGAATCTTCACCTCGCGCACCACGGGGCGAAAGTCCCAACCGCCTGCGCTGCCCTCGCTGGTGAGCATCTCCAGCGTGATGGTGCGGCTGTCATCCGGATGCTCCACCGCGGTGGCTTTGCGCAGCAGGCGCTGGTTGTCCCCGTACCCGGTCACATCACACAGCACGCTGTACAGCGGCACGAGCGCAAAGCCGAACCCGAACGCGCCGAGCGCGATGCCCAGCAGTTTCAGAGTCAGACTGCGATTGGCCGTGCGTCGCTCGTTCATGCTCAGCGCCGGCTGATCGCCATGATGATGAAGCCGAAATAGAACGCGGCGGCAATCAGCGCCAGCACGATCGCCGAGCGTCGTACGCGCTTGCGTCGCTCAACATCGTCCGCGTTGCTCAACGTCGTCACCTCAGTGCTGCGCGCCGCGAGCGATCACGGCCGGCGAGGGGGGCGTGGTCCAGGAATGATACGGCGCCGGTGCCGGCAGCTCCCACTCCAGGCCATGAGCGCCTTCCCACACGCGAGGATTCTCCACTCGCTTGCCGGAGCGCACGCACTTGATGATGAGGTACGGGAACAGCAGCTGGGACAGCCCGAAGCCGAAGCCACCGATCGAGGAGACCATGTTCCAGTCGGTGAACTGCACGGCGTAGTCCGGGATGCGGCGCGGCATGCCCGCGAGTCCCAGGAAGTGCTGCGGGAAGAACAGCACGTTGACGAAGATCGTCGACAGCCAGAAATGCCACTTCGCCAGCTTCATGTCGTACATGTTGCCGACCCACTTGGGCAGCCAGTAGTACACACCGGCCATCATTCCGAAGATCGCGCCCGGCACCAGCACGTAGTGGAAGTGCGCCACCACGAAGTACGTATCCTGGTACTGATAGTCCGCTGGCACGATGCCGAGCATCAGCCCCGAGAAGCCGCCGATCGAGAACAGGAACAGGAACGCGAGCGCGAACAGCATCGGCGGCTCGAAGGTGAGCGAGCCCTTGTACATGGTGGCCGTCCAGTTGAAGACCTTCACGCCCGTGGGGACGGCGATCAGCATCGTCGAGAGCATGAAGAACAACTGGGCAGCCAGCGGCATACCGACCGTGAACATGTGGTGCGCCCACACGATGAAGGACAGGAAGGCGATCGAGGCCGTCGCGTACACCATCGCCTCGTAGCCGAACAGCGGCTTGCGCGAGAAGGTCGGGATGATCTCCGAGACGATGCCGAAGGCCGGCAGGATCAGGATGTACACCTCGGGGTGGCCGAAGAACCAGAAGATGTGCTGGAACATCACCGGGTCGCCGCCGCCGGCGGCGGTGAAGAAGGTCGTGCCGAAGAAGTGATCCGTGAGCAGCATGGTCACGGCACCCGCGAGCACCGGCATCACCGCGATCAGCAGGTAAGCGGTGATCAGCCAGGTCCAGGTGAACAGCGGCATGCGCAGCAGCGTCATCCCGGGAGCGCGCATGTTCATGATGGTGACGACGACGTTGATCGCGCCAAGGATGGACGAGGCGCCCATCATGTGAACGGCGAAGATCAGCATCGGGAAAGAGGAGCCGGTCTGCAGCACCAGCGGCGGATACATCGTCCAGCCGCCCGCCGGGGAGCCGCCGGGCACGAACAGCGTGCCGATCAGCAGCGTGAAGGCGAACGGGAGAATCCAGAAGCTGAAGTTGTTCAGGCGCGGCAGGGCCATGTCCGGCGCGCCGACCTGCATCGGAATCATCCAGTTGGCGAACCCGGTCCACCCCGGCATGACTGCGCCGAAGATCATGATCAGCGCGTGCATGGTGGTCATGGAGTTGAACAGCTGCGGATCCACCAGCTGCATGCCCGGCTTGAACAGCTCGGCGCGGATCACCATCGCCATCGCCCCGCCGATG
>Ga0134125_10000263_pt1 | contig 75973 bp, 59 predicted proteins | sample KB31751_FD_96464 | JGI IMG/M metagenome (GOLD analysis project Ga0134125, IMG submission 96464) | Terrestrial soil microbial communities with excess Nitrogen fertilizer from Kellogg Biological Station, Michigan, USA - KB3-175-1 | ecosystem: Environmental > Terrestrial > Soil > Unclassified ... | reverse complement strand
TACCCGTACCCCGGATCAGGACGTTGAAATTCCCGCCGGGTGATCCGTCGTTCTGCGTGACCTGCACCCCGGGTGCCCTGCCCTGCATGGCCTGTTCCAACGTCGTCACCGGTATTTTTGCGATCTGACTGGCGTCGACGCTGCTGACGGCCCCGGTCAGATCCTTGCGCCTTGCCGTACCGTAACCGATGACGACGACCTGCTGCAGACCCATATTGCTGGCGGCAAGCCGGATCGTCACCGTGGCTGCGTTTCCCACCCGGACTTCCTGGCTGACATACCCCACCGAACTCACGACCAGGGTAGCGTTGGCCGGGACGCTAAGCGAGAAGCTGCCATCCTCAGCGGTAAGGGTGCTGATATTCTTACCTTTTACCTGAATGGTCGCTCCCTGCAGGGAGCTGTCATTTTCGTTTGCTAAAACTTTTCCGGTGATGCGGTGCGTCTGGCCGGATACGGCGACCGTATTCAATAGAAAAGGAATAACGAATAGAAATACTTTGGCGGGAGAAAGGAATTTCCGGAGTGTCATAAGCAATCGCTTTGATCAGTTGATATGTTGCGGGAGCAGTCGGCGTAAAGAAAGAGTTTTAAAATTTTAGCGACGGATCACTGCTTTTCAAATTCTTTTCAAATTGTATCAATTCCCGGGATTTGCCGGTCCGCCTGAGCTTTTTTGGGCTAATTTGTGGATGCTCATGAGATACGGCCTGAAAAAAGTCAAACTGCTGGTATTGGCGGCTTCCTGTTGTTTCGGCAGGCTGGAGGCCCAGCCTTACTATTTCAATCATTACCAGGTAGAAAGCGGGCTATCCAACAATTCCGTCGAATGTAGTATCCAGGACAACGACGGGTTCTTATGGGTGGGGACGATCAACGGACTAAACCGCTTTGACGGGTACACGTTCAAGACCTTTTACAACGATCCCCGGGACAGCAATTCCATCGGCAGCAATTTTATCCGTTGCCTGTATAACGACCGACGCGGAGTGATCTGGGTTGGCACGAATAAGGGAGTCTACACCTTCAACAAAATAGAGGAGACATTCAGCCTCGTGCGGTCGTTGCCAAAGGGCAACAGCACCCAGATCATCGAAGACGGCAGGGGCTCCGTCTGGGCGATCGTAGATCAGCTCGTGTACCGGTACAACCCCGCAACCAGGCAGGTCCGTCTATACCCTATGGACGGCGGCCCGGTGGCCACCTCCATCGCATTGACGCCGGGCAAGGAGCTCTGGGTTTCCACCAGCAATGGCAACCTGCGGAAATGGCTTCCCGGCCAGGACGTCTTTTACACCGTTAGCACGTACCGGGGAAGCGGCGATTCCCTCCCGACCTCGATCGAAAAGATCTACCCGGTCAGCGACGTCAGCTTCCTGATCGGAATGAAGAAAGCCGGTGTGAAACGCTTCGATGCGCTTACAAATAAGTACAAAGAGATCATCACATATGACGCGGAGAAGACCGGGATCTTCGTCCACAGCTTTATCCAACGAAATGAAAATGAGTACTGGATCGGAACCGAAACCGGCATTTATATTTACAACAGCGTCACCGGTGCAGTTTCGCATCTCGAACGGCAATACGACAACCCTTACTCCGTTTCGGACAATGTCATCTTTTCATTTTGTAAGGACCGGGAGGGCGGGCTGTGGGTGGGAACCTACCTGGGCGGCCTGAACTACCTGCCGCAGAAGTTCGTATTCTTCGAGAAGTATTTCCCCCGGCTGACAACACCGTCGATCAGCGGTAACGGCGTCCACGAGATCTGCAAGGACCAATACGGAAATTTCTGGATCGGGACTGAAGACGCGGGGGTAAACAAATTCAATACACAAACGGGATCCTTTGTCTGTTACAAACCCACCAGCGCAAAAGGCAGCATCTCCTATCACAATATCCACGGACTGCTTGCCGTGGGGAACCGGCTTTGGATCGGGACGTATGAGCATGGCCTGGATGTGATGGATATTCCGAGCGGAAAGGTCATCCGGCATTATAATGCGGGGCCGGGGCCCCATAGTTTGAAGAACAACTTTATCGTCACCATTTATCAGACCGAAGACCACCAGATCCTCGTAGGTACCTGGGGCTCCCTCTACAAGTACGACCGCCGCAATGACAATTTTATCCCGCTGCCCCGGTTCGGCATCCACATCCAGGCCCTCCTGGAAGACGACCAACATATATTATGGTGCTGTACGCAGGGCGATGGCGTCTATTTCTACGATCCGCGCTCGGGGTATGGCGCCTTCAAGCATGACCCAAACGATGAAAACAGTTTGATCGACAACCATGTCAACGGGATCTTCGAGGACCGGCAGCACAATATCTGGTTTGCCACAGAAGGCGGCCTGTGCAAATATGAAAAGGACAGGCGGAAGTTTACGACCTACACGACGCGCGACGGCCTCCCCGACAACCTCATTTTCAAGATCCTGGAAGACGGCGACCAGAATCTTTGGATCAGCACTTCCAAGGGTCTTGTCTGCTTCGATCCGGGGCGGAAAACGATCAAGACCTACAAGAAATCCAACGGGTTGCTAAGCGACCAGTTCAATTACAATTCCGCCTTCCGCGATACCGACGGCATGCTGTATTTCGGCAGCGTCAAGGGCTTGATCCGGTTCAATCCGGCGGCATTCGTAAAAAACAATGCCATCCCGCCGGTATATATAACCGGTATCCAGATCAACAACAAGGAATACCCTGTCAACAAGGAAAGATCGCCCTTAACCGAATCCATCACGTATACACCCCGGCTGGAGTTGCCATATGACCAGTCCACGATCAGTGTCGACTTCGCGGCTTTGAGCTACACGATGCCCGAGATGAATGGGTATGCCTATAAGCTCGATGGCTTCGACCCCGACTGGACCTACCTGAAAACAAACCGGAAAGCCTACTATACCAAACTGCCGCCGGGCCATTACACTTTCCGGGTCAGGGGTTCGAACAGCAGCGGTCTGTGGAACGAGAAACAGGCGTCCTTTGCGCTGGACATCCTGCCTCCTTTCTGGGCGAGCACCTGGGCGTACGAATTGTACGCGCTGTTCGTCGTGAGCCTCGTCTACTTCACTATCCGGTATTATGTTGTCCGTGCAGGGGAAAAAAATCTGCGCAGGATCGAGCTGCTGGAAATAGAGAAAGAACGCGAGATCTACCACGCCAAGATTGAGTTCTTTACAAATGTGGCGCACGAGATCCGGACGCCCTTAACGCTGATTAAAATGCCGCTGGAAAAGCTCATGAACGACCCCGGCCGGCAGGTGGATATAAAAGAAAATCTACGAACAATGGAACGCAACACCAATCGCCTGATCGATCTCACGAACCAGCTGTTGGATTTCAGGAAGACCGAGACGAACAAGTTCAGCCTGAACTTTGTAAAGACGGACATCTCCGACCTCATCCGGGAGACCTTCTCGAACTTCCGGTTAGCGGCCGAGGAAAAGAATATTCAGTGCCGGCTGGATCTGCCGCGGTTGTCGTTGCAGGCCTTTGTCGATCCGGAGGCCGTCAAAAAGATCCTCAACAACCTCATCAACAACGCGATCAAATATGCGGACGCCAAAGTCGCCGTCCATTTGCTTCCCTTCAGCAGCGAGGACAAGGTATTCAGCATCGAGATCCGGAATGACGGGTACCTGATCCCGTTCGATCAGAAGGAGAAGATCTTTCAACCTTTTTATCGACTGAAAGAAACCGAGAAGCAGCCGGGGACCGGGATCGGCCTGCCCCTCTCCCGTTCGCTCGCCGAGCTCCACAAGGGAGTGCTGGACCTGAAAAGACCGGAAGGCGGCATGAACGTCTTTTCGCTCGTGCTGCCGATCCACCAGGACCAGGAGTTCGTGCTGCAAAATGACGAAGTTCCGGCATCGGTCGAGGACAACACCATCCCGGAGGACGGCATCGATCCGTCAAAGCCGACCATTCTTTTCGTTGAGGATAACAAGGATATCCTCGATTTTATCGCAAAGGAGCTGCAAACCGACTACACCGTGCGCCGGGTACTGAACGGCAAACAGGCGCTCGAGATCCTCGACCAGGAGAATATCCAGATGATCATCAGCGATATCATGATGCCGGTCATGGACGGCCTGGAATTGTGCAAGGTCATCCGGACCAACCTCGAATACAGTCATATCCCGATCATCCTGCTCACCGCAAAGAACTCACTCGAAACCAGGATCGAGGGGCTGGAAGTGGGTGCGGACGCTTATATTGAAAAGCCTTTCGCACTGGAGCACCTGAAAGCCCAGATCTCCAACCTCCTTTCCAACCGGGCGAATATAAAGGACTATTTTGCGAGTTCGCCGCTTGCGCCCATCCGGAGCATGGGATATTCAAAGGCAGACAAGAACTTCCTCGAGCAGCTCGACGCGATCGTACACCAGAACCTGACGAATATGGATATCGACGTCGAGAATCTGGCCCGGTTGATGAATATGAGCCGGGCAACCTTCTATCGCAAAGTAAAAGCCCTGTCAAACCTGACGCCTCATGGGCTGGTCAACATCTCGAGACTGCGCAAAGCCGCGCAACTGCTTGCCGACGGCGATTACAGGGTCTATGAAGTGGCGAACATGGTCGGCTACACGCTGCAGTCCAATTTTGCCCGCGACTTCCATAAACAGTTCGGGATGACCCCGACCGAATACGTGAATAGCATGAAGCAAAAGCAGGTGTAGGGACCCTGAAACCGCCTCCGCCCCGCCTCGCCGCCACCTCCGCCTTCGCGCGCGGAGCCACGCCGCCACCGCCGCCGCGACGCATCCGCCTATTGCTGCTTGTGATAATTGAACATCCATCGGATCCCAAACCTATCCAAACAGGTACCCCAATACGCTCCCCAGAACATATCCTGCGGCGCCATGATATCCGAGCCACCGGCAGACAAAGCCTTAAAAATGCGGTCGGTTTCTTCTTTGCTGTCCGGTTCGAGACAGATCGTCGTGTTGTTGCCGACCTTCAGCTTGTGGCCGGCCGACTCCAGCATGTCCGTTCCCTGGATCATCGTGCCTCCGAGGATGGGAAGCGCGATGTGCATTATGGCATTTTTCTCTTTGTCAGGAAGTGCCGGCATCCCCGGTTGGGCCGGTATGTCAGACATCCGGGAAACGGGTCCGGCGAATTCAGTTTTGAAAACAGATTTGTAGAAGGTAAAGGCTTCTTCGGTATTGCCCTGAAAATTCAGGTAGATGGATACTCGTCCCATATAATTTCGCTTTAGTTGATGGGGTAAAAGTCCGGATTTTTTCCCAAATGCACAGGCGGTTATTCCGACAAGTTTGAGGCTGAATGCGACAGATTCCGTGTAAGTTTGGCGAATGAAAGCTTTCTCTCTCTCACTGCTGGTATGTCTGGCGGTAGCTTCCAGGGCGCAAATTGCCCCGCAGGCGCCACGCATCGTCAACGTCGTAAATTTTATCCGGCTGCTGGAGCCCAGGGATTCGGCGATCACGGAAGATATATTGTTCCGGACGGTCCAGCATCAGATTGCGCTGATGCGCCGGTACCGGCTTCCGGGCACCTTCCTGCTGCAATACGACGCGCTGATCGATCCCCGTTATCAGCGACTGATGAAGACGCTGCCGCGCGACAGCTTCGAGATCGGGGCCTGGTGGGAACTGCCGCAACCACTGGTGGAACGCGCGGGACTGAAATGGCGGGGCCGGTATCCGTGGGACTGGCGCGCCAACATTGGATTTTCCTCCGGTTACACGCCCGAAGAAAGAGAAAAGCTGGTCGACGCGTATATGCAGGAGTTCAGGCGCATCTTCGGATATTACCCTGCGTCCGTCGGGTCGTGGTTCATCGATGCGCATAGTCTCGCGTACATGTCCTCCAAATATCATATTGTCGCCTCCAGCAATTGCAAGGATCAATATGGTACCGACGGATATACCCTGTGGGGCGGGTATTGGAACCAGGCCTATTATCCAAGCAAGGACAATTCCTATATGCCGGCGCAGGATTCCGCACATCAGATCCCGGTACCAATCTTCAGGATGCTCGGCAGCGATCCGATCCGGCAATACGACAATAGGCTCGGAAGCGCGCGACAGGGAGTGGTCACGCTCGAGCCCGTCTACCGGTTCGGCGGCGGAGATTCCGCGTGGGTACATTGGTTCTTCAACACATTTACCTCAGACCCTGACCTGGGTTTCAACTATGCACAGGCCGGACAGGAGAACTCATTTACCTGGAAAGCGATGGCCAGGGGGCTGGAGCTCCAATTTCCGCTGATCGCGAAGCTTCGGGCCGCCGGCAAGCTCCGGGTTGAAACGCTGGCTGCCTCGGGGCGGTGGTTCCGGTCGAAATACCGGTTGACCCCCGCCACAAGCTGGACGGCATTGAAGGACATCGACGGCGGCGACAAGCGAACGGTCTGGTACGACAGCCGCTACTATCGGGTCAACCTGCTCTGGGAAAATGGGAATTTGCGTATCAGGGACATCCACCTGTTCGACGAACGTTTTCCTTCCCGATATGAGCAAACGCCCGCCACTTCCGACGAATGCCGTTTTTTCACGCTGCCGGTGGTGGACGGCTACCTGTGGAGCAAACCGGGGACGAAAGCCGGGCTGCGCGTGAAAGCGGTGGTCGACGGGAAAGTGGTGCAGGTCACGGGGGGCGAACCCGCGGTGTTGAAGGCGGCGAATTCGGAAATGCTAATCCGCTGGCCATTGAAGACGGTCGCCGGCAACCTGGAGGTCCATCTGCAGGAGGACGGCTTATCCATCCGGCTGCAGTCGGCACAAGCGCTGGACTGGTTCCTCGAACTGAATACCGCCGATAGTGTGTCGCTGCCCTTCCAATCCATCAAGCCCGGCCTGATCGTTTGCAAATTTGAAGACATGCGGTACCAGGTCAGGGTGGAGAAAGGTGCTGCAATTTGCCCGGCCCACGCCGCAGTCCTCCAAATCCGGCCTTCGGACAACGCCATCGCCCTCGGTTTCCGGTCGCACGATAGACGGCAGGCTGCCGGCGCCGGACATTGAGGGACGGCAGAGGGATTACATCAATGGGAATGTCACCTGCCGTAAAATGGTGCTACCCATGGGGGTCAGCCAGATGCGGGCATTCGTCTTCGTCTCTGGGTCGAAGAGCGTGACCTCGAACCGGCTGTCCCCGGAGTGTTCGACGGGGCCTCCTTTGTATCGGTAAATAACGAGGTTGGCAGGCCGGTAATAATAGTCATAAAAACCGGGCAGCGCATATCGTTTCGTAATCTCGGCCCTCGCCGGAATAGCGTGCGCCAGGACCACCGGGCCATAACTGAAGTAGGCCGCGCTGTCCCGGTCGTAGTGGACGACTGGTTCGGCATACAGCCGGAAGTGCAGCGTCTCACCCGGCTGCCAGGTCCGCGTGATCAGCAAAAAGCCGTCCTTTTCGATATAAGGATAGCTGGCGAATTCACGGGTAGCCCATGCAGGCTTGCGGATCGCCAGCGTAAACTTGACAGGACGAACGGCATCGATCTGGAACTCGAAGGAAAGGTCGTTTGGATAATCGGTCTTTTCAGTTATCGAGAGGGGCGTCCCCTGCCAGCTGGTGCTGACGCGGCACGGCCCAAGAAGGGTGGCGACCAGCCCGGTGCTGCTGCGCATCCACATGCTTTGCGTAAAATAAGGGGCGATGCGGCCCGCATTCGGAGCGCAACAAACCGCGACGTCCTGGTGCACAGGAGAATATTTGTACCGGGTTTGACGGGAATTGCTGCTGTCCCCGTTGCGGCCGCCGGTCATGTAGTAGGAGTTGTCGGTTTTCAGGTAGGCGATACAGGAAGCGTCGGGGTCGCGCGCGCCCTGGGCGGCGTTGTAGAACAACTGTTCGGCCCTGTCGCCGAATTCCGCATTTCCCGTTTTTGCGAGCAGGTCTGTATAGCCGTTGGTCAATTCCTGCAGCGAACAGTATTCATACCCCGTGCGCGTCGCATCGCCCGCACGGCCGCCGATCCACTCATCCCCGGCGGGAGCGCCGGAGGGAGTGATTTCCGCAGAAATCTTTTTAAGGTAGTCCTGCAGGGCTGCCAGCAACGCGGGGTTCCCGGAAGCGTAGGCTGCCGCGGCAATGGCGCGAAGGTGCTCGTAGGTATGAACGCCGTGGCCCTGCAAATGATAAGCGGGATCGATCACCTTGCCGTATTGGGCGTCCTCATGAAGTGTTGCGGCGGAAAAATCTTTGTAGAGGAACAGCGCATAGTCGAGATAGACCGATCTGCCGGTGATCCGATAGAGCGACTCCAGTACGTCTGTCAGCATCAGCCCGTGCGACAACCCGCCCACATCGGGGGTTTTGGAAACGAAAGGGTGCGCGGAAGCGGCGGGATAGTGCCGCATCACGTCGGCTACCGCTCGTTCTACCGACGTCAGGACGGTAGCGTCCCGGCTGTATTCGTACCAGGCCAACAGGCCGCGGAGCAGCGTGGTCTTTGACCACAACTCGCCGTTCTCCCCATCGAAATGATACCGGAGATCCTTGTCGTAAATGCCAAGATAACCGTCTGCGTCCTGGGTGGCGAGAATGGCGCGGACATACGCTTTTGCCCGGCCCATCATATCCGTATCTTCCGCCAGGATCGCCGACCGGATAAACCCGTCCCGCCAGTTGCCCTGCGTTTCGCTGTTCCACCATAGGTACTGCACCGCTGCGGCAGGGTCGCCGCCGGCCAGCACGCCAACATCTTTTTTTCTGACGTCGCGGGTAAGCCGGTCGCGACCAAAGATCTGGTCCCTAAGGATGAGGCCCGGCGCGAGACTATCCAGATGACCCGTGAAGCCGCGCAGGTTCTCGCGGATCTGATCTTTCAACCACCCTTCCGGGCGAACGGCGCCAAATGGCAGGGGGCTGAACGTTTCCGCGCGTCGACCGTCGATCGCAAAAGGAGACGGATCCGCGTTGGGGGCGGTGCCTGACAGGGGTGGTGGCGGGGCAACCCCTAAGGAAAGCCCCGCCGTCAACACGATCGAAAGAAAGAACCACCTCATGTGTAGTAAAAGCGTTTTGGTCAATTTTCGAATAACACCGGGTTTCGCGCCGTTCTGATCGGTTCACCTACCGTGGCGCCGGGGCACCAGCTGTTCCAGTCGTTGACCTGGTTGGGGTTCTCCGGCTGTTTCAACACCATATCCTTATCCATGTAGATCATGGTCATCACTTTTCGCATCTGCCGGGTTTTGTTGGCGCCCGCGCGATGATAGAGCCAGCCATTATGAAAACTAACCTCTCCGAGGCTGAACGGCTCGACGATGTGGGCATATCCTTTTTCCAGAAGTGCCCTTTCCAGCACCTGCTGGCTTTCATCACTGATCTTCAGGTCGCGTCCCGTGGAAAGATGGTTGCTGCCCGCGCTGAATTCGAGCGGCCCCATGGGAAGCGGCGTCTCTTGCAGGGGTATCCAGACGGTAACGGTCCTGTCGGTGGCGAGCGGCCAGTAATACTGATCCGCGTGCCAGGGTGTCTGGCCACCTCCGGGTTCTTTGTAGAGGGCCTGGTCATGATAGAGCCTGACCCCCTTCACCTCCAGCAGTTCCGCTGCGATCCTCGCCAGCCGTTCGCTGAAGACGATCTCACGGACCGGAGCGGACTGGATCCAGATATTCATGATCTGAAGAAAGGCCTTTCCATACGTGTCGCGTTCCTCCATCGGGAGGTGTTGGGTGTTCAGGCGGTGGACCTCGCTGGTTATCGTCTCATCCATGTACCGGATCGTATCCGGTCTGAGTACATTCCGGAGCTTGATATAGCCGTGCTCACGGAAAAAGGCGATCTGGGCCGGCGTGAGCGGATAATGCTGCGATAGGTCCTTTTTGATATCGGGTGTCATGTTCATTTGAATGGCGATTGAATGATCCAAATACCTGTTCCGAATGGGGGCAAACTGAAATGCATTGTATTATTGCCGTCGGTTCCCACTGCGTTCCCAAAGACCTTCGTGGCCGGCCCGGAGGATGTTTGAATCGTTGCCTGCTGAGGCTCGGCAGACAGGTTGACGGCCAGCCAGGCTGTGGTGGCGCCGGACCTGCGGGCCCAGGAAAAAATGAAAGGATTGTCGTTACCCAAAGCGAGGTACCGGCCGGTCTCCAGGACGGGATTGGTCCTCCGGAAGTTCAACAGCCGGCGGTACCAGTTCCAAAGGGAGCCGGTATCCGGACGCTCTTCCTGCAGCGAAATCCCGTCAAAGGCCTTGTCATTCGTACTGTCCCACCAAGGGCCGGTATTCTTGTACCAGAACGCCATTCCCTTACCTGAATCGGTGGCATACCACTCGAAGGCTTCGCGGCGCGGGATGTCATTGGCGTCGGTCGCTCCAAACCGGTTGTTGCCCCCGGCACCATACATTCCCAGTTCCTGGCCGTAATAGATGGAGGGGATCCCACCCAGGAGCAGATTCAGGACGGCCCCTACCCGTTCCCTGCCCGGATCCCGCTTAACGCGGCTGGCAAAGCGGTCCATATCGTGGTTCTCTATGAACACGACTTGTTCTTTGCCCGCCGGAAGTTGGCCGAGCGTCGTGTCCGCGGCGCGTTCGAGTTGGGTTTTGTCGAAGGAATTGATCGCCATCGCCAGACGGAAAGCAAATACCCGGTCGACGGTGGCACGGCTAAAATAATCGAAGCCAAAGGAACCCCAATTGGCTTGCTCCGCCACAAAGGTCAGCTTCGGGTTGACCCGCTTGAGTTTGGCGATGAGCGGCGACCAGAAACGGCTGAATAGTTCCGTGAGCCTCGGATTGCCGTCGAGATCGTCCATCGCGTGGTCGAGGCGGAAACCATCGACGCCGTCGTCGAATTTGCCATCCCCGTTCGGATCCGCGAAGAAGGAAAAAAGCTTTTCGTTGGCAGCCAGCACCCCCGGGTCACGAAGATTGACCGTCGCGACCTTTCTGCTGTCGCCGTTGTACCCCTTCAGTTCGGTGATGCCCCAGATGATCGGGCTGGGTTTCAGATGCCGGGAGTCGTCAAAAAGCAGGAAGTTCCGGTCCGGGGATTGCAGGTGCCCGACAGCGGATCTCCACCAGGGATGCCGGTCGGTCACATATTGCGTCTCCATGTCGATGTACAGTTTCATCCCGCGGGCGTGGATCGCCCTGGCAAGGGCGGTGAAATCGCGCATCGTGCCATAGGCGGGATCGATTGTCGCCCAATCGTCCGCGAAGTAGTTGTGATAGAAAGCAGACGAATAAAGGGGCGTCAGCAGGACCGAAGTGACACCCAGCTGTTGCAGGTAGTCCAGTTTCGACCGAAGCCCCGGGAGGTCGCCATTCGCATCCCCGTTGGCATCATAAAAACTCCGTTCAAAAACATGATAAATGACCTCGTTTCCCGCAGGATTTCCCTGGGCCCGGACGCCGCCGGCAAATACCACAGCCAGGATGAGGTTGAGCAAGGCCTTTTTTGTCACTTCAATGGTATTGAGCAGTCTTGCAAACCTACCGAAGGCCCCACCCAAAATGCGACACTAAACAGCCATAAACCGGCACTATATTGACAAAAACATCTTAAATTAGGCGCCAAAACACAATTTTTGTGCGATGAAGGCCCTTTTCGAGGACATTGTGAGCAAACGCGGGACGGATTCCTATCTGGCTTACCGGTATGAAAGCGCGTCCTTCCCTTTTCTCTGGCATTATCATCCCGAATACGAACTGACGCTGATCCTGGAAGGCTCGGGCGAGCGACTGGTCGGAGACAGCCATGAATATTTTGTTGCCGGGGACCTCGTCTTGTTGGGGCCGGACTTGCCGCACACCTGGACGAGCGAGGTCCCGTCGGCGGCCGTCGTGATCCAGTTTGCCGATAATTTTATCGCGCCCTTGGTCCAGTATCCGGAGTGCGACCGCATCCGGCAACTGCTGACCCGGGCGTCGCAGGGGCTTTCCTTCCCGGCGGCGGCAGGCGTTCAAAAAGCGATCCGCGAATTGCCGGGGTCCAGGTCCGTCGCGCGGATCACAAGTCTCCTGGAACTGCTCCACGCCCTTTCAGAGACCGGCATAGGGGAAAGACCGCTCGCATCGCCGTATTTTCAACCGGCGGCGGGTAAGAAGAGCGAGGGCCGCATCGGGAAAGTCTTCCAATACCTGCACCTGCATAGTTCCGAAACCCTGCCCCTTCACGAGATCGCCGCGCAGATCAATTTGTCCGAAAGCGCATTTTGCAAATTTTTCAAACGGACGACAGGCAAGACCTTTTCGGACTACCTATCGGAGATCCGGATAGGGCACGCCTGTCATCTTTTGAGCGAGTCTGACGAAACCATCGCTGAGATCGCCTATCGGTCGGGGTTCGACAGCCTTACCTATTTCAACCGGATGTTCCTGCGCAAGAAGGGCGTCCGGCCGGGCGAGTTCAGAAAGGCGCTTATCGCAGCCCGAAAATGATCGCTACCTGATCAATAGGTAGGACAGGTTACCGGGCGAAGGAAAAAAGGCTGTCGGCCAGGTCAGTCCCGATCGCCGCTGCGTCCCAAAAGGAATGAGCTACGAATTGGCCGCGGGCGTTCTTCGTAGCGATACCCATCCGGTAAGTCCCTTTGGGGATACTGTCGGTGAATGCCAGGAAATTGACTCCGACGTTCCGGATTTGCAGTCCGGGAAATACGGCGTTGACGTCCGGCCGGTCAAACGGGCGGGCATGCGCCCAATAGAACTTGTTTCCGGAGCTCAGGGTTATGTACAGCGAATCTCCTGAATATCGCGCCGTCGAATCCATCGCCCAGCCGCTGATCGATAGATAATCCCTGCCGACCCGGACCGTCTCCATATTGTAATGCAGCGTCCCGCTGTCCAGATGAGGCTTGTTGCGAGGCGCGGTGAATTGCGACTTCGTTCCGCTCGCCGCTCTTGCGCTGTCGATGGTGATGGCATGGGCTGCGTCCAGCTTCTTCGTCATGGCATCCAGCACCGGATCCTTCACTCCCGGCGAATATAGAAAATAGCATCCGTCCAGATAGTGCAGGCCCAGCGCACCGGTCTGTATCGCCAGCGAAAAATTATCCAGGGATGGGTCTCCGTTCAGATACAAAGCCCGCGGCGATACCTGCCCGGAATAGAGCTTGCGCAGAAGACTGTCGCCGAATTGACGCATGGCGCGCGAATCTGCCCGGGGTACATAAGCAAGATCGATGGGTTTCCCGGCTTTTAGCGCCAGGAAGCAAAAGTCCTGGTAGGCCATATTGCGGATCGGTGGCGGTTGGTACGCCGGTACGCTCACCACCACATCGAACCGGCTCATGAGGCCGAGCCATGCCGCGTTGTCCATGGGCGGCATGTAGGGACCGTGCGGCAAATGCCGGTCTCCCAGCAGCGCCCGGACGTCGACGACCTGCGCGACGAAGGCCAAGGCAACCATGGTCGTCGCAATGGCCGGACGGATCCGCAGCCGGGCAATGCTCAGGATCGCCGCGAAAATGATCAGGTAATAGGGGAGCCAGAAGAAACGCGCGCTGGCGCGGAAGACTTCGATGAGCCGGACAAACAACCCGGGTACCGGAATGCGAAGCAGCACTTTGTCATTGTACGTGAAAACCAGCGGGATCGCGATCAGCGCATACAGGATGGCAAGGACGAGCAGCGGGATCAGTCTTTTGTCCACCCACCCAGGTCTATCGTCCACCCACGCCGGCGTCGCGGTTCGGCCGACCCCGCGCTGCCGGACGAATCGGTACGCCGCACCGGCGAAGAGAATGGCCGCCAGAAGGAATATCCCGAGCCCCAGGTACATATACCCTTCATATTGATGCGGGCTGACCCATGGCAGTCGCGGCAAAAAGGAAGAATAGCCGAAGGAATTGAACAACGCGTTCAGGTTCATCGCATATAAGCCAAACGCACCGCCGACCCCCAGGTCTTCCTTTTTACCGAACTCGATCATCCCCGTCAGGTACCACAACAGCAGCACCGTGAAAACGGAGACGCCGAGGTAGGCGACCAGACGCTTCCAGTGCAGCCGCTTGTCGACCAACCAGAGTTTCGCGGGGGTGGCGGCGGTAAAGCCGAGGACCATCCAGCATATATAGGGGTTCACCATCGCGCTGACGGCTAGCAGAACCAACTGGTAACCCAGCATTCTGTTCACTGGCCGGTTCTCCAGGAAATAGACATAGATACAGGCGATCAGGAGCCAGTGTGCACACAAAGCCGGATGCATTCCCCGGTACACCAGCACCGGATTGGTCGTCACGAACAGCGCAGCGAGCAGGGCGATAGCCCAATTGACGCGGAAACGTCTGCACAGCGCGATTGTCCAATACGCCGCCAGCAGGTGACAGGTGAAAAGCCAAAGACCAAAATACTGAAAATCGGCTGGCAGGGCCCGGCCGAAAAGTTTGAAAAAGATCGCCAGCAGGGGAATAGAGTCGGTGAATCCTACATTCGTTCCCGCGGGGTAGTTGTACCCCGTGACCTTTCCAAGCGGAAAGGACCAGGGCTCGTTCTTATAGAATGCCCAACCGAGATAGTGCGTGCCCCAATCGTGCCGGGCGCTCATCAACCAGTCGATATTGGTGGGCAGCAGGGTCCGAAGTCCATAATGGAGCTGATAGAATATGACCACGGCAGCGGTTGCCAGGGTCCAGTAGATCCAGTTCTTTGTCCAATGGCTGGTCATGGCAATTTCCAGATAGCTGTCAGTGTCTTACCCAACCTGAAATCGAACACGGGATCCGCCACCCGCGAAACCGGGATGAGCCATTTGTTCCAGAATCGGATCTGATCCAGTCTGGGATGCGACTGTTTTAAAATCAACTTGTTGACCAGCGAGGCCATCAGACCGGCGGCGTCGAGATAACGCATCCTGACCAGTTTCATTCCCGGCGGCGCCGCGGCGGTCAGCATCTTCCGGTCATAGCGCCTGAAATGCCCGATGGCGCGATCGAATTCATTGTAGAGGTACTGATGCGCCGGTACAAGCACGATCAGGGCTCCTCCTTTCGCCAATAACCCTTTCGCGCGCAACAGCTCCTCGGCGTCTCGTTCGATATGTTCGATGACATCGATATAAAGGATCGCGTCGAATCGTTCAGCCGCGGACAAGTCGTCGGTCGTGCCTTTGATCGCGGAACAGCATGCCGCGAGACGCCCGCCGTTGATCTTCTCCGCCAGTTGGGCATATAGCCCGGGATCGGGCTCGAGACAGACCCAGCTTTCCTGGCTACCATCGCACAGAGAAGCCGTGGTTCCCCCGATTCCCGCCCCGACTTCCAGGACCCTGCCCCGGAGAAACGGCGAAAAGAAACGGCGATAATAACTTTTCCACGCGGTCGCGTGCTCGAATACTTCCAGTTCGTTCCCGATATAGGCAATCTCCGTCATAGTTTCCGTTTGCGGTCATTCAATGTATTCCAGCACGAGGAATACCGGCCGGTTTTGGGTTTCCCGGTAGATCCTGTAGACATACTCCCCCAGTATCCCGATTGACAACAATTGGACCGAACCGATAAAATAAATGCTTAAGATCAGCGAAGACCAGCCGAGCGGCGCAAGCCCCGCCAGTTTGCCGATCAGCGCATAGGTGACCGCGAGAAAGATCAGGATCACGCCGGCAAACCCCGAATAAAGGCATACTTTAACGGGCAGGCTCGAGAAGGAGAATACGGCATCGAACGCGAGGATGAACAGCCGGTGCAGCGACATTTTAGCCGTTCCCAGTTCCCGGTCCGGCCGGGAATAATCGACATAGCCCTGGCGGAAGCCGATGAACGAACGCAGCCCGGGCAGATATCGGTTCTTTTCCTGCAGGGACAGGAATGCTTTCAGCGCTCTTCTCGAGAGCAGGCAAAAATTACCGACCTGGCGAACATTTTCGAGGTTGGACAGGCGGGTATAGATCGAATGGAAGCACTTGATCAGCATCCGTTTCAAAAATCGCTCCTTTCGGTGCAACCGCCGGCCGTAGACGACGTCGAAGGCGCCGGTTCCGGCTAAGCGATACATCTCCGCGATCAATTCCGGCGGATCTTGCAGATCGCCATCCATCATGACGATATAATTTCCCTTGGCATAGCTCAGCCCCGCGGTATATGCCGCCTGGTGACCGAAATTCCGCGACAGCGTCAGGATCTTGAACCGGGCGTCCTTGTCATGACACGACTTTAGCTTGTCCGGCGTGCTGTCCGAGCTGCCGTCGTCAACCAGGATCACCTCGAAAGGTTCGCCGATCTCTTCCATGACCTTTTGCACCCGGCCAAACAGGTCGAAAATCAGGACTTCTTCATTATAAACCGGAATTACCAGGCTGATCATAGACTATAGCTCGCCCTTTTTTAGTTGGGAGGCGGCGAAATTGACCGCCCGCGCGGTCAGCGCCATATACAAAATAGAGGGACTCTGGTTGCCCGTGGTCGTCATGCAGGCGCCGTCGGTCACAAAGACGTTCTTGCAAAGATGTAGCTGGTTCCACTTGTTGAGGAGCGACGTGCGCGGGTCCTTTCCCATGCGGCAGCCGCCCATCTCATGGATATCGAGGCCCGGAGGCTGTTTGTTCTGGTGTGTCTCGATATTCGTACACCCGGCGACCTCCAGCATCGCCTTTGTTTCCTTCAGGAAATCGTCGATCATCCGCTGGTCGTTATCGTCATATTCGACGGACGTGATCAGGAGCGGTATTCCCCACTGATCTTTTTGAGCCGCGCTCAGCCGGACATGGTTGGTGACCTTTGGAACTGTCTCACCCTGCATATACATATACACCTTCCATCCGCCGGGTTCGGACATCGAATGTTTGAAATCCGCCCCGATCCCTTGTTCAGGGTCGCCGGCGCCCCGTTCACGATAGGCGCCCATAAAAGTGGTGTAACCGCCATGATAGTCCGTCTCCTGGCGATGGAGGTTCTTGTAATTGGCCAGGATGAGCTCCGTCGGGTTTCGGCCATAGTAGTACTTGTCCAGGAAACCCGGCATATCGGCGGTCACGGATGCCCGGTAGTTTTGAAAGGCGACATATTTCCCCAACAACCCGTTGTCGTTCCCCAAACCGTTTGGAAAGCGGCGGGACCGGGAATTCAGGAGGATCAGTGTACTGTTGAGCGCAGACCCGTTCACAAAGATGACCTTAGCCCGGTATTCGATCACCTCCTTTGTATTGGTGTCGATCACCCGTACGCCCGAGGCCCGTCCCTTTGATTCGTCATACAGGACCGAATGGACCACCGAAAACGGCCGCATCGTCAGGTTCCCGGTCTTCGCCGCCCAGGGAAGGGTCGAACTGTTGGAACTGAAATACCCGCCAAACGGACAGCCCCGCATACACAAGTTTCGGGCCTGGCATTTGACGCGCCCCTGATCGTAGTGAATTTTTTTTGGTTCCGTCAGGTGGGCCCACCTGGCGTGTACCAGGTGCCGGTCCGGAAAGGTCGCGTTGATCTTCCTGCTGATTTGTTTCTGTACGCAATTCATGTCGAATGGCGGCAGGAATTCGCCGTCCGGCATGGATTCGATGCCATCCCTGGTCCCGCAAACTCCGATGAATTTCTCGACATGCGAATACCATGGCGCCACGTCTTCATAACCGATAGGCCACGCGATCCCGTAGCCAAATCGTTCCGGGTTGGTGAACTCGTACTTGCTCCACCGCTGACAGGCCCGGCCCCAGGTCAGCGACTTTCCGCCGACCTGGTATCCCCGGATCCAGTCAAAAGGTTTTTCCTGGATATAAGGGTGGTCCTTGTCCCGGATAAAAAATTGAATATTGTCCTCCCCGATCCCCGCCGCCTTGCTGATCACCGGGTTTTCCTTCAGATATTCCGTCGTTAGCTCCAGGCGGTGCCTGAATTCCCATGGCGCCATATTGGCCGTCGGATAGTCCTTGATATGAACCACGTCGCGGCCGCGTTCCAGCACCAGTGTCTTCAGACCGTTCTCGCAAAGCTCCTTGGCGGCCCAACCGCCGCTGATACCGGAGCCGATGACGATGGCATCGTAGGTATTGTCTTGTCCCATGGAGGGGTGGTTTTAAGCGCCCCGTAAGTTACTACTATTTGGGCATAGGAGTAAAAAGCAAGATTGGCATATCAGGCCGTCGGTAGTTTGGATAGTTTTGATCTAAAACAAATTCCCATGCCAACGACACCCAGCCGCATGCACAAAGTATCGCCCAATATTTACGTGGACGATATTCACGCGACCATCGCCTTTTACCGGAACCTCGGGTTCGACTTGCTGACACAAGTAGGCGAAGGTCCGGACATGATCTTTGCGCTCATGACCTGTGGCGACATCAATTTTATGTTTCAAACCTTCAAAAGCATCGAAGGGCAGCTTCCGCAGGTGAACCGGACAAATGGCGGATCTTTGTTACTTTACATCGATATGTCAGGGATTCGGGAATTTTACGGGCAACTGGAGGGCCGGGTACCGATCGTCCGCCATCTCGAACTGACTTTCTACGGTGCCACGGAGTTCTCGATCGAAGACAACAACCATTACCTGCTAACTTTTGCGGAAAATGAGCAGCCTTAACCCTCTGTCGCCTACGCCGGCCGAAAAGCGCTTGCTGAGAAGCCGTAAACTGAAGTTCGCGGATCTCCGCCTGTACAGCCCGAAACAGTTGCAGCGACTGCTTTCGATCCCCCTGATCAGAGCGATGGAGCTGCGGGCGCTGTCGGAATTCCAGGCTATTCCCTCGATCGGTCCCGCCTTCGCCCATGACCTGATCTCGCTGGGATTTTATTCATTGAAGGATCTGCGGAAAAAGAATGCCGCCAGGCTGACCGACCGGTTGGAAGCACAAATGGGCGCCTGGATAGATCCTTGCGTGGAGGACCAGTTCCGGTTGGTCGTCCATCAAGCGAACCATGGGAACAGCAAAAAGAACTGGTGGGACTTTACGGCGGAAAGGAAGGAGTACAGGGCCCTGTATGGATATCCTGCAAGCCGCCCCGCCACGGCATGGTATGAATTGCCGGAATACCGGAAGGAAGAACGGGTGGCCGCGAAGTCCGCCGTTGCGAAAAAAGATATCGCCGCCAAACTGAAGGATGCGATGGCCTTCATCAAAAAAAACTACACCGAAGCCGTCAGCCTGGACCGGCTAGCTGCCATCGCCTGCCTGTCAACCTTTCATTTTCAACGGAACTTCAGGGAGGTCTACGAACAAAGCCCCCTGGAGGTCATCACCCATCTGAGATTGAAAAAAGCCTGCCGGCTCCTGCGGGGAACGAGTTTGCCCATCGGAACCATTACGATCCGGTCTGGCTTTGATGACAGCAGTTCCTTTATCCGGCTTTTCAAAAAGCGGTTTGGACAGACACCCGCGGCATTTAGAAAGGCCAGATCTCCGCGCGTCGGTGAGAGCCTGGGAACGGAATAGACGGAAAGGCCTTCCGGCTAATCGTTCAAGCCCCTTCCCGCGAGGATATCTTTTACGCATTTTTCGATCCTGGCCTCCCGGGTCTTGGCTTGCTTGGGCTGCGAGAAATAAAAAATGTACCCCCGTTGCCTGCCTGGCGTCAGCGCCTGGAACGCTTTTTTCAACGCCGCCGTCTTGTTCAGTCTTGCCTGCAGCTCCGCGGGGACCTTGATGGCTGCTTTTTCCCTTGCAGCCGGCTTTATACCTGCCTTCTCCACTTCGATCGCCTCATAGATCGCCGCTTTCAGGCCGGCCCTGGCATCGGTGACCTCGCGGACATTGGTGAACCTGGCCTGTCGGCCCACGATGGTGTTTTCCCCGGTCTTGACGAGGAGCCCGTCGGCATTGCTCAGCAACGAGCCTTTAAGGAACAGCAGCGCGCAATATTCCTTGAAGCCCTGGATGACGACGACGTTCTTTCCCTCGAACGTATAGCAGGGTTTGCCCCACTTCAGTTCTTCGGTCAACCCGCAGTCAAGGACGATCGTCCTCAATTTTTCCATTTCCCTCTGCCATTTGGTGGCCGTGGATAAGAATGCATCGACTTTTGAATTCATCGTGTTCCGTTTTATGAGTTGGTAAAAACGATCCTTCGGCTATTTTAATGCTCCCGCGATTTGCTGGATCCGGTCGTGGGCCATATTCAGACCCCATGAAAGACCTTGCTTCAACACCTGGTCGCGCTGAGCGACCGACTCGTATATGACATGCATGTGGAGCCGGCTTGTCCCGGAAGTGAGGCCCTGAAATTCGTAAATTTCCAGCTGGACGCCAAAAGGGGCGTTGCCCATTTCAAAAGTCCGGATGATCTTCCTGTTCGGAAGGAATTCATGAATGACACCGTTGGCCTGAAAGACCACGTTGCCTTGCGGGTCGGCCGTTTCCAACTGATATCCGCCTTGTTTCTTCGCTTCGAATTTCAACACCTTCGTCCCCATCACCTGTGCGACGATATCAGCGTCGGCATGCGCCCGGAACAGGAGGTCCACCGGGAGGTCAAAGTCCCGCGAGATCGTTACTTCCTGCTTGCCGTCTTCGGCATTGACCTTTGTCTTTTGTTCCATCGTATATTTTTTTAGCTGTTTTTATACTTTTTCATGATACGCTCTATTTTGTTGAACCGGTCGTCCCATATTTTCCGGAAGGGTTCCAGAAAGTCTGCTACCTCTTTCATTTTTTGGGGATTGAAGTGATAATAAATTTCCCGCCCGGTTTGTTTCGGTTCGAGCAAATCGCATTCGGTGAGTATCTGAAGGTGCTTCGAGACTGTAGGTCTCGCCGTGTCGAAATTAGCTGCGATCGCGCCGGCCGTCATCGCTTGTGTGGCAACCAGCATGAGGATGGCTCTCCTGGTCGGGTCCGCGATCGCCTGAAAAACGTCTCTTCTCAAATTCATTGCGTAGCTATTTGACTACGAATATAAGCGTAGCTATTTAACTACACAAATTTATTTTTGATATCCGGTTTGCGGCCCGTATCCGGCTTGCGCCCCATAACCGGTATGCGGCCCGTACCGGGCAGGCAACGATAGTACGAAAGTTATGGCCGGGTCGGGCGAATGAAGTAGATTAGTCCATCACTTCATTCATCTATGAACAAGCGAAGAGATTTTATAAAAACGACAGCCGCCGCCGGTCTTGGCGCAATCTTATTGCCGGATATCCTTCGGGCCAGTCCGGCGACCCCCGATTCGGCGAAAAAGATCGTCTGTGTCGGCGGCCACCCGGATGACCCTGAAAGCGGGTGCGGTGGCACGCTGGCGGCGCTGGCGGCACTCGGGCATTCGGTCACCGTCATCTACCTGACCACGGGAGAGGCGGGGATACCGGGGACCGGGCCCGCCGAAGCAGCGCGTATCAGGAAACAGGAGGCGATCAGCGCCTGCCGGATCCTCAACTGTAAGCCGGTCTTTGCCGGCCAGATCGACGGCGACACCGTTGTCAGCAATGCCTCCCTGCAACACCTGCAGGAATTGATCGGTCAGGAAAAGCCCGACCTGGTCTTTACACATTGGCCGCTCGACTCGCACAAGGACCACCAATGCGCCAGCCTTCTCACCACGCAGACCTGGCTGAGATCGGCAAACAAGTTTCCGATGTATTTTTTCGAGGTTTGTGCCGGCGAGCAAACCATGGGATTTCATCCGACCGATTTCGTCGATATTACCGGCACGCAGGAACAGAAAAGGAAGGCAGTCTATTGCCATGTCAGCCAGGATCCCGCCGGCATCTATGCGTGCGGCCATGCGGCGATGGAAGACTTCAGGGGCAGGGAATTGGGCGTAAAGGCGGCGGAAGGGTACGTCAGGATGACCGGTAAAGGCCAGGGCATCATCGGCCTCTGACCCGGAAAAGGCACTAAAACATCCGCCCGGGCGTTATTACCAGGTAACTCCAACATCCTGTCAAACGCCTGGCGTATGAAGATACCTTACACCCTCCTCGCAATCATCGTGGTCTGCTCTTCCTGCAGTTCCACCAATCTGATGTCATTGAGTGTCAATGAACCGGCTCCGGTTAGCCTCCCGCCTGGGGCAAAGACGGCTGCGGTGATCAATCGCATCCGCGCGGCATCCGATACCAGGACCGTGGACGCGATACATCGGGCCATGGTGCTCGAGACGACGCAGTTGCAGACGGATGGGGCTGGCGCCAGCCTGACGGGGCTCACCGACGCTCTGATCCGCAGCAATCGCTTTGACTCGGTGAAACCGCTCCCCCTTCTCGATCTCCGGTCCTATGGGGCCGGCGTATTTCCAGTTTACCTTTCCTGGGATACGGTGGAAAGGATTTGCCGGAATTACCATGCGGACGTCCTCTTCTCGCTTGAACTCTACGATGCACAGTCCAGGGTCGGGCTGAGCGGTCTGAATATGGCTGCGCTGGGCGAGGGGTCCAACGTCAGGACTCAGGTAAAGACCGGGTGGCGGATCTATGATCCGTCGTCGCGCACCGTGTTGGACCAGTACATCATTTACAGGGACCTGAACTTCCAGGGCGCCACCCTGATCGGCACAGGCGCCGCGTTGCTCGGCAGGAAGGAAGTGGTGGTCAAGGCTTCCAACCACGCGGGCGAGGACTACGCCAGCCGCATCCTCCCCTATTCCTTGCGTGTATCCCGCTACTACTATGTCCGCGGCAATGGAAGTTTCATCGTCGCCAAACGAATGGCGCAGGCAGGGGACTGGGACGCCGCCGCAAACCTCTGGCGGCAGGCAACGACGAACCCTTCCCGGAAAGTCGCAGGCAGGGGATGCTATAATATGGCCATCATCAGCGAGATCAACGGCGACCTGGATGGAGCGTTGCAATGGGCGAAAAAGGCATACGAAGTGTACCGGACGCCCTATGCGCTGAGTTATGTCAACATCCTGCAGCAACGTCAGGCCAACGATGCCCTTCTCCGGAGCCAGACCGAAGTAACGAGCGCGCAATAGTTGCGCCGGCCATACTATCGTTTCAAGAATTTCCGGACAAAAAAGTCTGCCGCGGCCCCATATACCGTCACGGCGTTTGAAAAATTCATCCAGTGATGTGTGTCATCCACGATCATCTTCGATTCATACGGTACACCCTTTTTTTCCAGCCGGTTGACCAGGTCGATACTCTGGCCGACGTGTACGTTACGGTCGTCATCCCCCTGGATGATCAGTACCGGCGACTTCCACGTATCGACAGACGAGACGGGTGAGGACAACCACGCCGTCTTCAGTGCCAACTGGTAGTCGGGCGCCTTTTCATATTTATCCTTAAACGTGGCTTCCAGGGAGGACTGACTCAGCCAGTCGTGCACGCCGTGGAAATCCACGCCGGCGGCAAAAAGCCTGGAGTCCCGGGCGAGCGCCAGGGCGGTCAGGTAACCACCATACGAACCGCCATAAATGCCGATCCTGGTGCTGTCGACAAAAGGCTGCCTGCGCAGCCATTCCCCCGCCGCCTTGATGTCCTTGTACTCCGCCGCCCCGGCCGCACCGGCGTGCGGCGGACGATGAAAGTCATACCCATAGCCGATGCCCAGCCTGTAGTTCACCGATAGTACGACAAAGCCCAGGCTGGTCAGGTACTGGTTGCAAGCATATGCATTCGAATAGTAATCCGAATAATGCCAGCCGAGCAACATCTGACGTGGCGGACCGCCGTGTACATAGATAATAGCCGGCCGCCTGCCCTCACCGGTCAACCGTGCATCCCCAACGCGCGCCGGCCGTTTGCCTTCAACGCCGGTCACCCGCCCCCCTTCTGTCGGAGGCTCGAACAGATCGGCATGGACCAACACCCCATCGGCCGCCTTAAAAGTCACCGCTCTGGGAGTCACGAGGAGGTCCTGGGGGAAATCGGCGGGTATCCTTTCGGCGCAAAGCAGCTGTGGCCGACCGTTATCCAGCGGCATGACTGCCGGCAGTGGCGGCCGCTGTGCGGTGGCGCTGAAGAATACCAAGGTTTTGCCATCCCCGGTAAGCAGCGGCGTCCATTCCAATCCCGTCCCCGGTGTTAGCACCCGCATATCCGGGTGGTTGACACTGACCATCGCCGCGTGTCGTCTGTCGGGGTCGTCGGGATCGCTTCCCGTATTGGCGCTGAAAAGCAGGTGTTGCCGGTCGGCACTGAGCCGGATATGTTCGCACATAAAATTGCCGGGTGTCAGCAGCAGGGCAGCCGATGTGCCGGCCGCATCGAGACTGATCGCGCGCAAAGGCTGGCGCGATCCATCGGAGTGCCGGCGAGCCGGGCGTATAGACCCCGATGATCGCATGATCCGTACGGTTCGCCACGAACAGCAATTGTCTTCCGTCGGGACTCCATTGCAGCGAGCCCATATTCCCGCGACTGGTAAAAGCATTTGTTGCGGCTCCCGAGTCGAGCCCAACCAGCCAGACCTGGCCGTTTTTGACAAATGCGATCTTTTTGCTGTCCGGACAGACAACGGGATAGTCTCCTTCGCTCAGGTAGCGTACCCTACCGCCATCGAACGGGATACAGGCGACCTGCATATGGAATGGTTGGACGGCAAAGGCAGGGTCTACCGGCAATCCCGATTCCCAGTTGGCGCCGTGATCGCCGCCCCGGACGAATACTACCCATTGTCCATCTGACGATACCGACAGGCTGGAGATCTCCTGCCCGTCATCGCTGGAAAAATCGGTCAGCCTTCTCGGTGTGAAGGCCGGTCCCTCGGCCACGTAGATATTTCTGCGGCCCTCCTCATCCATTGCCCAGGCAATGCGGCTGCCCGTCGCCGCAGCCGTCAGTTCGGTCGGGAAAGGGTATTTCTTGAATGGCAGAAAGCCTTTATCCTGTGCCACGAGCTGAAAAGGCAACAGGAAGAGGAACAGGAACATTCTCATGTGTGGTAGATTTTCGCCGGAGAAATTACGATAATTTTCGATCCCAAACGCCGGCAAGCCGCTGTCCGGATACGGACGCCGGTTGATGCGAAACCGGACACTGCTTTGGCCGGCCAATGCGCTTATTCCTTAATATTCAGTACATTCCTTGCCGGCATACCTTTGGCGAACAGATCATCAACTATATAGCCATGAGACCCGTCTACTTAAAAATTGCCTGGCGCAACTTGAATAAGCATCGTCTTTTTTCATTCGTAAATATTTTCGGCCTGGCACTGGGCATCGCTGCCTTCTGGCTGATAACCCTGTATGTCGCAGATGAATTCAGCTATGACCGGTATCACAAAAATGCCGGCCGGATCTTTCGCGTCGTGCAGCACGGCAAATGGGGCAATGGCAGCTTCGACCTGGCGATTACTTCAGCTCCTTATGCAGCTGCGCTGAAGGCCGACTACCCTTCAGTCGAAGCGGTGACCCGGATCGATCCGGAAGGCGGCGGAAAGATCGGCTATGGCGACAAGCAACTGGCGGTGCCCGACATCGTGACCGCCGACAGTTCGATCTTCAGGATTTTTTCCTATCATTTTCTGGCAGGCGATCCCGCTGATGCGCTTGCGGGACCGCACAAGATTGTCCTGACCAGGACAATGGCCCTAAAGTTTTTTCCCAGCGCAGCCGATGCGGAAGGTAAGACCATCGTATTCGACCGGAACAATCCCGTGACGGTCACGGGCGTGATCGAAGACATTCCTGCCAATTCTCATCTGACCTTTTCGGCACTGCGTTCTTTCAATTTGAACGATGCCGGCCGTTGGACAGACGCCAACCTGTTCACCTATGTGTTGCTGCGGAATGCCACCGATGCGGCGGCGATCGAAGCACAGTCGAAGGCTTTCTACAATAAATACCTCAAAACCGATCTCCCCGGGGTCAATTTTCGCATGGAATTGCAGCCGTTGACTTCGATACATCTCCATTCTCATTTGCAGTTTGAGGCCGGAAAAAATGGCAATATCACCTATGTATATGTCTTTTCCATCGTGGCGCTGCTGGTGTTGGGCATTGCGATCATCAACTATATCAACCTGACGACGGCTCGGGCGACCACAAGGGTCAGGGAGGTCGGCATTCGCAAGGTGATCGGGTCCGGCCGGAAGGAGCTATTTTACCTTTTCGTCAGCGAGTCAACTCTTTTTTGCTTCCTGGCTACACTACTTGCATTAATGATCGTCCGGTTCGCGCTCCCATATTTCAATCAACTGTCAGGCAAGCAGCTCGGGATAGCCTACTTTGGGCGCTTGCGGTCCGCGCTGGTCTTTGGCGCCTTTGGGCTGGTGGCAGGTCTGTTGAGCGGCATCTATCCCGCTCTGTTTCTTTCGGGCTTTAAGGCGGTGCCGGCAATGAAAGGACAAATGGGAAACCAGTCAGCCACCATCCTTTTCCGCAAGTCGCTGGTGGTGTTCCAGTTCGCCGTTACCATCGTACTGATTACCGGATCAGCCGTCATGTATCAGCAATTGCATTTTGTGCTCAACCGGGACCTTGGATTTAACAAATCCCAGATGCTTACTTTCCATTTACCGGACAGACAGGCGCGGGCGAGGATGGACGCCCTGAAAACCCGGCTGTTGCAAAGCCCGCTCGTGGTTAGCGCTGCCTCGGCGGGCAATCCTATCGGGAATAACGATATCGGCGAAACTTCCTTTAACCTGGGCGCCGACGGAAATCCCGGCCCCGAAACCAGGATCGTGGAGCAGCTTATCATTGATGAGGATTTTATACCGGCGATGCAGATCCGGATGTACCAGGGAAGGAACTTTCTGAAAGGCGTAGGGGATTCCGCACGACATGCTATAATCATCAACCGGACACTTGCGGATGAACTCGGCTGGAAAAACCCGGTCGGAGTACGGGTCCGGACAGGCGTCGATCACGGCGTTGTCGAATATTCAACCATCGTGGGGGTCGTCGAGGATTTCAATACCTATTCGTTGCAGCACAGGATCGCGCCCATGGAATTGGTGCTGCCGCAAGTCGCCGCTGACAAAGACAATGTATATGTGCGGTTGAGCGGCCTCGACGTTCCGCAGGCGATCCGCCACCTTCGGGCTGTTTTTCACGATTTTGACCCCGGGGATGAGCTGGATTATCATTTTCTCGATCAGAATTTTGCCGCTCAATACGCTGCGGAGGAAAAGCAGGGAAGCCTGGTCCTGATCTTTACCGGCCTGGCAATCGGCATCGCCTGCCTGGGGCTGTTCGGGTTGGTCACTTTTACCGCCGCGCAGCGGTTGAAAGAGATTGGAATTCGGAAGGTGCTCGGCGCGGGCGCTATTCACATCGTTCGCCTGCTGACCGGAGAAATGGTCCTGCTGGTGCTGGTCGCGGCCCTGATCGCCGCGCCGATCGCCTGGTTTGCCATGCACCGGTGGCTTCAAACATTTGCCTACCGGACCGGGCTGCACTGGTGGGTATTCGCTGGCGCCGGGGTGGTTGCGGCATTGGTCGCGCTTGCGACAATGGGGGTCCGGTCGGTGCAAGCGGCGATGGCGAACCCCGCGAAAAGTCTCAACGCGGAATAGATTCTATCGACATGGAATTGGCTGTGACAAATATCAAACGCGCACAAGGTCCGCAGCATTACCAACGGATGGAGCAGTTGGGCCGGCACGTTCTTCCGGAAGTCTACGAGCCGTATGACGCCCATCGGGCCTGACGCGGAACCCGAAGATTACATTATGCGCAAGGAGCTCGGGCATAGTGTTTATTCTCTTGAGTAATAGGGGAGATTTTCCGAGCTTTGACATGACGGATCTGATTTTGGATCAGGTGAATTGATCTCCAAAAACTTATTATCCGATGTCAGCTCAAACCCTTTCCCAGCCCCCGGTCATTCCCCGGCAATCAAAAAAGATATTCTACATCGACAACCTGAAGGTGGGTCTTATCGCCCTCGTCATATTGCATCATGCGCTGATTACGTACGGCGCGATCGGGGATTGGTATTATACGCAAAAGACAGCCCTGCCCGCGGCAGCAACCCCGATGTTGCTGATCGTCATAATCGATCAGTCGTTTTTTATGGGCTTCTTCTTTTTTCTATCCGCTTATTTCGTGCCCGGCTCATTCCATAAAAAGGGTGCGGCCCGTTTCATGAAGGACAGGCTCGTGAGATTAGGGGTCCCGCTCGTCTTTTATTCGGTTGCGCTCTCCCCGGTATTGATATACCTGGTGTACAACGTTGGCGAAGGGCATCACGTATCGTTCATTCGCTTTTTGGGCGGCTTCCATGACTGGATAGATTTCGGGGTCCTTTGGTTCGTGGCGGCCTTATTGCTATTTACGCTCTTTTACGTGTTGTCGCAATTCCGAAGCAAAACGGCCCGGTCAAAACCGCGCCCGGCGCCGTCGTCGGGGGCTATCCTCGCATTTGCCGCTGCCATCGGCATCCTGAGCTTTTTGGTTAGGGTCGTATTTCCCATCGGATGGAAATTGAATCCGCTTGGCTTTCAGTTAGCCCATTTCTCTCAGTATATCGCGCTTTTTATCTTGGGTATCGTGGCCGCCAGGAACAATTGGCTGGAAACATTCCCTTTTGATAAAGGCATACGGTTTCTCCGCTATTCGCTCAGGCTGCTATTGATTTTCCCCGTCATCCTTGTTATCGAACGCATAGCCGGGACGCCCGACGCCTGGTTCACCGGCGGATGGCACTGGCAGCAATTCATTTATGCCGTTTGGGAGCAATTGATGGGGTTCTCCATCATCGTCACCTTGCTAACAGTTGGGAGGAAATGGTGGAACAGATCGTCGTCGTTCATGGCTGGGCTTTCCCGTAATGCGTTCGCGGTATATATCTTCCATCCACTGGTGCTCGTTTCGCTGGCGCTTTTATTCCGGAACTGGGGCGTCGAACCGGCCCTTAAATTCTTGGTGGTCGCACCGCTCGCGGTTGTTGGTACATTTCTTCTCGCAGCCGTGATCACTCGAATCCCCGGGGTCCGGCGGATTGTTTGATACGCCAATGTGTAATTGACCTAAAAGTGGCATCGGTACTCATTCTGGTGGATCTTAAGAGATCTTCACGGCGTATACTGCCACAGGTCGATATAAGGCAAATTGGAAAAACGCTGTTCGCCCATTCCAAAATAACCAGTCCCGTTGATCGCAAAGGCAGACCCCGCCAAACGGTATCCAAAGAAGGCTACCTGGGTCCAGGTATCCGACGGTTGATCATACTTCCAACAATCCTGGCCCCCACCCAATACATAGGCAGTGCCGTTCAAAACCATGGCGCTTGGGAACAGCATTCCCGGATCGGGTATATTGTGCATTTGCATCCAGCTGTCGGAAGCCGGATCATAGCGCCAAAACACCACCTCGGAAAGGTCGATTCCCCCTGATGGGATGGCTGCACCACCTGCTACAAAACCGAACCGGCTATCCGGCGAAAATCCAACGAGATAAAATGGCGTCGGGACGTTTGCCGGAAAATTTGCCTTCAGCGTCCAAACATCGAGGGGAGGATCATATTGCCAGATATCCAAATAATCTCTGCTGGGACTGTCCGGGGGATGGCGAGCCCCAGCCTAACCCGACATAACCCATCCCCCCGACGCTAAACGCAAATGCCCCTTCTCTTGCCCCTCCGGGAAAATCCGCCTTCCGGGTCCAGGTATCCGTGGAGGGGTCGTATGCGTAAAATTGGTTGGTATAGGCGGCGAGGTCCCGGCTTTTTCCGATACCGACATAAGCTTTGCCGTCAATGACCATCGAAACCAGGTCTTCCATGCCAATACCCAGGGAAGCCTTTTGTGTCCAGGAGTTGGTGGCCGGGTCATATTGCCAGAGGTCACTGTAATCGCTGCCATTGTCTGTGCCGAACCCCATATAACCATAATTACCGATCGCAAAGCCGATGCCGAGGCGCCGGTTGATCGTCGAATTCGGACCGGGCGGCAAATGCGCCTTTTCGGTCCAGCTACCGGCCAACACGACAAAGTCGCTGTCCGACGTGGCAGACTGGTTGTTCAGGGTCAGCGTTATTTTCCCGGTCGTCACGTCTTTGGGTACGATGACAACAATCTCCGAATCGCTGCTGGAATACACTTGTGCCTGGGTGCCGTTGAAGGCGATACCCAATTGCCTTATGGTCGAATCAAAATGCCCGGTTAGGGTGACATCAATGCCCGCACCGCCTTTGCTGGGAGAAAAACCCGTGATAACAGGTCGCGGCGGCCCTGTGCTCTTCTTACACGCCGAAAAGCTGGTGAACAAAAGAATGGTGGATAGAATGTAGTTCCTCATTCAGCATACTTAACCTAACTAATGTACAAAATTCCGCGCAAACCCGCGCGATCGATCCAGGTCTGGCGCTGATATACAATTATACTTCCCCCTTCTCTATGAAAATGCGTACCTTCAACAGGGATTTTGTGTCATCATCCCCTTTTTAACTTTTCAATCTGAAACTTGCAACGAACACTGTCCTCGACATTCTTTCCCATTGGCGTACATTTTTTAACAGGAGCAATTCCTTCATAAATTACGGTAAGGAGGAACCGCTCCGATCCGAACTCTACAGCCTCGATCAGCTGGTCCGCCACGGTTCGGTATTGGCCGCATCGCATAAAGTGCTTCCCCGAAAATGCAACGATCAACTTTTAAAAAGACTGGATGATAACGAGCATATCCTAAAGGAGGTCCGTACAATGCTCGTTGAAAGTCTTACGTCGGAGAGAACGGTTACCCCGGCGGCTGAATGGCTGTTGGATAACTACTATCTGATCGAGGAGCAAATCCTCATAGCACGGACACATCTGCCGAAGGGCTACAGCGAAGGTCTGCCTTGTCTGGCGGGCGGCAATTCCGCAGGCCTTCCCCGCGTATACGATATCGCCCTGGAGATCATATCGCACAGTGACGGCAGGGTAGACGAGGATGGCCTCAACAGTTTCGTTGCCGCCTATCAGACCACCACGTCGCTGACCCTCGGAGAACTATGGGCGATCCCGATCATGCTACGGCTGGCAGTAATCGAAAATCTGCGAAGGGTCGCCGGCAAAATAGCCTTGGACCGCATCGACGAGAACCTCGCCGGGTACTGGGCCGATAAAATGACCGCCATGGCCAGGGAGGATCCAGCCAATCTAATCCTGTCCATTGCCGACATGGCCAGGTCACGGCCGGTCCTTGACAGCCCGTTCGTGGCCGCTTTCACCCGGAAGCTGCAGGGAAAGGGGCCGGCGCTGGCATTATCCCTCACTTGGATGGAGCAACAGCTTTCCGCTGCAGGAGCCAGCAGTACGGAACTGGTCCGCCAGGAAAATCAAAAACAGGCTGCCGACCAGGTCTCTATTCGCAACTGCATCGGCACCCTCCGGGTCATCAGTGCGACTGACTGGCGCGATTTCGTGGAGGCCCTCAGCTCGGTCGAGCAGGTGCTGCGAAAGGATCCTGCCGGCGCTTACCCACGGATGAATTTCGCTACGAGGGACCGCTACAGGCACGTCGTGGAATCGATTGCCAAGACCTCCAGGCTTTCTGAAACGGAAGTGGCGTTGATAGCCCTGGAGTTGTCAGCCAGGAGCGGAGGACCGGAAGGCCCGGCTGCCCTGGGCCCGAACCCCGAAAGACAGTGCCATATAGGGTACTTTCTCGTCGACAAAGGCCGAACACAAGCAGAGCGGTCGGCCCGGGCCCGGTATTCACCACTGCGCAGGCTACTTCGTTTCTTTGGACGCCGCCCTTTGACGATCTATCTCCTCTCGATCCTCCTGTTGACAGTCTTTCCAGCGGCGGGAATGTGGTATATCGCCTTCAAATATGGCGCACTTCATAACTGGCTGCTTTGGGCAACGGCACTGGTATGCCTCGGCGCATCAGGGCAACTGGCCGTCGCCCTGGTCAACTGGCTTTCAACCCTGCTGGTGAAGCCCGAGCTGATGCCTTCTATGGATTTTTCCAAGGGTATACCTGCGGGTTGCCGTACGCTTGTGGTAATACCCACCCTGCTCACAGGGCCGGCTGATATCGAATCGCTGCTGCAGGACCTGGAGATACGATTTCTGGCAAACCAGGAAGCGAATCTTCACTACGGCCTGTTGACAGATTTTCCTGACGCCGATAAAGAAGTCCTTCCGGACAACGCGAGTCGGCTGAGACAAGTGACGATGGGTATCCGTGCGCTGAATGAACGATACTGTCCCGGGCAAATGGATCTCTTTTTTCTTTTTCACCGGCCCAGGACCTGGAATCCGCACGAGAAAATTTGGATGGGGTATGAGCGAAAGCGGGGAAAGCTTGCTGCACTCAATGTATTCCTGAGAAGCTCAGCGAAAAATGATTTCTCTGTAATCGAGGGGACGACCTCCGTGTTATCGGACGTGAAATATGTAATCACCCTGGACTCCGATACCGGGCTGCCCGGGGAGGCGGCCCGAAGAATGATAGAAGCGATGGCGCATCCGCTGAACCGCGCGGTCTACGACCCCCACAAAAAAAGGGTCACCGAAGGCTATGGGATCCTGCAGCCACGCCTGGCAACGGCCATGCCCAAGTCGACACCGACATGGTACCTGCGAATGCAGGACGACGCTACGGGTATCGACCCCTATACGAAGGCATCGTCAGATGTTTACCAGGATCTCTTTGGAGAGGGTTCTTTCATAGGGAAGGGAATCTATGACGTCGACCTGTTCGAACAGGCCATACGCGAGGTGTTCCCTGAAAACCGTATCCTGAGCCATGACCTGCTGGAGGGTTGCTATGCCCGTTGCGGCCTCCTCAGCGACGTCAACCTGTATGAAGAAAACCCTTCCCTATACCTGGCAGACATCAGACGGCGGCACCGGTGGATAAGGGGTGACTGGCAGGTCGGCGCCTGGATGTTGCCGTTTGTACCGGATGGCCAGGGGCGGCTGACAAAGAATTATCTTTCCGTCTTGTCCCGCTGGAAGCTGTTCGACAACCTTCGCCGGAGCCTCGTGCCGGCCACCTTATTTATTCTTTTGCTAGCCGGCTGGACGGTTCTGCCCTACCCCTGGTTCTGGACCCTGGCGATCTCCGCTGTCATGCTGCTGCCTTCTGTGCTTTCCATAGCCTGGCAATTGCTGAACAAACCGCCGTATCTCGATCACCGGTCGCATATAAACGAGGTCGGAAGGTCGTTGATGGGCGCGCTGGCTGGCTTTGTATTCAGCTGGGTGGTCCTTCCTTTCGAAGCGCTGGTCAACACGGATGCGATCTTTCGCACAAACTGGCGGATGATCTTCAGCAACAAACGGCTGCTCCAATGGTCTTCCTCCGCGGTAGTATCCGGGGGCATACGCAATGCGATTGGTCAAGTATACCGGGTCCTATGGATTTGCCCCCTTACCGGAGCAGCGGTGGCGGCCTATATCGGGTTTGAACACAACCCGGTACTATATACCATGATACCGGTTTTGGCAGGTTGGCTGATGGCGCCGGTGATCGTTTGGCGATTGGGTGTGCCGCTGAAAAATAAAACAGAAAAGCTGCAACCGGAACAGGAACGATTCCTGCATATCGCTGCGCGTAAGACGTGGTCTTACTTTGAAGAGTTTATAACAGCCGATGAGAACTGGCTGCCGCCCGACAACTACCAGGAGCAGCCCGTCGCCGTTGTAGCCCATCGAACCTCTCCTACCAATATGGGGCTGTCCCTTCTGTCTGCGCTCGCCGCCGCGGACTTTGGCTACATCACCGTCGGCCACCTGCTCGATCGTTGCAGCCACACGCTAACGACAATGGCGGGCCTGCAGCGGTATCAGGGGCATTTTTTCAATTGGTACGATACCAGGTCGGGCCAGCCGTTGCCGCCCCGGTATGTCTCGGCTGTCGACAGCGGCAACCTTGTGGGGCATCTGCTCACTTTGCGCCAGGGCTTTATAGCGCTTTCCGGTAAGCCGGCCGTCAGCAGCAGACTCTTCGAAAGCCTCCATACGACAGCTGCTGTTTTCCTGGATCAGCCTGGCGCCGACACCTTCGCTGTGACCAAAGAATTGAAATCTTTCTTCGGGCGGCCCCGCACTTCAGCCCATTCGGTCGTCGCACTGGTAAAGACGTTGGATAAGCTCGAATCACTGGTGCGTACCTTGCCGTCCGCAACACGCGGCGCAGAGCCGGTTTCAGGCGGACAGCGTGGCGGGGAACCGTTGGCGGCCATTTGGGCGAACAAGCTGCTGACACAGATAACAAGCCACCGCGAGGAAATTACCCGGTTATATCCGTGGTTGGACCTGCTGCCTGTTCCCGGGCGGTTCGCCCGGCTCGCCGCCCTTGACTCCTTCCTGTCGCTGAACGATCTCCGGGGGCTGCCCGACAGCCTGCTGCCGATGCTCGATGAGCTGGACCAATCCGGCAATTCTCCCGAAGAACAGTCCTGGCTGTGCTCGGTTCGGGTCCGCGTGCTAAATGGCAGCCAGGTGTCCGGTGAAAGGGTACGTTTCGCCATGGCTCTGGCGGACCAATGCGAAACATTGAGCGACGCAGAATACGATTTCCTTCTCGACCCCGCCACGGGACTGCTGCACATCGGCTTCAACGTCGATGACCAGCGGAAAGACAGTGGTTTATATGATCTCCTGGCGTCGGAAATGCGGTTGGGCATTTTCGCCGGTATCGCTTTGGGCAAACTACCCAGGAAAAGCTGGTTCTCTCCTGGCAGGCTCCTCGTACACTCAGCGGACGGCCCTATCCTGGCATCATGGAGCGGATCGATGTTCGAGTACCTGATGCCGGAGCTGGTAATGCCCGGTTATGACAATACCCTGCTGGCACAGACCAATGCAGCCGCCGTAAAAGCCCAGATCGATTATGCCCACCAGCAAGGCGTGCCATGGGGCATTTCTGAGGCTGCCTATAATATGGTCGACGCCAGTTTGAACTACCAGTACCGGGCCTTCGGTATTCCCGGGCTCGGATTGAAGCGCGGCCTGAAGGATGACCTCGTGATCGCGCCTTATGCAACTATGCTGGCCCTCATGATCGCGCCTGCGAAAGCGTGTGAAAATTTGCAACGGCTGGCTTCGATCGGCGCCGACGGAAGATACGGATTCTACGAATCCATCGACTTTACAACCGGACGCCTCCCGAGGGGAAAGAAACTGGCTATCGTGCAGTGCTTTATGGTGCACCACCAGGGAATGAGCCTGCTTGCCCTGGCCTCCCTGCTCCTGGACAAACCCATGCAGCGCCGGTTCCTCTCCGATCTTCGCTTCCAGGCTACCAATCTCCTGCTGCAGGAGCGTCAGCCGAGGACGGCCTTATTGTATACGCAAACCGCCGATCTGGCCGAGGCCCATACTGTTACGGGAGAGATGCCCGTTCGGCGGATCACCAAAGCGAATACACCCGTTCCTGCCGTTCAGTTGCTGAGTAACGGCCGATACCAGGTGATGATCACCAATTCCGGCGGCGGCTACAGCCGTTGGAACGACCTGGCCATTACCCGCTGGCGGGAAGATACGACCAGGGACAACCACGGTATCTTTTGTTATATCAAAGACACCTCGAATGGTGTCTTCTGGTCGAATACCTGGCAACCGACGCTACACGCCGCCAAAGACTATGAATGCCTCTTCTCTCAGGGACATGTCGAATTCCGGCGGCAGGATCAGGGTATCCATACCCGGACCGAAATTGTGATCTCTCCCGAGGACGATACCGAAATACGGAAGGTCAGCATAACTAATAAGACAGCCTCAATAAAGATCCTCGAGATCACCAGCTATGCGGAAGCGGTCCTGGCCACCCAGGCGTCGGACGAAGCGCACCCCGCCTTTGGCAATCTCTTCGTCGAAACGGAAATACATCCGGAACAGGATGTCATCCTTTGTACGCGCCGCCCGCGGTCGCGGGAGGAAGTGCCCCCCTGGCTTTTCCACCTGATGCAGGCCTATGACACGGTCGTCGAAGCCGTTTCTTACGAGACCAGCCGGATTGAGTTCACCGGCAGGGGAAATACCCTCGTTCATCCCCGGGCGATGAGCCAGGACAAGCTCTCTAACAGTCAGGGAGCCGTGCTGGACCCGATCTTGTCGATACGCTATCGCGTTCGGGTAAACCCGGGCAGGACGGCCGTGATCGATCTGATTTACGGGATCGCCGAAACGAGGGAAACCTGCGAGAATCTCTTGCATAAATACCGCGACCCCTATTTAAAAAGCCGCGCGCTCGAACTTTCCTGGACACATAGCCAGGTATTGTTGCGCCAGATCAATGCCTCCGAATCAGACGCGCAGCTCTACAACAGGCTTGCGGCTTACATCATTTATCCTGCCCCGGCATTCCGTGCCGGGACGGCAACGCTTAATAGCAATCTACGCGGCCAGTCGGGCCTCTGGGGATATAGCGTCTCCGGCGATTTACCCATTGTGCTGCTACACGTCTATGACCCGGATAACCTGGACCTCGTCAAGCAACTGATACGGGCGCATGCTTACTGGCGGTTGCAGGGGCTGTCCGTGGACCTGATGATCTGGAACGAGGATTATGGCTCCTACCGGCAAGCGTTGCAGGAAAGGATACAGGGCCTTATTTCCTCCGAAGCTGTGGCAGGCGCCCACAGCAAGCCGGGCGCCATTTTTGCGAGGCCGGCCGACCAGCTCTCGACCGAAGACCGGATCTTGTTTGAAAGCGTAGCCCGCCTGATCCTCCACGATAACCAGGGCACGCTGCTCGAGCAGTTGGAGCGATCTCAGAAAGGAAGGATCATGCCCCCCCTGCTGGAAAAAAAGGTTTTGCCCTCCCGACTGATCCCTGGTCCGCCGCCTGTCACCGAAGAGTTATTGTTCTTTAACGGCACAGGCGGCTTTTCTCCGGATGGAAAAGAATACCGGATCATCACCGATAGCCAACGGACCACCCCGGCGCCTTGGGTCAACGTTCTGGCGAATCCAGCTTTCGGCACGGTGGTGTCGGAAAGTGGTTCTGCTTATACGTGGGCCGTAAATGCACATGAATACCGGTTGACGCCATGGAGCAACGATCCGGTGACCGATGGCGGAGAAGAGGCCTTTTATATCCGGAACGAGGAGACGGGAGAATTCTGGTCGCCTGCCCCTTATCCGGTTCGCGGGGCCGCACCTTACCGGACTATTCATGGCTTCGGCTACTCTTGTTTCATGCATACCGAAAACGGAATAGCCTCCGAATTTACGGTGTTCGTGGACAAGTCGCTGCCGGTGAAATTTTTCCTGCTTAAGATCAGAAATGCGTCCGGCGAGGACCGCAGGCTGACCATTACCGGCTACCTGGGGATTATCCTGGGAGACTTGCGGTCGAAGACCAATATGCACGTTCTTTCGGAACAGGACCAGAACGGGGGCACGCTGTTTTTCAGGAATAGATATAATACGTCGTTTGGAGACCGGGTAACCTTTTTCAAGACTGACGGCACGATGTTGGGCTTTACTACTGACAGGGGAGAATTCATAGGAAGAAACCGAATGCTGGACGATCCCGAAGCGATGGCTCGCAGGAACCTTTCCGGCAATTGCGGAGCCGGGTTGGACCCGTGTGCTGCCATACAGGTGAGATGCGATCTGCTGGACAAAGAGGAAAAGGAGATCATCTTCCAGCTGGGAAGCGGCGAAAGTCAGCAGGCGGCCCTGGACCTGATCCGGCATTTTTCTACCGGCACCGGCGTACACACTTCGCTCGGCGAATTAAAGGATTACTGGAACGAGCTGTTGACCACGGTGCAGATCACGACGCCCGACGTGGCGCTGAATATCCTGGCGAATGGATGGCTGCTGTACCAGACGACCGCCTGCCGGCTCTTTGCCCGCAGCGGATTTTACCAGTCCGGCGGCGCTTTCGGGTTCCGCGATCAGTTACAGGACGTCCTGGCTTTATTGCTGGTGCGACCGTCTATGGCAAGAGAACAACTGCTCCTTAGTGCATCGAGACAATTTGCGGAAGGGGACGTGCAGCACTGGTGGCACCCGCCCGAGGGCCGGGGCGTGAGGACACGCTGTTCCGACGACCTCCTTTGGCTGCCTTATGCCGTGGCTCGTTATATCGACGTGACCGGGGATGCGGATATTCTCAACGAAAAAGCAGGTTTCCTCGAAAGCCGGACGCTGCAACCCCATGAAGATTCCGTTTACGACCTGCCTGCCAGCGGAAGCCTGGACGGACTGCTCTACGAACACTGTAAACGTGCTATACAGCATGCGCTGAGGTTCGGGGAACACCGGCTTCCCCTCATAGGCTCGGGCGATTGGAATGATGGAATGGATAAGGTAGGCAACCAGGGCCGCGGCGAAAGCGTCTGGCTGGCGTTCTTCCTGTATGATGTGCTCATGCGTTTCAGCGGCGTGGCGGCCCGTTCCGGCGACACCCCTTATGCCGATACCTGCCGGACCGTCGCGGGGCTGTTACGATCCGACATCGCAGCATCCGCCTGGGACGGACAATGGTGGCTCCGGGCATGGTTCGACGATGGCACCCCGCTGGGATCGGCGCACAACCAGGAATGCCGAATCGACGCCATCGCTCAAAGCTGGGGCGTTTTATCAGGAGCATCGGATGCTAACCGGGCGGCGCTGTCCATGGCTTCACTGGACAAATACCTCGTAAGCCGCCCCCTGCGGCTGATCCGCCTGTTGACTCCGGCCTTTGACACGTCAGGGCTGAACCCGGGCTATATCATGGGATATCTGCCGGGAGTCCGGGAGAATGGAGGCCAATATACGCACGCGGCAGTATGGTCGTTGATGGCCTTCGCCGAACTGGGCAACCGGGAAAAGGTCTGGGAATTGTTCAGCATGATCCAACCGCTGAACCATGGTACCGATGCCGCATCGGTTAATCAGTATAAAGTGGAACCCTATGTGATGGCAGGTGATGTATATGCGGGCCTGGGTAACGAAGGTAGGGGTGGCTGGACCTGGTATACCGGTTCGGCCGGCTGGACCTATCAATTTGTGACCGGTAGCTTGCTAGGCATGCGGATTAACAGCGGCCGGCTGACTTTCCGACCTTGTTTTCCATTGGATTGGCCGTCCGTAAGCATTGTCTACCGTTACGGCGCGGCCACTTATGAAATCTCTGTTTTCCAGGAGCGGCAGCCTGGAATATCCTGGTGGATCGTAAATGGACAACGCATAGAAGGGGCGGCAATCGACCTGGACAGCGGCCAGGGGAAGCATCGGGTAGAAGTTCACGTGTGTGATACCGCCGGCGATCCGGGAACTAATCACAACGATAACATACGGCATTGATATTCATGCCTGCCCCTACGGAAGCAAACAGGAGCAGATCTCCGGCGCCCAATTCGAACCCCGGCAAGCGGGATCTTTTGACAAGGTCGAATAGAGTGGGAATGGTAGCAACCGAGTTGTTCCCCAGCCATTGAATGCACATAGGCATAATCGTGGACGGCACATCGGTGATGCCATACAGGCCGTAAAAAGCCTTTACAATCGCTTCGTCCATTTTTTCATTGGCCTGATGAATGAATACAGCCTTTAACTCCCCGATATTGCTGCCCGATTGGTCAAAGCATTCCTTCATCGCCGCGGGGACGTACCGGAGTGCATATTCGTAGACTTTACGGCCCTTCATTTTGATATATTGAGGAATACCATTTTTGGCCGGATTTTGCGATTTACCCATGGAGATAAAGCCGGCTTCCTCTCCGCAGTCGGAGCGAACGCTGGCGGATAACACCCCGGTATGCCGATCCGGAACATCCCTATATTCGAGCGTGACAGCTCCGGCTCCGTCGGAAAAGATCATGCTGTCCCTGTCGTGAGGATCCAGGACACGGGACAGTGTCTCTGCACCGATCACCAGCGCAGTTTTCGCGACCCCAGCCTTAAAAAACGCATCTGCCTGTATGATCCCCTGAAGCCATCCCGGGCACCCAAAGATCAGGTCATAAGGAATACAGGCCGGGTTCGAAATTCCAAGCAGGTGCTTTACTCTTGAGGCCAGGGAAGGAACCATTGCCGGATAGGATGGGCTTTCAGCCATATCCCCGAAATTATGCGCTACGATGAGCTGATCGATAGAATTCCTGTTCAATCTGCTGTCGGAAATAGCAAGTTCCGCTGCATGAGCCGCCATCCGTGAAGCTAAAAGATCGTTTGCTGCGTAACGACGCTCCTGGATGCCGGTGATCTTACTGAATTTTTCCACCACCTCCGGCAAAGTTGTGCCCTGGCCAACGCCATTGTCTGAATGGAAAACACTAGACAAAAAAAAGTCATTTCTTATGATTGTATCCGGGATATAGGCGCCCGAACCGGTAATAATTGAGCGATTCATAAACGACATTTAAAGAAAACGCTTCGGATCTGAATTATTTTGCTCATCTTCACCGGAGCCATTATTAATATTTTATAATGAACAAACATACAGGTATCGAACTACTAAGGAGAAATTTTAACCAGGTCGACGCGAAATTCATCGGGTTTTTTGAAAAGCAACAGCCGCGCTGGCCTTCGGAAAAACGCGATTATCTTCGAAATCATCATCAAAACCTGGACCAGTTCGTTCCAGCTACCATCACCTGGGAGAAGGTTAAAATGGACCAGCTCCCGGATGATATTTTGAAGGAGACCCACGCCGCATATGCCGCATTCGAAAGGAGCGAAGAATATACTGCAGACTTGTCATTTACCGGGTAATCGATGCTGAGCCACTCAGTTAGAAATAAGAAAACGGACGAAAATGAGAGAATTCGAATCGAATACGATGTTGTCTGCCTCAATATGTGTTTAAAGGTAGCAATTATGCCCCGGGTGACCTAAGAATTATTCATTGTCGAAAAGGATTTACATTTCAAACTGCACTAATATTCGCGGGTGCCGGGATCAAGTCGGATTTTATGTGAATTCCAGTTTTGTTATAGTCTGATCTGCATGTTTCCCCTATCGTCAGTGCGCACAAATAAGATCCCTCACTAAATTGATTTTTTATGCAGGTCTACACTGGCAATTTAAGCGAAATGACAACGGCCAGCCAACTGGCCATCTTCTTCCTCCCTTTCGGCAGCTTGCATCTTTCACATATCGGGCACGGCAAGATGACGGGGCGTTCCCTTGCCTCAAAGCAGCGTTCCCATGAATATCAGGATTTCCAATATCAGCCTGAATACTTCGCAGGCTAGACAAGCGATTGTTCACTCGATAATACGACCTTTAACGGCAACATCACTTCTGTGAGCGAGCTTCCTGCCGAGCTGTATTGGGCGCCTATGCCCGGTTTCTTCCCATGTGAGCAAATATGGAATCAAGGTACAGTTTTGGTGGATCGCAGGATAAGACGTTCAAGTGTGAAATGTGTAAGCTGCAGCAGGAATGGTGTAGTAGTTTATCTGCTGGAGGTGGTACCTTTACTGGTCCCCTTGATTAGAATTGAGGTGTCGTCAGGAAAGGTGAATAATCATCAAACAAAATGTATGCAAAAATCAATGTATTTACTCCCGCTGGCTGTTTTCTTCTTATCTATTTGCGCTCGCGCTCAAAAAGTCAACATCGACTCACTTGAGCTGGTTGCTCAAATCAGCCAGGATCAGCTTAAGCTCGGCAAGCTGCAAAATCTGGTCGATGAAAGGACCAGGAACAAGCAAACTTCGGCTGTCAATGCACAAAATTCGGCAAGCAATAATGTAACGGCGGCGGAAAAGCTCAATGATGATCCCGACAATAAGCGGTTGGCCAGAGACGCGAATAATAAAGCAGGCGATGCGAAAAGTGATGCCGGAAAGGCAAGAAAGGATTCACGGAGATTGGACGACTTGAATAAAGATATACTGGATCTAAGAACTAAGATCTCCATTGCACAGGCTAAGCTGAGTGTGTACTCTCCCGCGCAACCAATGATATTGGCCAACCCGCCGGTACCCAGTGTAGACACCACTCAGCACCCATGACCGAAGCATATGAAAAGCGGGCGAGGCACTTGGACCTTCTTGCAGGCCGCTACCTCGCCTGGGGTACGCTCCCTAATACTTTCATCCACCGGACATGTGAGCAGAGGGCTTTCCAGCCAGAAGGATAATAGTTGTAGGGAACGGCGAATATTTCACACTGACGCCGCACGATCTTGCTCAACGCTGCATAGTGGATATGACTGATCTGCGGGAAAAGGTGATGCTCGATCTGGAAATTCAGGCCTCCGGCAAGCCAGGAAATGACTTTATTTTCCGGAGCGAAATCGGCGGTAGTCTTGACTTCATGAATTGCCCATTCTTCACCTATTATCCTGGGTCCGTTAGCCCACTCGAACGTGGTTTTTTCAACAATATGCGCCAATTGAAAGACTATCGATAACGAAAGGCCCATAGTAATGTTGACAGCCAAAAAACCGATTAGCCAGGTCTGCCAGCCCAGAAAGTAGATGGGCAGTAAGGCATAGAAGAATACATATAGCAACTTGCTCGCCCAAAATATAACGTGCTGTTTGGTGCTTACCCGATTGATCGGGGTATTGTGGATTCTCTTTCTAAAATACCTGGCAAAATCGGTCCCCAGAGCCCAGGAGAGGGTGCTCAGCCCATAAAGCACAAACATATACAGGAACTGGAACCGATGGATTGGCAGCCATTTTTGAGTCGTGCACTGCCTCAGCAATGGGCCATTCGCGATGTCATCGTCGATCCCATCGACGTTAGTATATGTATGATGAATGACGTTATGTTTGATCTTCCATATAAACGCGTTGCTGCCCAGTGCATTCATCGATAACCCCATCAGATTGTTCACCCATTTTCTTTCCGAGAAGCTGTTGTGGCACGCGTCATGCATAACATTAAACGCTATGCATACCAGGGCGACCCCGAAGAGCACAGAGGCGAGAATACCCGGTAGCCAGCTATAATGGCCCCAGAGGAGAAACACATAAAGCCCAATGGCGGCCGGGATTAGTATTGCCGCTTTCAGGTACAGCTTCCAATTCCCGGTTCTTTTCAAGTCATTCGCCTTGAAATAAGTATCCACTGACTTTTTAACAGATTGAAAAAATGCATGATTGCTATTGTCGAAGGTAACTTTAGGCATAAACAAGATTTACCAAATAAAAAAGGGCCAGGATACGGACCCGGCCCCTATACTCCATATCCTGTGAAAAACCTATACAAAGGTATGCCTCCTGGGAGAGGAATTGTTACACAAATGCCGGCCTGTGTTTCAAAATTCACATATTCTGCACGGCAAGCTAGCCGGCATTCGAATATTTGAATTATATAAGCTTTTCTATGAATATCATAAGGCTTTATGGAACAGATGCACTATCTTTACAGGTATCTCAGAAAGTGCGACTACCTCGCCCCATTCTTCTTTTACATCCCTCCGACAGATTGTAAATCAGCAATTTCCAAGAACTGTATTGAAGCCGATTCCGTGGTTAGCTAAATAATTTTATCATTTACAAAGCGTTATGCCAAATTCATTTCATTTATTGCGTGTTGGCTGGCGCCCTTTCCCGTAGCTGCATCCCAAAAAGACATTACCCAACCGAGTGATGTCAGTGCATTCAATATTTTTACATTTTTTAAAAATCAGGTCTATGCTTTTTTCATTTTATATATCTCTTTCCCTGCTCGCCCTAGTTTTTTGCATCGCGATTCTGGCTCGTGCCACCAGCCATCGAAAGCTCTCTATAGGCATTGCGTTATATTTAGAAGCACTAAGGGACGAAAATAACGGACACTTTGAAGAGGCAGTCACGGCCTATGAAGCCGTTCTTGTCCAATGCAAAAAGATCAGATTTCAGCGTGTTTTCAGAAATAAAATTACCGGGAAAGTAAAATTACTACATACAATAATCGACTACGATAAGAGTACCCGGTACATTAGATAATCTTCTCAGATCCCTGATTTCAGCCGTGTAAATTTGCTGACTTTAGCCGGAGATTTCGCTGATCCTCCAATACTTAAGTATTTAACATCATTATCTTGAAGCTCTATATCAGAAATATGGTCTGTATCCGGTGTTGTATGGTAGTTAAAGACGAATTGACGAAACTGGGGCTGCATTACAGTTCCGTTGAATTAGGGGAGGCGGAAATCATCGAAAACATTTCGCCAAACCAGCGCGACGCGTTACAGGAAGGGCTGTTGAAGTACGGGCTCGAGTTGATGGACGACAAAAAAAGCGTATTGATCCAGAAAATAAAGACGCTGATTATCGGGTTGATCCACTATTCCGAGGAGCCACTAGCCGTCAACCTATCGACTTATTTAGCCGAAAAACTGGACTACGATTACACTTATCTCGCAAACCTTTTTTCGGAAGTACAGGGCATTACCATCGAAAAATTCTTTATTGCCCATAAAATTGAACGGGTAAAGGAGCTTCTTGTCTATGACGAGCTCACACTGACGGCAATCGCGTACAAGCTGCACTACAGTAGCGTGGCGCATCTCTGCACGCAGTTCAAGAAAGTGACCGGACTGACGCCTTCCCACTTCAAATCGCTGAGAGAAAAGAGGCGGTCTATGTTAGACGAGCTGTAGATGCGGTCTTCCTGAATGCTAATTCCACTTTTCTCCCAGCACGAAAGAGACCATATAATATACGTCTTCTGGGAGGACCGGCTTGCTCATAAAATGCGCCGCACCAAGTTGCTTTAATCTCACCGATTCCCCGACATCCCTGGAGGTCGTGTAGACGATCACCGGAATGGACGACAGCCGGGGGTCCTTTTTTATTTCAACCAGGCATTCTTCTCCGCTCAGACCGGGCATGCGCAGGTCCAGGAAAATGTAGTTCGGCAATGGGTTGGCCTGGTTTCTGAGATACAGCAAAGCCGCCTCGCAGCCGGGAGCGGGGATACACGTGATGGTATCGTCCACCTCCTTTGCCATCTCGAAAAAAAGTTTTCGGTCATCCGCATCGTCGTCCACCAGAAAAATAGTCATAGACTTATATTTATTTTAAATGAAAGGAGATACCTATTGTTCCATAGGAAGGATAATACGAAAACTTGTGCCAGTACCCTTTTTGGATTCTGCGGTGATCTCACCGTGATGGTTGGCGATGATGCGCTGACACAAAGCAAGTCCGATGCCGGTGCCCTCGAAATCTTCTCTTGGATTCAGCCGCTGGAAGACCTGGAACACCTGTTTTGCGTAACGCTGATCGAACCCGATACCGTTATCCTGTACGAGTATTTCCACGTAAGGTCCATCTCCGCCCAGACCTTCTTTATCGGGTATGTCGTCCGATAACAAGACGCGGGAGGAAACGTGGATCACCGGCGGTCTGCCCGGTTTGGCAAATTTGAGCGCGTTCCCCAGCAGGTTGTGGAACAACTGGTCCACCTGCAACGGGACGGCTCGAATGGTGGGCAGCGGACCAATATTTATCACTGCTGCCTTCTCTTTGATCAGCAAGTCGAAATCCCCGGTGACGGTTTTGAGAAGAGCGTCCAAATCAACCCGCTCGAATGCGTTGGCATCCAATACCTTTGCGAAATTAAGCAAGTCCCTGACCAGGTCGGACATCCGTTCTGCCGATAGACTTATCTTTTGCAGCAGGTCCCTCGCCTCGCCTTCGATCTGATTGCCGTGACGTTCCTTGAGGATATGGGCAAAGGTGCGGATTTTCCGTAGGGGCTCCTGCAAATCGTGCGAAGCGGCGGTTGCATACTGTGCGAGGCTTTCATTCGATTGCTTAAGCGCAAAATTCGCCTGCTCCAGCGAGCGGGTGCGCTCTCTTACCTTGTCTTCCAGGTCGCGTTCCCGTTCTCTGATGTCCGTTTCATCCTCGATGGCTATCAGGATCATCAGGTCTTTCTCATCTTGTTGGACGATGCGGCTCGCATTGAGCAGCAATACCCGTTCCCCCACGCCCTCCAACACAAGCCTGATCTCAAAGTCCGTGATCCTGTGATTGACCGACAAGGCATTATCCAGCATGGCATGGAGGGCAGGTACATCCCATTGCCCGTTGCTGAGGGAAAAAAAGGATTTACCTTCCGTATCCGCTTCACGGGTCCCTAATTTCTTATAAAAGGAAGGGTTGGCCGTCCTCACCTTCATCTCTTTATCGAGTACGACCAGTGGTTCCCGGATGGTCGCGACTATGGATTCCGAATACAAGCGGAGTACGTTCAACTGTTCGTTCCTATCGAATAGCTCCCGGTTGAGTGTAGTGAGCTCTTCATTTGTGCTTTGGATCTCTTCCTTGGAGGTCTCGAGCTCCTCGTTAAGGCTTTGCAGCTCCTCACTGCCTGAGAGCAGCTCTTCATTGGCGCTCTGCAACTCTTCGTTGGCCGTTTCCTGCTCTTCGGTGATGGCCCGCATATCTTCCCGCAACCGCGCAAGCTCGCTTTCCAGTTGTTCGACCCGAAGGCTTTCCGCGCTCGGCTTCTGTGTGCCGGCCCCCAATTCACCCTCCTTTTGCGCGACAGTCTGCCCTCGCGGTCCGGATGTCTCTTCCCGGAAAAGGACCAGGTAATACTGTTCGACCGTATTGGGTAAAGGGATAACCTCCAACGTCACCCAATGTTGCCGGTCCATGAATTGTACCGGAATATGTTCCTTGACCTCCGTTGTGTTACCAGCTCTGGCCTTATGCAAAGCATTCCTCAACTCGAAGGCCAATCCTTCGCGTGCCATCTTCAAAACGTTCAGGCTCGGCTTCCCCGGTGAAGGCTCCAGCCACGTCCCCGTGGATCCCCTGAACTGCACAATCTCCAACTGTTCATTTACTACGACCCCCGGTGGCATATACAGGGAAAGCAGGGTCTCATCCGCGCTCTTTTGAAAATCGTCCCCGGGCGGGCCCTTTCTGGAGTTATAGGAAGCTTTCCCATGAGGTTTATCCGCACCCTCCATTGCCTGGTGTACATACCGACCTCGCCCGGGTTTGCGGAGATATAGCTTTTCATGTTTACCCACCACCGTAAAGAGATCGGCGGCAGGCGCCACCGTTTCGGAAGTTCCCAAAAGCAGATACCCGGTTTCATTCAGGGCATAATGAAAGGTCGTCAGAGCTCGTTTCTGCAGAACCGGATCCATATAGATCAGTACATTTCGGCAACTGACCAGGTCTATTTTTGCAAATGGCGGGTCTTTCAGAAAATTATGTGTGGCGAATACGCACACTTCCCGAATTTGCTTATTGACCTGATAGCTCCCGTTTGTCTTCACAAAGTACCGCTGCAGAAGGGTTTCGCTCAGACCGGTGACATCCTTGCGTGTATACAGCCCACTCCTTGCCTTGGTAATAGATCGTTCAGAAAGGTCAGAAGCAAAGATCTGGAAATTGGCATTCTTAGTCCTGTCGTCCATGCTTTCAAACATACAAATGCTCATGGAATACGCCTCCTCGCCGGTTGAGCATCCGGCCACCCAGATCCGCAGGGGAGCCTCATTTTCCTTCCCGTCCAACATAGCAGGGATCAATGACTGCCTCAGTTGGTCAAAGACCTCGGGGTTCCGGAAAAACCCCGTCACGGGGATCAGCAGGTCCTGGTACAAGAGATCCTGCTCCGCTATATTTCCCCTGAAATAGGCGAGGTAGGCGGCAATATTCGCTATCTTGCTCAGCCCCATCCGACGTATGATACGCCGCCGTATGGTACTTTGTTTGTAATAGGTAAAATCCGTTCCCGTCCGGACGACCAGAATATGCAACAATTCGCTGAAAGTCCCTTGCCAGCCGGCCGCGGTGTCTGAACTGTCTTCTGCCGGATTGCTCATAAAGGCTTGCGCAAGATGTGCCAGTTGATCGGGAATATTTTCGGGTGCCAGGATAAAGTCCACCACCTCTGCATCGATAGCGCTATCCGGCATCCCCCGGGCGCCCGCCGACGCGGGCTCCTGCGCAAAAGTAAATCCTCCCTGTTCCCTGATCGCTGTCAAACCGAGCGTACCATCAGTGGCTGTGCCCGACAGGACCACTCCGATAGCGCGACTTTGATGAACAGCAGCCAAAGAAGTGAAAAATACGTCAATCGGCATGTTCCGCTCGTTCTTCGGCGGCCGGGGGCTAAGTTGCAGGTGCCCGTCTACGGCAATCAGTATCTTATTGGCCGGAATGATATAAATGTGGTCTGGTTTGACCAGTACGTGGTCCGTGATCTCTTCGATGGGTATACGGGTCACCTTTTGGAGCAGCTCCGGCAGCATGCTCTCATGCGTCGGTTCCATATGCTGCACCAGGATAAATGCCATACCTGAATGTTGCGGGATGGCCCTGATCAGCCTTTTGAACGCATCCAATCCCCCCATGGATGCACCCACTCCCACTACCGGGAACAGGTTCACCGCAGACCGGCTTAAAATCGTATTTTCAATCTCTCCCATGACAACTAATCATCCGGTTGCTTTTGTTAAAAGGTGCAAACTCTAAGGTACAGCTATTCCTACTCTAAGAAAATTTCAGTAAATTACAACAACGGCGACTCCATCTTCAAAATGCTATGAAACTCTATATAAAGGATATGGTGAGCCTGAACAGCCAGGTGATCGTAAAGAGCGAGCTGATAAGGCTCGGCCTCCACCCGATTACCGTCGAAAGGTGCGAGGCGGACATTCGGGAGAACCCTGTTCAGGAGCAGCGCCACGAGCTGCGAATGGCACTGGCCGGAGCTGGATTCGAGCTGCTTGAGGACAAAAAAGATATCCTCATCCAGCGGATCAAGAATATCATCATCGAAGTAATCTACGATACAGAGGAGCCGCTGGTTTATAATTTGTCCCGCTACCTGAGCGACCGGCTGGTACATGATTATACCTATATGTCCAACCTGTTCTCGGAACGGCTGGATACCACCATAGAAAAATTCTACATCCGGCACAAGATCGAAAAGGTAAAGGATTTGCTTGTTTACCAGAGGCTGACCGTAACTGAAATAGCTCATAAAATGCACTACAGCAGCGTGGCCCATCTCTCCAGCCAGTTTAAAAAAGTTACGGGTCTGACCACCTCCCAATTCAAACAGCAAAATAACAGAGACTTCTCCGTGACGACCAACCGTTGACTACAACCGGTGCAAGGTAGAATCCGGAATTGTCCTGTCAACGATAGGTCGAGATCCGGCCAGCTCCTTTTCGATCATGAATAAGAAAGAGATCATCAAGCCATGTACCACCTATACCCTCATTAATGCATAGCTCTTCGCAATTTCCTTTTGGTATTCGTGGGCCAATAAGGAGTGGCCATGGGCAGTAACAGTATTTTCAGCGGCCTTCTCATACGCTCCGGCCTCAAAAAGGCGCGCAGCAGCGAGATGGGCCTTGGATGCCAAATGAAAGTGGTCGGCCGCCTTTTTGTTATTTTCAATGATCTTCCGATTTTCCCGGAAAGAGTCATCGACCTTAAATATTCTTGAAAAACCATTGTTCTTTATCGCAAATGCTGCAGTTGACATATATTTTCGATTTATACCGTGATTACGTCTTGCCGGAACTGCAAAAGTGAGGAATTAATTTCAACCTTTTGCTATAGAGAAGTTGTCCTGTATTGTATCATTCACACATGCGAATACAGCGCGCCAATGATGTGTGAATCTTGAAAGCCTTACCAGCAATAGTATAACGATTTAGTCAGAAATAATCGGTAATTTTGACGGTTAAATTAAGCGAAATATATGATGCACAAGGACAAAAACATCCCAGGACAATACGCTCTTTTCCTTTCCGGAAGTAAAAAATGTGATTCGGCCGGGAAGGCTTCATTTTATGATCAGGACACATTTGCTACTGGCCAGCTGGAGCGGGCACTGGATCTAAGGAACTGCGGATTCCCGATCGCGGGATTGGGGCTTCAGGAAAGGATTAAATATCATTTCTTCCAAAATTTTCGACCTTTTTGGGTCAAATAGGTGTGCCCGGTAACTCAACCTCATCGTCCCTTACGCCGGATGGAGGAGTTCCTACGCTGGTTGTCAGCCCGGACATTTCGAAATCCGTGTTATCAAGCACCTTTCTTAATATTGAGGCATCGATCACCCTGTTGGTGGTTATCCATACCTGCATTTTTCGCAGGTCGACATTAACATCCCTCGTGTCCAGAATCGCCTCCAGCCTTTTTCTGACGGTGGCGACATCTGCGCTGGTGCACATTCCGCTGACGCGAAACCTATAAATGAATGATTTTGGCATTTCTTCTCCTCATTTTTGTTTTGGCCATTTATTGGCGGGCGAAGGAAGGTATTGCCAAAGATAATTCGACCGTTGACAAATACATTATACAGTTAAGGCGTCTCGTTATATAATTCGCACTTCCTGAAGATCAGGAACTTGATCCGGATATTAGGGATTGGCGCCCGATCACGGCTTTCAAGCCGATCTATTGATCCTTCTTTTCCCCGAAACTGTCCGCGACGAGTTGGCCAGCTTAGGCCTGACGCCTCCCGCTGGTTGAATGGCCGGAATATCTGACCTTTGCGATATGGCTTCGGCTCCCCTGCACTTATTCAACATGTATCCGACACGGCGCTTTGGATCGCCGCCTTTCGCGCCGAAGAATCCCGGCGGAGCGACGCCGTGTTCAGGGACGAGCTGGCGGAAAGGTTGGCGGGCGAGAAGGGGCGGGCAATGGCAGCGGCGACGCCGCACCGGAAGCCATGGCGTTTGCGATGGTTGTCCGAACTTGCGCCATCGATCGGTTGATTTTGATGGCAATAGAGAAGGGCATCGACACGGTGATCAACCTGGGGGCGGGATTGGATACCCGCCCATACCGGATGCAGCTTCGCCAAGACTGCAATGGATAGAAGTCGACCTTCCCGGCATTGTAAGTTACAAAACAGAGTTGCTGGAGGGGGAACGCGCCAATTGCGCCTTGCGCCGGATCACCTGCGACCTGTCCGATGACAGCGATCGCGAACGGCTCTTCGATCAACTTTCCAGAAGCTCCCCGAAAGTGATTGTCATCACGGAGGGACTGATCGCGTACCTAAGCGCTGAACAGGCCGCTGCCCTGTCGCGCAGCCTGCATGCCATGCCTTCGTTCCGGTACTGGATCATGGATTATAATGCAGGGCGGTTCCGTCGCCGAAAGAGTATCCGGGATCTGCAGAAGGTACTGGGGCCCGTAAAGTTTCGATTCCACGTGGAAGACCCCCTCGGCTTTTTCAGGCGTGACGGCTGGAAAGTGGACACCGACCTCCATATCCTCGATGAAGCCGGCCGGATCGGGCGCCGGCTTCCGTTGAGCTTTCCGGTGAAATGGCTGATGCGGCTGCTGGGCAGGCGCCAGCGCAGGATTGGCAACCGGACATATGTCTATGTGCTGCTCCAGCGGTAATGCACCACTTTGGTTTGATCACATATTTTCGGCGTTCGTCCCATTTTTTTTTAAAACACCTTCAGGATTCCCTGCTGCCGAGGACGGGCTCCGGGTTACTGCTATACCTAAAGCACCCGCCTACCAGTGTGTAATTCGCCATTAAGCGGCATCTTATAAGTATTAATTGTAACCGCATCAACCGTAAAGGCATCATAATCAGGATCCTAATCGTGGCATCGGTACCCATTCCGGTCGCAGCATTCGGGCAGAGACCGGGTTTACAAGGAAAATATACCGCCAGCTTTTGGGGTAGCGAAACTATCACATTCTCTGGCAAAGATTCCTTTAACTTTTACGGGTTCTATTGCACGTACGGCGTCGGCGGAAGAGGAAGGTATGAAATCAGGGGTCGCCGATTATATTTAAATTTCAGCAGGGAGAAACGGCCAGACGACTCGGTAAGATCTCCGGTTTTGCTCAAGACTCCGACACCCGATACGGTGGGTATCGTCACGATAAAATGCTTTGATCCTGACAACCGGCCCATTGCTTACGGTAGCCTACGGTTGATAACAAAGACGCGCGTGGGATGGACGATGACTGCCGACAGCGCCGGCCAGGCGTCATTCCGGATCGCAAAGAGCTATTTCCCCGTAATTCTTGAGATGACCTCCATCGGCTATCCAACGCAGCAACTGACCATCCGCGATTATTCAGGCTATTTTATCAAAATCTTCAGCGGACCAGGCAGGTTCGAAAAAGAACTGCACAACGGAGAAACGGTTGTTTACAAAATCGGCAAAATATCTGAAGATTGCCTATCACTTAGAACGGAAAAACCGGCAGAAACATTCCGGGTATATCGGAAAATGCGCACGTAGTACCAGTCCCGTTGATGCAAAGGCAGACCCCGCCAAAATGGCCGGCAGGGAACCTCCCGAAAAAAATAAAAGTATTTTAATGCTTTTATTAAAATAATATTTCTATCTTTGTGGAGACGCTAAAAAAAAGTTATGCCTACAATTCAGGAAAACACGCTCGATGTCACGCTGCTGGAACCCCGGCAGAAACATCCTACCATCTTTTCCCGCTTCGATCAGCTGTCGGGAGGGGAAAGCCTGACGATCTTTAACGACCATGATCCCAAGCCCCTATATTACCAGTTGCTGGGAGAAAGAGGGGATGTGTTCAACTGGGAATACCTTGAACAAGGCCCCGAATGGTGGAAGGTCCGGATCACCAGGCGGGGAAGCGGGGCACAGAGCGAAACGCTCGGGCAGATTGCTGCTAAAGATATCCGCAAGGCGCAGGTGTTTAAAAAGTACGGCCTCGACTTCTGTTGCGGGGGGAAAAAGACGGTTGTCGAAGCCTGTGCTGAGAAAGGCCTCGATGTTACCCGGGTGGAGCAAGAGCTCCAGCAGGCCGGCAAGGACAAGGATGCCCGTCCTCTGCCGTACAATGAATGGGATCCGGGATTTCTCGCCGATTATATCGTGAATACACATCACCGGTATATCAGGAAGAACCTGCCGGACCTTGTTGCTTATGCCAGCAAGGTGGCGCAGGTGCATGGAACCCTCCATCCCGAGCTGCCGGCTGTGTGTAAGTTGGTAGAACATATTAATGCCGAACTGACAGCGCACCTGGATATCGAAGAAAAGATATTGTTCCCTTATATCAAAGCCCTGGCGACGGGTGGTCCCAACTTGAAAACCGGGGAGTTGCTGTCTTTTGGCGCCGCCGGTAACCGGATACACCGGATGGAGAAAGAGCATGAGGCGGTTGGGCAGGACCTGGAAGCCATCCGGGAGTTAACGTCGAATTATGTCCTTCCGGAGGATGCCTGCGCCAGCTACAGCCTCCTGTTCCGCATGCTTCCGGAGTTTGAAGAAGACCTTCATTTGCATGTACACCTGGAGAACAATATTTTATTCCACAGAACACTGGAGCTGGAGGAGCGGATGGGTTTTTGAATGCACCGAGGCAGCGATGTCCCGAAAAACGAAATAGGAGTGATGATCACCGTTAACGCAAATACCAGGATTGCTGAAGTTCTTCGGGAACAGCCGGCCGCGTTGGAAGCCATTATCGCCATCTCACCCCGGTTCGAACGGCTTCGCAATCCTTTATTAAGAAAGATTATGGCCGGAAGGACATCCATTGCCATGGCCAGCAAGTTGGGAGGATGCGAGGTCGGCGAGTTCCTAAACCGGCTGGGAGCACTGGGATTTGTAATAGACCGGGAGGCAGTGCAAACCGGGGATTCTGGCGCAGCATCGACGCTCGGGCCCGCTATGCCGGCTTTCCTGCGGGATATTGGTCCTTACCGCGTAAAGGAGCTGGATGTTCGGCCCATTATAGCGGGTGGAAAGGACCCTTTGAGCCACATCCTTGCCGCAATAGGGAATCTCGGCCAGGGGACCGTCCTGAAGATCGTGAATAGTTTCGAGCCTACCCCGCTAGTCCTGTTGCTCGGAAAGAAAGGGTTTGAATCCTGGACGGATTTTATACAGGCCGATGTGGTCCATACTTATTTCTATCGGCGTGCAGAAAGGTCTCCGGTGAACCTTGCGCACCCCCCTGCATTGGACGAATGGGACGGAGCTATGGAGCGCTTTGCCGGAAAACAGGTGGTCGCCGACGTGAGGCGGCTGGAAATGCCTCTGCCGATGTTAACAATCCTGGACAAGCTGAAAGACTTGCCGGCGGAGCATGCTTTGTTCGTTCACCACAAACGTATCCCCGTTTTTCTTTTGCCGGAGCTGAAGGAAAGAGGGTTCGAATATTGCATACGGGAGATCCGCGAAGGTGAAGTAGATATCCTTATCTTTAAAAAAATTACTACTTGACAGGAAACAGTCATACGGTGGGGGGCGATACGACCCATCGGGTGGTATTACCTTTTTATGCCTATGCGGCCTTTTCTTTCCTGGCCGCGAGCCTATTGTTGTTCCGGTCTTCGTCCGCCTTTACCGGGCATTTTTTTCAGCCGGCGATCCTCGCCGTGACGCATACGATGGCGCTGGGCTGGGGAACCATGATCATCATGGGCGCCAGTCACCAGCTTTTGCCTGTACTCACGGAAAACAGGTTGTTCAGCGTCGCACTGGCGTATGTTTCATTCGTACTGGCCGCAATCGGCATTCCGCTGCTGGTATACGCCTTCTACACTTTTCAACTGGGATGGCCGGCGAGATGGGGCGGAAGTGCCATCGTCGTCGCCATTTTTTGTTTTGTTATCAATATTTGGGGAACCCTGACAGGGGGGAACAGGGATAATGTGCACGCCGTCTATGCCGTGACGGCATCGGTGTGGTTATTGCTGGCTGCCTTTACCGGTCTGGCACTGGTATACAATTTTACTTCGCCCTTCCTGCCGCAAGGCTCCCTCGCCTATCTTCCTTTTCATGCCCATATCGGCATAGCAGGCTGGTTCCTCTTGTTGGTGATCGGCGTCGGATCAAGGTTGATCCCCATGTTCCTGATCTCGAAGTACGCCAACGAGCGATTACTTTGGATCATTTATTTCCTGATCAACGGCGGGCTGTTGTCTTTCTTATTTTTGTTTTTCCTGCCCGCCGGTCTTTCCTTTGCCTGGTTGCCCATTATCGTCGTATTCATCGCCCTGGTTCTTTTCGGTTATTATTGTTACTGTTGTTACCGGGAGCGGATCCGCCGGCAGGTGGACAGCCGCATGAAAATTTCCCTGTCATCCACCGGCATGCTATGGATACCTCCGATCCTGCTGATCATACTGGTCGCCGCACTGCCGGTTGGCCACGTGGATAGCCGGCTGGTGCTCGTCTACGGATTCATTACCTTTTTTGGCTGGATAACCGCCATTATCCTGGGAATGACGTTTAAGACCTTACCCTTTATCGTATGGAATAAGATCTACCATGCACGGAGCGGCGCCGGAAGTTCGCCGAACCCGGGGGAATTGGTGGACAACAGCCTGTTCAGGGCCATGATGGTCGCCTGGCTGGCGGGGTCACTGGTCTTTATTGCCGGGATCTGCTGCCGCAGGGTTCCCGTACTGCGGGCGGGTGCCGCCCTGCTGGTGTCGGCGGCCGTCTTATACAATTGGAACGTATGGAAGGTATTGACGTATAAATCACCCGCGAAATGAATGTAGTCACCAACAATGACTTGCAATGTACGATCGCGCTGGCCGCCCTGGAAAATGTTCTGGACCCGGAGATCGGGCTGAATGTGGTCGACCTTGGCTTGATCTATCGGCTCGAATTTGATGAGCCGGGATTGGGCATAGCCGTGGCCATGACCCTCTCCACGCCCTATTGCCCGATGGGGGAATCCATCACGGCGGCGGTGGAGCAGGTGTTGAAAGAGACATTTACCGGCATTTCCGTGACCATCGAACTTACCTTTCAGCCACCCTGGAGCTATGATCGGATTTCCGAGGCGGGGAAAATCTTTTTAAGTAGATAAACTATGCTGAGTCTTACCTGCAAAACGGCCATCAAAGCAGTAATCTTTCTTGCAACCCGAACGGATCCTGCCGAACGGCCAGGTATTAAAGAGATAGCTGCTGCTATCCGCGCCAACGAGCATACCGTGGGCAAACTGTTGCAAAACCTGGTGAAGCAAAAGGTGATCAACAGTGCCAAGGGGCCGTCCGGCGGGTTTTATATCTCAGGCGAACAGCAGAAGCGGCCGGTCATGGCCATCATTGAAGCCATTGACGGAAATGCCCTATTTACGGAATGTGGCCTCGGGTTGAGCAAATGTTCAGCGGCGCATCCCTGCCCGATTCACGATGATTTTAAGGAAGGCAGGATGCTCCTGGAGAAGCTCTTCAGGACCCGGCGGATCATCGATCTATGCGGCGCTGTCAGCAGCGGGACCGCTTACCTCACGGGTTAAAAACAATGGCACCGAAATTGGGCGGAAGCGCCCGGTTTCACGAATCGGCCAACAGATCATAATATTCGTCATCCTCATTTTTCCCGCCGAACCCTTCGCCGATCCTTTTACTGCTATCCAGGAACTCGATGGACCGGATCCATTTGACCATTTTATAACCAAGCTGGTTTTCCACGCGGAGCCGGAGCGGTGCGCCATGCTCAGCGGGTAGCGGTGAATAGTTCATTTCCCAAGCCAGGATGCAACCGGGCTTGAGGCAATTGTCCAGCGTGTGAGTATCATAGTAAGTGCCTCCATACAGCCCTTCACCATAGGAAAAAAATGCCACGACGCTGGCGCCGGGTTTCGGCCGGACCATTTCGACGATCCGGCGCATTGGGACCCCGCCCCATTCAGCAATGCCGGTCCATCCCTGGATGCAATGATGCATGGTGATCTGCTGCTGAATTCCCATGGCCTCAAGATCCGCCAGGGATAGCTGTACCGGGTGCTCCACCATCCCGCCGACGGACAGCCGGTAGTCCCGGAAGGATTGGTCCGCCAGCCGCCGCCACTCCTCCGATTGCGGCATCTTGCCGTTCATCCAGAAGTAGGACGAAATATCCTTTTGCCGGTAGTATAGCTTTGGCTTCAGTCGGTTAATGGTCAGCCGCCATAGCGTTCCGTTGATAGCCGCTTCCATCTGCTGCAAGACCCGGGGTCGCCGCCACGACAGCCAATGCGCGAAAACGGCAAAGAGCACCACCGCTAGCACTATGGCGCTAACGATGACGATACCGCGATGGTCTGACAGGCTATCCGTACCCAGAATGATATGGTTCATGTTCCTTATTGCGCCGGTCAGCACCACGAGCGTCACATGGATCACAAGGAAGACCAGGAAGGCAAGTAGTACCAGGAAATGCACCGAGCGGGCCGTCTGCCGGTTGCCGAAGAGTTTAGGCAGCCAATGCATCCGGTTTTCGACCGCTGGTGACATGGCCATCCCCGAGACGAGGGCCACCGGTGCAAGCAGGAAGACAACTGTGAAATAGGATAATTGCTGCAACGCATTGTAGCGAAAGAAGCCGTTTGGTTCGGCCGGCCAGTGAAATGTAGCATAGTGCACAAACACATTCCACGCATCGGGAATGACCGACCAGGAGGTCGGCACCAGCCGCCGCCAATGATCCGTCGCGAGCAGCAACACGATAAAGACGATGCCGTTCAAAATAAAGAAAGGGACGGTGATAAAATGCCAGCACCGCGCGATCCCTACCGAATGCCGGTAACCTGGCAGTCCCAGCACCGGGCTGATATATCGGGCATCGTCCTTGGCCGTGTACAACCGGTCGCGCGGAACCTTGTGGGGCGTGAACCGGATCCACTCCGAACCAGGATTGCAGCCGTTGTTCCAATATAGGCGCGGATGGTCGGCAAGGATCGATAACCCACTCCGCATGATCAACAAAAGAAAAAAGAAATTCACCCAGTGAGAAAGCCGGACCCAGCTGGGGAAACCACGCGGTAATTCCTTTGTCGCCGTCGCCAGTACCGGACCGACCGGTCCCGGATTGGCTGGAAGGCCGCCAATTGCCAGTTGCAGCCAGGCGGCACCTACGGTGGCTGCGACAAGCCCGGCGAATGTCCACCAGACATAGGGTTTGAGCCCGATGAAGACGCGCCGGTCAGCCGGATATTTTACAGCCTGTTCCGCCGGCGAAAAATGTGTAAACATAAAAAAGGTCCGAGTACCAAAGGTAAGACAGTTTAGGAATTCACTTCCCGGCAATATTTCTGGACACGTTCTTCCGGTGAGACCATTATTTCCGTTTTAGTATCGATCCCATGATCGGCCCTCCGGAATTCAACATGCGCCTGTGAAAATATTACCTCATATTTTTTGGCGGTGCGCAACGTAGGTTCATAGGTAGTCGACCAAAAATTGCCACTGTTCCCGTCCTTAATATAACAAAAGATAACACGGTCGTCCTTGGTAGGGTCTTCTCTCCAGCGGGTAACAGCAAGGTCTTTCCAGCGGCTGTACCCCGCTCCGGAATTGGCGATCATGACCTGGTAGCGCCCATTGCTCAACAGTTGTATTTCCGGGATCCTTGTATAGCGGGTATTGATGATCCGGACTTGTGCGGCGGACCCTGACGAATGCGATTCGACCATGTCTTCCGTATGCGCATAGAATAGGGTGACTCGGGGGATGCGTTCCTGCAAAAGCAGCAGGGTCGCCTGAAAACGAAGTTCCGATACAAACCTGTGCTGCATCGGCTTGTTCAACAGGACATAGGCCAACGACAGCAATCCCTTGCCCTGGTGGTGGACCATATAAGATTGAATGATCACTGAGGTCTTGTCCCTGGGCGGCCGGGAAGCCGTATAGTCCACCGCCTCACGAAAACCATATTCACCTTCCAGGCCTATCGCTGATAAGATCTGCAGGTTGGCAACGGCGCTTTCGGGCATAACCATTAATGCCAGCATACAGCCATAAGGTGCAATGACAAAATTCTCTTCCAGTCCACGGGTGAGCCCAAGTCCGGGTACGCCGAACGCCCGATACTGATAGTTCAGTTAAGCAACAGATCATTGACACCTTTGCTTTTCTCAAGGTATTTGGAGAAGTGATTCTTCAAGTACTCATACTTCTTTAGCGTGGCCTTGCTGTACCCTTACCAATCTGGGCACTGACTTGCCCAATGTGGTAATCGAATGCCTCCATAACCGTCTTACGTCCCCCTCCCTGGCCAAGGTACCGGGCCTTAAGGGCATCCGCTGAGATCAATTCGTCTTTGCCGATCAATTGGCGCTAGTTTTCATGGAATTTGACCTCTAAGGTTTTCAGGAATGCATTAATGGCTTTGGCTTCCGGGGAATTTCCGGCAATACATTGCTTGTCGCGGTTCCATTTGTCAGGATGAGCCCACTTATTCAATGACCTCCACCCTCTTATCGCACGAAATGCGTAGGTAAATAGGCGATAATCCCGTCTTGTTGTCTGATTATTGATTCTTTAAATAGAAAAGAAGCTGATACTTATTGTTCTTAAGGGTCTGAGATTTGACCTCTATCAGCTTTGATCTGCGGTGATCGTAAGTTTTAGCCTTTTTATCGACCTGGACATCCTTTTCGGATGTTCCTGCGGTCGATGAATGATTTTCGACTTCAAACATAACACATCGCTTTCTAGGCTGCAAGCCCCTGATTGGAACAATTTGTTAATTGAAGGAGTCAAAAATGCTTTGCCAGCGGGGTTTTGGGGCTTTCCGGTGACCTCAAAAACCGCCCGCGTGTGAGGTCACCTGATAGGTAACCATAGATTTCGTGGGAGTTTACTTTCTTTTACCGGTGCTGGAAAGAAAAATCCCTGATAACTATAATATTACCAGGGATTCAGTGAAGTTAATTTCTTCTGATGCGGAGAGGGAGGGTGCAGGAATGCCGCAATAAGTCCGGCCAAAAGTCTTGAAAGTATGGATTTAGCTAAGGAGGTATAATTTCCCGTATTGTTCATAACAAAGAGTTTTGCGTTGATCGTCGATCTTTACAACCTGAATACGTATGCTGTCAGGATTTTGGCGTATTCTCCTTATCAGCCTTATCCTGGCCGATACCCATGGTCAGCGCGGTTAATCCTGCCATACTGCCTAACTGCATGGTATCAATAGCCGAGCTGGGTACGATGACGATGGTTGAATTCTGCTTCAATCCTTCATATAGCATGTTCATCGCTCTCAAATGGAGTGCTACGGGGTTGTTCGCATAGGTGAGGGCAGCCTCTCCGAAATTTTGGGCTATCTGCCGTTCCGAATCGCCAAGGATCACGCGGGCCTGCCTTTCCCTTTCGGCCTGGGCCTGCATGGACATGGCACTTTCGAGCGCGGCGGGGATCAATACGTCCTTGACCTCGACGGAATTGACAGTGATGCCCCAGGGTTCGGTACGCTCGTCAATTATTGTTTGCAGCATGACGCTGATTTTGTCTCTCCCTTCCAGCATATCGGAGAGCATGGTCTTTCCGATGACGTCCCGCAGCGCGGTCTGGGAAGCCCAGCTGATCGCGGTCTTATAGTCTGCCACTTCAAGGGCGGCCTTTCTCGGATCCAAAACTTTCCAAAACAAGACTGCATCGACATCAACGGGAACGGTGTCTTTGGTCAGCGTTTTTTCCGCCTTAAAAGAGGTCGTGATCACCCGGGTGTCGATCCAGAAGGGAATGGTATCCAGAATGGGGACGATGAAAAATAGACCCGGTCCCCTAAGTGATCGGAAATTACCCAGGCGAAGGATCACGGCTTTGTCCCAGGGGTCCGCGATCTTGATGGAAGCGGAGACGAGCAGCGCCAACAGAAAAAAGCCGATCCCAATGATAATGCTTTCGACATTATTAGCAGGATCATAGACCAGGTAAGCGAGACCCAGGCCGATCGCAAAAATGACGACAAATACAAAGCCGCCGAAAAAGTTTTTACTTCTCATTGTAAACCTCCTGATATTAAGATCAATTGTCAAAGATTATTGTCGAGTGATGGATGCCCCGGGGGGCGATCTTCATTTCCATTTCCAGTTCCTTATTTCGGGAAGGTCCTGGCCGTTGGCGTATATATATTGTTTATGTTCTATGAGCTTGTCCTGCAGTTCCAGTTTGAGGTAGGATGCGGTGTCTTTTAATTGCGGCAGGCGGTCGAGGGCGTCCATGACGAGGTGAAAACGGTCGAGGTCATTGAGAACGGCCATGTCGAAGGGAGTGGTGATGGTGCCTTCTTCCTTATAGCCACGGACATGTATATTATTATGGTTGTGCCGCTTGTACGTCAGCCTGTGGATGAGCCACGGGTAGCCGTGAAAGGCGAAGACGACAGGCTTGCTCCGTGTGAAGAGGTCGTCGAAGTCGGTGTCGGTGAGTCCATGAGGGTGCTCACTATGAGGTTGGAGCTTCATCAGGTCGACGACGTTGACCATCCTTATTTTGAGGTCCGGTAAATGGGTGCGGAGGATAGAGATGGCGGCGAGGGTTTCGAGGGTGGGAACATCGCCGGCGCACGCCATGACGAGGTCTGGTTCGAGGTTCGCGTCGCTGCTGGCCCAGGGCCAGATGCCGATGCCCTTGGTGCAGTGGGTGACGGCCTGATCCATATTCAGCCACTCGGGGGCCGGATGCTTGGCGGCTACGACCACGTTGACGTAATGCCGGCTTCGTAGACAATGGTCCATGACAGACAGGAGGCAGTTGGCGTCAGGCGGAAGATAAACGCGGACGATCTCCGCTTTTTTGTTGACGACGTGGTCGATAAAACCAGGATCCTGATGTGTGAATCCATTGTGGTCCTGTCGCCAGACATGGGAGGAAAGCAGGATATTGAGGGAGGCGAGTTTCCGGCGCCAAGGAAGTCCAGCCGTGACTTTCAGCCATTTGGCATGCTGGTTGAACATCGAGTCGATGATATGTATAAAAGCTTCGTAGCTATTGAAGAGACCGTGTCTGCCGGAAAGCAGGTAGCCTTCCATCCAGCCTTCGCATTGGTGTTCGCTGAGGACCTCCATGATACGGCCATCGGTGTTCAGGTATTCATCGCCGGCTAAGGTGTTGCCCTCCCATTGGCGGTCGGAAGCTTCAAAGACGGCGTTCAGGCGGTTGGACAGGGTTTCATCAGGGCCGAAGATGCGAAAGTTCCGCTGATCCTGGTTGAGGCGGATAATGTCGCGAAGAAATCCTCCCAGCACGAAAGTGTCGCCCGTCCCCAGGATACCGGGTTCGGGCACGGAAACGGCATATTCCCGGAAGTCAGGCATTTTCAGGTCGGAAAGAAGGAGTCCCCCGTTGGTATGGGGGTTGGCGCCCATTCGCCTGTCCCCTTTAGGGGCCAGGTCGGCAAGCTCCTTCCGGAGCCGGCCGGCGAGGTCGAAAAGTTCTTCTGGCTTATAGCTGCGCATCCAGGATTCGAGCAGACGTAAATGTTCAGGGCTCTGCGCAGGATCGGTAATAGGTACCTGGTGGGCACGGAATGTTCCTTCGACCGGCAATCCGTTCACTTCTTTTGGCCCTGTCCAGCCTTTAGGTGTTTTCAAGACGATCATAGGCCATATGGGGCGCTTGGTATTACCATTGGTTCTCGCTTCGCGGTGGATGGCCTTTATATCGGCCAGGACCTTGTCGAGCGTGGAGGCCATGAGCTGGTGCATGACGGCTGGATCGTCGCCTTCTACGAAATAGGGGGTCCAGCCATACCCCACCATGAGCTGAGTCAACTCTTCCGGGCAGATGCGGGCAAGAATAGCAGGATTCGCGATCTTGTAGCCGTTCAGGTGCAGGATGGGTAGTACCGTGCCATCGGTAATTGGGTTGAGGAATTTATTGGAATGCCAGGCGGTAGCCAGTGGGCCGGTCTCGGCCTCCCCATCGCCTACGACGCAGGCGGCAATGAGGTCGGGGTTATCGAACACCGCTCCAAAGGCATGACTGAGGGAGTACCCCAATTCTCCGCCTTCGTGCATCGAGCCGGGACATTCGGGGGAGACGTGACTGGGAATGCCGCCAGGGAAGGAGAATTGAGTAAAAAGACGCTTCAGTCCTGCTTCGTCCTGGCTGATATGCGGATAGACCTCGCTATAGGTTCCTTCCAGGTAGGTGTTTCCGACCAGAGCGGGTCCTCCATGTCCCGGCCCGGAGATATAGAGCATGTTCAGGTCATGCTCATTGATAAGGCGGTTTAGATGGACATAGATAAAATTCTGGCCGGGCGTGGTGCCCCAATGGCCCAAGAGCATCTGCTTGATATGTCCGGGCTTCAGAGGTTCCCGCAACAGGGGGTTATCGTGAAGGTAGATCTGGCCGACGGACAGGTAATTAGCGGCTCGCCAGTAGGCGTGCATTTGATCCAGTTCGGCAGGAGATAAGAGACCTGCGGATTGTTCCTTTGTGTCGGCAATGTTCGTAGTCATGATTTTTTATGTTTGACCAGGCAATAGATCATATACATTTTTAGCTATGATTGATTCTTCGTCGGTGGGGATGACATACACCTGAACCCGGCTGCTATCTGAAGAGACGCAGACAGAATTCTTTCCATTTTCTCCTTCTTCCAGTTCAATGCCAAGGTAGTCAAGACCCGTGCAGATCCTTGAACGGATGCTGGCGGCGTTTTCCCCGATGCCTCCACTGAATACAAGGATGTCCAGGCCGTCCAGTACAGCGGTAAACGCCCCGATCCACTTTTTGACCTGGTAGCAGAAAAGGGCGATGGCTTCAGCGGCTCTCACATCAGAGGACTCTATGTTGAGCAGATCCTGCATGTCGGAGCTGATGGCGGAAACCCCCAACAGGCCTGATTGATGATTCACCAGGTCATTAAACTGGTCGGGACTAAGCCTTTCCTTACGCATCATATACCAGACCACCCCCGGGTCAAGGTCCCCGGCACGGGTCCCCATTATGACACCGCCTGCCGGTGTAAAGCCCATGCTGGTGTCGATGCTCTTACCGTCCCTGACGGCGGTGAGGCTGGCGCCATTGCCTAGGTGGGCCAAAATTATTCTTCCCTTGATGGCCGGATAGCCGGCGATGGGGATAAGCTTTTCCATCAGATAGGTACAGGAAATACCATGAAACCCATAGCGACGGACACCCGCTTCGTCGAAACGGCGCGGCAGGGTCAGCAGGCGAGCTACCCGCGGAAGGCCGGCATGGAAGGCGGTATCAAAACAGGCTACCTGCGGTATTTGAGGATGTCGCTCCCGGAATGCTTCTATCAAAGCGATCTCACCCGGAAGGTGGTCAGGGTCGATCATATGGAATTGGTGCAGATCTTCCAGTAAGTGCTCGTCGATAACGGCCGCATGCGAATGGATCATGCCATGAACGATTCGGTGACCGACCCCCTCTACCCGGCTAATTTCAGCGTTTTCCTCCAACCAGGTGATCAGGAAGTCAGCCGCTTCCTTTATTGTGTTTGTCCGGACAGACATGCTTTCACGCTGGCCCGTTCGAACATCTGTAACCGTTAGCATTGGCCCCTGTAGCCCGATCTTGCTGATCGCTCCAATGAGTTGTTTTTGCAAGGTGTCGCCAGCGGTATATAGCGAAAATTTAATACTGGATGATCCGCCATTAATGGTCAAAATATTCAGTTGATTCATTCCACTTATATAATTATTACGTTTCCATGAATTGATTTCGCCTTTATTTACCAGATCGCTGCCGCTTGCTGATAGATGCAAAGAAGGAGTTCAGGCACCATCGCTTTCGTCTTATGGTTGTAAGGCGCGTAACCCGTCAGCGGCCCGGTCTAAGAAAGGCGCATAGAGGTTTTAAAGCAAAGATTGGTTATCCATGATCAGGAAGTGGCATAACTACATCGGACCATCAGACGAATGACTGTCCGCGAGAATAGCAATAGCAGCTAATTCTTCGCAGAGCGCCTTAAAGCTATGTGTTTTGACTAAAAAATAAGCCGCACCTCGCTCATTCATTTCCTGCATCTCTTGTTTGCTTGAACTAGTAGAGTAGACAACGATAGGGATGCCCAGGAGGGAGGTGGTTTGTTTTATAGTTACAAGAAACTGTTTGCCATTTAAAACCGGCATATTCAAGTCCAAAAAGATCACATCGGGTAAGGGTATCAAATCGTCCAACAGATACGCAATTGCCTCTTGACCATTGGAAGCCGTAAAACATTCGCAATCGGGGTTGTTTTGTGTTAATGCCTCAACTAAAAATTGCTGATCGTCTATGTCGTCATCAACGATAAAATATGCTTTACGTTTTTTCAAGAGCTATCCGGGGCTTTAGACCCTATGGATTTCAACAAAGATACATTTTATGCTGAACCTGTTGAATTTTGTTTCACCGCTAGCCGTTAAAAGCTTTTCCATAGCTGGAGTGTTGCCATTATTAATCATTTGTTACAATGAGATTTAAGTCGTACCTTTTGGGGGAAAGTCCCGCATTCCTACTCTAAATAATGTACAGTATAGCGCAGACATCCGGCGCTGTTGCGCAACTTGTCTTATACTGATCCTATACTCCAGCTAAGAGGCTGGTTGTTTCTCTGGCAGCTCTTTTGTTTTTTGTCTCGTTGCCCGGACGAGGACACATGCAGCTATCAACTTCTTGACAATGAGTAAATCATATAAAGACGATATCAAGATTCTTTCATCGAACTTATTTCCGGTTGTAGGTATAGGCGCCTCAGCAGGCGGATTGGATGCATTCAAAAGATTACTAAAGGCGATCCCGGAAGACTCAGGCATGGCTTATATACTTGTTCAACATTTAGATCCTGCCCATGAAAGTATATTAACCGACCTTTTGCAAAAAGTTACCAATATTCCGGTGCAGGAAGTAACAGACAATGTGCATGTGGCGCCGAATCATATATATATCATTCCCTCCAACAAGCTATTGACAGCTACTGACGGCGTTCTTCAATTAAAGGCGCGGCTTCCGAGGAATCAAAGGAATTTGCCTATCGACGTATTCTTCGCTTCGTTAGCTGAAGTTCATCAAAGCCATGCCATCGGAGTTGTTTTATCCGGCACAGCGACAGACGGGACCCTTGGGCTCAAAGCTATCAAAGAGCAAGGCGGTATTACCTTCGCGCAGGACCAGCAATCCGCAGCTTATGACGCAATGCCTCAGAGTGCCATTGACGCGGGAGTAGTGGATTTCATATTGCCTCCGGAAAAGATTCCCGAGCAATTATTACGCTTGAAGAACGCATTCAGGGGAAACGGGATCGATGAGGAGAGAATTACTGAGAAATCCCGGGAAGACGGGTTTAAAAAAGTTATTTCCCTGCTCCGCATTAAAAGAGGAGTAGACTTCACCTATTACAAACAGACTACAATTCGCAGGCGCATCAATCGGCGCATCGCCTTGAGCATGAAAGGAAGCATTGACGAATATTTGACCTTTCTAAGGGAAAATGCAATGGAATTGGACGTTTTGTACCACGATCTGCTAATTCCCGTGACGCAATTTTTCCGAGACCGGAAGATATTCGATAAGTTGGGTCAAACAGTGTTCCCCGCGCTTTTACAAAACCGGCAAAAAAATGACCCTATACGTATTTGGATAGCCGGATGTTCAACGGGTGAAGAGGCGTACTCATTCGTCATGTCCTTCCAGGAATACATAGCCAGGAAAGGACTAAATGCGACAATGCAGGTGTTTGCAACTGATATCTCCGAAATAGCGATAATTAAAGCGAGGAGCGGAGTTTATGCGATCAAGGAAACCAATGGACTTTCAACCGGGCAATTGAATGAGTTCTTTACCAGGACGGATGGCAAATTGCGACTTAACAAGATCATCAGGGATACCTGTATATTTGCACTTCACAATTATCTTAAAGATCCGCCTTTCGCAAAAATAGACCTGATCAGTTGCCGTAACTCGTTGATCTATTTGGAGCCCTTTTTGCAAAAGAAAGCATTGACCACATTTCATTATTCGCTTAAAGAGAAGGGATTTTTGATTCTCGGCAAATCGGAAACGGCGGGGCAAACGCCGGAATTGTTCGCCACTTTTGACAAGACGAACAAGTTCTATACAAGGAAACCCATTAAAGGAACCTTTCTGCACGTATTGTCCGATCGAAACGAAAAAACAACCGATCGGGAATGGAACAAGGTTTTTAGAGGGGAAATCAATAAAGATGACTTTCAGAAAAGTGGGGATGAAATCCTGCTGTCAAAATATGCGCCTCCGGGAGTCATTGTAAATGCGGAAATGGATATCGTCCAATTTCGCGGAGCGACCGGTATGTGGTTGGAACCTTCTCCCGGTAAACCAAATTCGAATTTATTGAAAATGGCGCGGGAAGGTCTGGCATTCGAATTGCGCAATGTCCTGCATAAATCGAGAAAAAGTAAAGAGGCCGTCATTAAAGAGAATATTCCTTTGCAATTTGCCGGGAAAGAACACCTGGCGACCATTGAAGCAATGCTCTTGCCTGACACCATAGAGCCTTACTACCTGGTGTTGTTCAGAGATAGTTCCTTGCCTGCTGACCCCGTTGACGAGCAAGATAAACATAGCAAGAATAAAGGAACATCGGATTCCCGCCTTCAAAAGGAGGTAGCCCGGAATAAACATTTACGACAAGAATTAGCACAGGCGAGAGAAGATATGCGGAGCGTCACAGAGGATCAGGAAGCGGCCAATGAAGAATTACAAAGCGCCAATGAAGAGCTTCTCTCCGGGAGCGAGGAGCTTCAAAGTCTGAATGAGGAATTGGAGACTTCGAAGGAAGAGGTGCAAACCAGTAATGAAGAATTGATTATTGTAAACCAGGAGCTTTTTGATAGAAATGAGCAACTAAATCTCTCCCGGCTGTACGCTGAATCCATAGTGTCCACTATTCGGGAGCCCTTGGTTATCCTCAACAAGGAGTTGATCGTAAGAAGTGCCAACAGGGCATTTTACGATAAATTCCAGGTGAAAGAAGAAGAAACCGAAGGAAGGCTCCTGTTTGAATTGGGAAATAAACAGTGGAATATACCAGCCTTAAAACGTATGCTGGAAAAGATTATTCCGCAAAAAGCTAATTTTGTCGATTATGAGGTCCAAACCGATTTTCCCGTACTCGGAGAACGGATAATGCACCTAAGCGCCATCCAGATCGTGAGGGATCCGGCAGAGGAACAATCGATTCTGATCGCCATTGAGGATGTTACCGAGAGAAGGAAGGAAAGGATACGGGAAATGGCGGTGGCAGCGGAGTTGGAGAAGAAGGTTTTTGATAGAACATTTTCGCTGCAGGAAGCCAATACCGCACTGCAGCTTTCAAATGAGAATTTGGCCCAGTTTGCCTATATAGCTTCGCACGATCTGCAGGAACCGATCAGGAAGATCAGAACATTTTCAACTACGCTTCAGGAAAAGCACTACAACGGTTTGCCGGATCCGGTTAAGGTACTGATAGATAAAATTAACGCTTCTTCTGAACGGTTGTCCATCCTTATCAAAGAACTCCACAACTTCTCCCAGTTGCTTCATGAGAACGCGGTTTTCGAACAAACAGACCTTGACAAATGCCTAAGCAAAGTACTTAGTGATATCGATCTGCTCATTGCCGAAAAAGGAGTGGTCATTAATCGGGAGCCTTTGCCTGTAATCGATGCCATTCCGTTTCAGATGAATCAGCTATTTTTCAATTTGATCAGCAATGCCATAAAATTTTCAAAAACCGGCGTATCCCCGATAATTACGATCACTTCCAAAATACTTCGACCGGAAGAGGCTGCAAAATATGCCAATTTAGGCCCGAAACATTCATTTTGTGAAATAGGGATAAAGGACAATGGAATAGGGTTCAAGCAGCAGTTGGGAGAGGAAATATTTTTACTTTTTCGGCGGTTGCAAAGCCAGGACAACTCTGCAGGCACCGGTATCGGTTTGGCATTGTGTAAAAGGATTGTCGCCAACCATCACGGTGAAATAACGGCTGTGTCAAAGGAAAATATAGGTACATTGTTTAAGATCGTATTGCCCTTGAGCCGCTAGTCTCTCATAGATTAGTATTTCTTTCCTTTTTAGACGGCAGCCCATTCCATTTCGGAAACGTAGCAGCCCATGCAGGCAGCATGGTTGCACTGGGCGCGATGATACAGTGCCAGCTGTGCTGCCGGAACATTCGCCTGCTCTCCGTGCCAGATTTCCAATGCGGGTTGCTGGATGGCGCGGGCGAACGAGAAGGTTAGGCTCCAGGGTAGCTGACCTGCAAACCGGACATGCATCGCATTCAATCGCGACGAAGCCTGTTCTCCGGGTTGTCCGCCGGATAGGAAGGCAATGCCTGGAACGGCGGCAGGGACGACACGCAGGAGACATTCCACGGTGGCGTCCGCTACTTCGTCTGCCGTTGCCTGTTCAGGGCAGGTCATTCCCGACAACACCATGTTAGGCTTCAGGATCATTCCCTCCAATTCCACCCCCTGGGAATAGAGCTGCTCAAAAACAGCATGGAGGACCGCGGTCGTCGTCACGCGGCATTGGTCAAGAGAATGCTCGCCCCCCATAAGCACCTCCGCCTCGACCATAGGCACGAGTCCGACCTCCTGGCAGACAAGGGCGTAACGCGCCAGGGCCTGCGCATTGCCGTCGATGCAGGGCTTGCTAGGAATCCCTATGCCCATGGCGATCACGGCACGCCACTTGGCGAAACGAGCGCCCATGCCGCGATATTCGGCGAGACGGCCGCGCAGGCCTTCCAGGCCCTGGGTTATTTTCTCGCCCGTACAGCCTGGCAGGTCCCGCGTTCCCGCGTCAACCTTAATGCCCGGGATGATGCCCTTATCCTTTATGATCTTTATAAAGGGAGTGCCATCGCGATCCTGCTGTCGGATGGTCTCGTCATAGAGGACCAGGCCGTTGATGAACTCTTTGAGCCCGGGAGTGGTGATGATCAATTCCCGATAGGCGCGGCGGTTCGCGATGGTTGGCGGAATACCCGATGCGGCAAAACGTTTGTCGCAGGTCGGCGTGCTCTCATCGATTGCCAGCAGGCCTTTGTTGTCGGCGACCATGCGCCTGGCAGTGTCTCTAAGTACTTGTACGTCCATGTTCATTCATTTGGTGCTCCATTTCCAATTGCGGATCTCCGGCAGGTCCAGGCCATGCCGGTCGATATAATGTTTGTGTTCTATGAGTTTGTCGTGTACCATCTGTTTGAGATAATCCCCTTTACTACCCAGGCCCGGCAGACGATCTAAGACGTCCTGCACCAGGTGGAACCGGTCAAGGTCATTCTGTACCCGCATATCGAAAGGCGTGGTGATCGTGCCTTCTTCCTTATAGCCCAGGACGTGCATGTGGCGGTTTGTCCGACGGTAGGTCAGCCGGTGTACCAGCCAGGGGTAACCGTGAAAAGCGAAAATGATAGGTTTGTCTTTAGTGAAAAGGGCGTCGTAATCCGTATCGCTCAGCCCGTGCGGATGTTCGCTCGCAGGCTGTAGCCGCATCAGGTCGACTACGTTGACCACCCGGATCTTCAGCTGCGGTAAATGCTCGCGAAGGATGGACACAGCCGCCAGGATCTCGAGAGTCGGGGTGTCGCCGCAGCAAGCCATCACCGCGTCAGGTTCTGAGTCCTGGTCGTTGCTGGCCCATTGCCAGATGCCGATGCCTTCGGTGCAGTGGGTGACCGCTTCATCTATGGTCAGCCATTGGGGGAGGGCATGCTTACCGGCTACCACGACGTTGACATAGTGCCGGCTGCGCAGACAGTGGTCGACTACCGATAGCAGGCAATTGGCGTCGGGGGGAAGATAGACGCGAACGATGTCCGCCTTTTTATTGATAACATGATCCAAAAAGCCCGGATCCTGGTGTGTAAACCCATTGTAATCCTGCTGCCACACATGGGAGGCCAGGAGGTAGTTCAATGAGGCGATCTTCCTGCGCCAGGGTAATTCGAGCGTAACTTTTAGCCATTTGGCATGCTGGCTGAACATCGAATCTACGATACGGATAAAGGCCTCATAGCTGTTAAAAATTCCATGTCGCCCGGTGAGCAGATAGCCTTCGAGCCAGCCTTCGCACTGGTGTTCGCTGAGCATCGAATCCAGCACGCGTCCATCGGGCGACAGGAATAGATCATTCTTCTCCATGCGGGCATCCCATTGCCGGGAGGTAACCTGGAAAACGTCGGTCAGCAGATTGGAAGCGGTCTCATCCGGGCCGAAGACACGGAAGTTGCGCTGCTCCTGGTTCATTCTGACCACGTCGCGCAGGAATCCGCCAAGCACCCGGGTGTCATTATTTTGTACGGCGCCTGGCGAAGGCACATGAACTGCGTGGTCGTGGAAGTCCGGCATGCAGAGGTCGCGAAGCAGCAGACCGCCATTGGCATGGGGGTTGGAGCCCATCCTCCGGTCACCTCTTGGCGCGAGCTCCGCCAGCTCGGCATTGAGCCGGCCGTTTGAATCGAAAAGTTCTTCCGCCTTATAGGTTTTCATCCAGGTCTCGAGTAATTTGACATGTTCCGGATGATCCGCATCCACCAGCAGCGGCACCTGGTGCGACCGGAAAGTTCCCTCGATGGGGAGGCCATCGACTATTTTTGGTCCGGTCCATCCTTTGGGTGACCGCAGCACAACCATGGGCCAACGCGGCCGCGTGAGATCGCCGTTTTTCCGCGCCCGCTCCTGGATCTGCCGGATGTCGGCCACAACTTTGTCCATGGTCGCCGCCATCAACTGGTGCATTTTCTCCGGCTCGTCCCCTTCGACTAAGTAGGGCGTCCAGCCGTTGCCCCTAAGCAACTGCTCCAACTCCTCGCGTTCGATGCGAGCAAGGATGGCAGGATTGCTGATCTTGTAACCGTTGAGATGCAGGAAGGGAAGCACAACGCCATCGGTAGCCGGGTTAAGCAGTTTATTGGACTGCCAGGAAGTGGCAAGGGGACCCGTCTCGGCTTCACCGTCACCGATGACACAGGCGACGATCAGGCCGGGATTGTCAAAGACTGCACCGAAGGCGTGACTAAGCGAATACCCCAACTCCCCGCCTTCGTGGATAGAACCTGGTGTCGTGGGCGCCACGTGGCTGGAGATGCCGCCTGGAAAAGAGAATTGTTTAAAGAGCCTTTTCAGACCCACCTCGTCCTGGCCTACTGCCGGGTAGACCTCGCTCCAGGTACCTTCGAGGTAGGTGTTGCCAACAAGGGCCGCGCCACCGTGGCCCGGACCGGATACATAGAACATATTCAGATCATACTTTTTGATGATCCTGTTCAAGTGGACATAAATAAAATTCTGACCGGGCACCGTGCCCCAGTGGCCGACAGCCATCGGCTTGATGTGGTCTATTGTCAACGGCTCCTTTAGGAGTGGGTTATCGTATAGGTAGATCTGGCCTACCGACAGGTAATTGGCTGCCCGCCAGTAAGCGTTGATCTTTCGTAGTTCGTCTTTCGATAATGGCTGCCTCATACCGGTCTCTTCCGCATCCTGGTGGCGTTCCTTGCCGATATTTTTTATCGGGATGGTAGTGGATTCTGCTATCATTTTTTTCTTTTTATAATAGATCGGCTCTTATCGTCTCCTTATCGGATCTTTATTTGAAATGAACAACCTGTTTCTTATACTCAGCCTGGTCATAACCGGGAACAATATAATTGCACTTGTCGACGGGTTCGCTGGTCTTTATAGCGTCCACGTTCAGATCGACAACAACTTTTGAATTTTCCCATTCCACATGTTTCACATGCTTAATGGCGATCAGCACTTTTTTGCCGCCGATCCATCTGTGTGTATCAACCATGAAATAAGCGATTTGCCAAGTCTGATCGTCAAAGATAAAATCGGTCACATGACCTATATCGCCGTCTTGAGCATGAATACGGTAACCTGTAACTTCTTTCATACTTCTTAGATGTTTGTCCTCATGGGAAATTTCCGTGGTGTCCGTTTTTCTTATTCTGTTGGGATCGGACCTCGGGCTGGATTCGACGATGCCCCATACACCGCCGGGATAGAAGCCGGTGCCCCAATAGCTCTGCCAAGGATAATACTTTGCCAATTCGGCTTCCTGCTGCCGGGATACCGGTTTCTGAGTATCGATATCCGGGCTGTGCCTTACCTGTTCCATCGTAATGCCGACATGAAGGGTGCCGGTATCCCATTTATGGTCGATCACAATCTCGGGCGAAAGCAGCACTTCCCGGGAAAACCACGGACCTGTTTTAACAATCAGGTAACGTATGGTCCACGTCTCATCGTCAAAATAGAAATCCTTTACCAGGCCGATCTCGTCATCCTTGGCTGCGATGCGGAATCCCAGTAAGTCTTTGATATTGCGTAACATTATTATTGGCTAGTCTAAAATGTAGTTGGCGTAAAGGTCGCCCATGATCTCCGTCGGGTAGTTATATGATTTTCGATTTATTTTATAAGATTTACACATTGGGAGCTTAACGTTTGAATTATATAATTCATTTTAACAGTCCTATAGTTCCGGCCGTTCGATATCTGGTTAACTTTACAGACAGCAACGAAAATTATAATTAGAAAATCAGCTATGATAACGGTTCAGAGAATTACACCCAAAAAACAACAAGCAAGTGCCGAACATCAAACCGAGCCATTCGCTCCGGGTTGGCCGGGCATCCCAGCGCGTTGGACTTCCAGCGCCAAAAGTGGGGTTGGAACGGCCTTAGACGAGAAAAGCTGCGTGTGGTTCACTTTGAGCCATGGCATTTTTAATGAGATCTATTACCCACGCCTGGACAATGCCTGTGTGCGCGATATGGGATTGGTGGTGACAAACGGGATAGACTTTTTTTCTGAAGAAAAACGCGACACCGGTTCCACTATTCATTGCCTGGCAGAAGGAGTGCCGGGCTTCCGGTTGGTTAATACTTGCCGCGAGGGCCGGTACTGTATCGAAAAAGAGGTAGTGACCGATCCGGGACGGAATACGGTGTTGCAAAAACTACGGTTCATCCCGCTGCAAGGAGAACTGTCGTCCTATGAGCTGTACGTGCTGCTGGCTCCCCACCTGGGTAACCAGGGTAGCGGTAATACGGCGTGGGTAGGCGAGTTCGAGGGTCAGCCGCTGCTGTTCGCCCGGCACGGAAAAAACACGTTGGCCCTCGCCTGCTCGTCGCCCTGGTTAAAACGATCGGTAGGCTATGTGGGTTCGTCCGACGGCTGGCAGGACCTCGCAAGCCATAAAACAATGGCTTGGGAATATTCCCGGGCGGAGAATGGCAATATAGCGCTGACGGGAGGGATCGATCTGATGGATGCCGAAGGTGACTGCACGTTGGCGGTCGGCTTTGGAAAGGACGCTGACGAGGCGGCCCACAACGCGATCGGCAGTCTTCGCGACGGCTTCGACAAGGCAAAGAATGACTATATAACGGGATGGAAGAAATGGATAAAGACGCTTACATTAAAGGAGAATGACAAAGCAGCGACGGGGGATCTCTCGGCAATCAGCCTCGCCGTCCTCCGCACCCACGAATCCAAGCAAACTCCGGGCGCCTTTATCGCGAGTCTGTCGATACCCTGGGGATTCAGCAAAGGGGATAAAGATCTGGGCGGATATCATCTGGTGTGGTCCCGGGACATGGTAGAGACGGCCGGCGGTCTCCTTGCGGCGGGCGCATATGAGGATGTGCTGCGGGCATTGGCCTATTTACAAGCTACTCAACAGCCGGACGGACACTGGGCACAGAATATGTGGCTGGATGGGACTCCCTATTGGAACGGTATTCAGATGGACGAGACGGCTTTGCCGATCCTGCTGACGGAACTGGCTTTCCGCGAGAAAGCCTTAAATAAGGCCGCCATAGTACAATTCTGGCCGATGGTGAAGAACGCGGCAGGCTACCTCGTGCGAAACGGCCCGGTAAGTCCGCAAGACCGTTGGGAAGAGGACCCTGGCTATACGCCGTTTACCGTCGCGGCGCAGATCGCCGCGCTACTGGCGGCCGCAGACCTTGCAGATATGAATAATGAAAAAGCCGTCGGAGCCTATTTACGGGAGATCGCCGATGTATGGAATGGTTCCATCGAACGCTGGATGTACATCTCGGATTCGGACTGGAGCAGGAAATACGGCGTCAAAGGGTACTATATCCGGATTTCCACGGAAGGACAAACAGCAGGTACAGGCCATTTCCGGGACAAGATAGATGTGCGAAATGTGCCGGCGGCGAAGGAAACGATGCCGGCACGCCACCTCATCAGTGTGGATTTCCTTGCATTGGTGCGTTTTGGCCTGCGTCTGGCAGATGATCCCCGTATTATCGACACCCTAAAGGTCAGCGACGGCATGCTCAAAATAGAAACGCCTTCGGGGCCTACCTGGCACCGGTATAATGACGATGGATATGGGGAGCATCGGGACGGCTCTCCCTTCGATGGAACAGGTGTCGGCCGGGGCTGGCCGCTGCTCACGGGAGAAAGGGCGCATTACGAACTGATGGCGGGCAGGCTGGAAGATGCCAAAAAATTACGGAACACGATGGAGTCCTTTGCGAATGATGGGGGACTGATATCGGAGCAGGTCTGGGACCAGCCGGACATCCCGTCGAGAGAATTGCATTTTGGTCATCCTTCCGGGTCGGCCATGCCGCTGGTATGGGCGCATGCGGAATACCTGAAATTGCAGCGGTCCCTTCGGGACGGTCGCGTTTTTGATTTGCCGCCGCAGACGGTACAGCGATATCTCGTGGAAAAGAATATTTGCCCGAGGATCGTATGGCGGTTCAACCATAAGATCCGGACGATGCCTTCTGGAAAAATACTGCGTGTCGAAACGTTGGCGCCAGCCATGGTTCATTGGAGCGAAAATAATTGGCTAACGGTGCGGGACACCGCAACGAAGGATTCCGACCTTGGTATCCATTACGCTGATCTTCCCACCACGGCCCTGCAGGAAGGGGATCAGGTCCTTTTCACATTCTACTGGCCCCGGGCGGAGCATTGGGAAAACCGGGATTACCGGGTGAAAGTCTTGCCATACGGCGACCTTACTTACTCAACTTCGAAACAACACTGATGAAAACCAAATTTAAAGTAGGGGATCACGTGACATGGAATTCAGAGGCGGGGCATGTATCGGGAACAATTATCAGGATACACTCGTCTGATTTCGATTATCAAGGGTATACCCATCATTCCTCCAAAGAAGATCCGCAATATGAGATTAAGAGCGATAAGACTGATCATATTGCCGCGCATTGCAACCTCTACCTGGAAACAATTAGTACTAAATAGCCCCCTGCCAATGTTCACACATTTTACTAAAGAGGAAAACGCAGTACATAATCCTATTGACAGGCGCACAGAAGTTGCCATTAAACCTTACATGCTGAAAATCTTTGGTGTAATCCTTTTCGGGTTAGTCGCTGCTGCCTGGATACAATAGTTGCTCAAAGGATTGCCCGCTAATACCCTTATTTCTTATTCCGAATCACCGGGATATCCAAAAGGGTTTCCGATATGGATTAACCTGAGTCACTGGGTCAACTTCTTCTTTCTCGTGCTGATCATAAGGAGCGGGCTTTCATTTTAGTGATCATCCCCGGCTTTATTGGAACAATAATTGTGAGCCTAATAACACTCCCCATTTTCGAGACCAAAAGGCCAGTCAGTTAAGTTAAGATTTGACGTCGTGTTTTCATCGTTCAGGCTGCTTTTTTGATGTTGTCCTGGTACCGGCTGTTGGGTGATTGCC